>Ga0209430_1001740_pt1 | contig 15296 bp, 11 predicted proteins | sample BarGraIncub1133A_FD_184504 | JGI IMG/M metagenome (GOLD analysis project Ga0209430, IMG submission 184504) | Arctic peat soil microbial communities from Barrow, Alaska - Barrow Graham LP Incubations 11-33A (SPAdes) (version 2) | ecosystem: Environmental > Terrestrial > Soil > Wetlands > Peat... | reverse complement strand
TATCGAACAAGAATTATATAAAGCTACTATATTCTTGCTCAAAAGCAGCAATTTTGATCGTAACATACGATGCAGGTATGTCCCTGTTCAGCTTAGAACGGTAGCAAAATAACCATCGCTCCAGCTTACCCTCGACATCAATTCTACTAGTCTTCCTTATCCCCCGAAACAAAGAATAATTCATTTCAGGGACACACCTGCCTGACGAACAAGAATTGTATAAAGCTACTATATTCTTGCTCAAAAGCAGCAATTTTGATCGTAACATACGATGCAGGTATGTCCCTGTTCATATTAGAACGGTAGCAAAATAACCACCGCTCCAGCTTACCCCCGACATCAATTCTACTAGTCTTCCTTATCCCCCGAAACAAAGAATAATCTAATCCAGGGACACACCTGCCTATCGAACAAGAATTATATAAAGCTACTATATTCTTGCTCAAAAGCAGCAATTTTGATCGTAACATACGATGCAGGTATGTCCCTGTTCATATTAGAAAGTATTTCTTATAAAGATACAGAAAAAATATTTTTTATAATAATAATGTATATTTTTTATTTATATATGCAATATAAAAATTGATATGTAATGTATTTTATTAAGAAACCGCTAAAATGTTATGAAAGCATAATAATAAGTTTATGCATACACTGTATATAGGAATTTTTATACCATGTCATAGGAAAGTGTAAAGTGTTGACAATGGCTCATTGGCAATAGTAATATTATAATGCTAATTTAAAATTTGTTATGAATATTCTGGAGGGAAGAGATGAAAATAGTATTAGCCTTAGGAGGGAATGCACTTCTATCAGATTCTAAGGACATGAGTTCTGAAGCTCAGTTAAAAAAAAGTAAGGAAAGCGCTAAAATAATAGTGGATTTGATAGAAGCTGGTCATACTATTTCTATAGTTCATGGAAATGGTCCTCAGATAGGTCAAATATTGAATTCAATTGAAATTGCTCATAAGATGGATAGAGCAAATATCCTATTTCCATTTGATGTGGTGGGAGCTTTTTCACAGGGTTATATAGGCTATTATCTTCAAAATGCAATATCAGAAGAATTAAAAAATAGAAAAATCGATAAATCTGTTGGAACTATAGTAACACAAATAATAGTTGATAAAGAAGATGAAGCATTTAAAAATCCTTTAAAGCCGATAGGTGTCTTTTATAGTAAGGAAGAAGCAGAGGTACTTACTAAGGAAAAGGGTTATACAATGAAAGAGGATTCAGGAAGAGGTTATAGAAGAGTTGTTCCATCTCCAAAACCCTTAGACATTGTGGAAAAGGGCCTTATAAAAAGTTTGGTCGCCACTGGAAACGTAGTTATATCCTGTGGTGGTGGCGGTATCCCAGTAATACTTGAAAATGGAATGATAAAGGGTATTCCTGCCGTAATAGATAAGGATTTGGCTGCAGAAAAGTTGGCGGAGGTCTTAGAGGCAGACATGCTTCTTATTTTAACTGGGGTAGATAAAATAAGCATCAATTTTAATAAGCCAAATGAAAGAAAACTTGATTGCGTAAATGTAGAGGAACTGAATAGATACATTGAGGAAGGTCATTTTGCACCAGGCAGTATGCTTCCTAAAATTTTAGCTTGCAAAGAATTTGTAAGTGGTGGGTTGAATAGAGTTTCTATTATTACCTCCTTATCAAAAGCAAAGGAAGCTTTGATAGGTAATTCGGGAACTAAAATTGTTTTCAAATAATAAAAGAATTGGAGCTAATGATATGAATAAAATAGGCAAAATAAATGTTTATTCAGAGATAGAAAACTTAAAGACGGTTTTACTTCATAGACCTGGGAATGAAATTGAAAATTTAATTCCAGAATACTTAGGAAGACTTCTTTTTGATGATATCCCATATCTAAAGGTTGCCAGGATTGAACATGATAATTTTGCTAAGATATTAGAAAATAATGGAGCAAAGGTACTATATTTAGAAGAACTTGTGGCTGAAGCTATAAAGGAAGCTGGAGTTAAAGACATATTCCTAAAAGATATTTTAAAGGAAGGACTAACTGCTTCAGATAATTCAAATAGTGAGCTTACAGATGAATTAATAAAATATCTTAAGACGTTTAACGAAAAGGCTATGATAGATATTCTCATGTCTGGAATAAGAAAAAAGGATATTGGGATGAAAGAGGAACTTGAGGAAGATCCTTTTTTAATGGATCCAATGCCAAATCTTTATTTTACGAGAGACCCCTTTGCTGCTATTGGCTGTGGTATTTCTCTAAATTCAATGAATACTAGAACTAGAAAAAGAGAAACTATATTTTCTAAATATATATTTAAATATCACCCTGAATTTATAGTAAATCCAATACCTCATTGGTATAACAGAAATGAACATTCAAGCCTAGAGGGTGGAGATGAACTAATACTGTCTAAGGAGGTTATTGCAATTGGCCATAGCCAAAGAACCAGTGAGGAAGCTATTAAAAGAATATCTAAAAATATTTTTCTTGGGAAAGATGAATTTAATACAATACTTTTATTCCAGATTCCAAAGAGAAGAGCATATATGCATCTAGATACAGTTTTTACAATGATAGATTACGATAAATTTACTATTCATAATTCCATAGAAAAAGAGCTAAAAGTAATTGCTATAACCTTTGATAAAAAAAATAATGACATCATAATGAAAGAAGAGGTAGACAGTCTGCAAGGAATATTGGTAAAATACTTAAAAAGGGATATAAAACTTATTAATTGCGGTGGTGGAGACAGAATTATTTCAGCAAGAGAACAATGGAATGATGGATCTAATTCTTTAGCAATTGCTCCTGGGAAGGTCATAACTTATGAAAGAAATTATGTTACAAATGAAATACTTTCAAAAAACAACGTGGAGGTGATAGCGATTCCATCAAGTGAGCTATCCCGTGGTAGAGGTGGTCCTAGGTGTATGTCTATGCCCCTTTATAGAGAGCTATAAAATAAATAATTTATAAGGAGTGGTGTCATGTTTAATTTGAGAAATAGAAGCTTTTTAACCTTACTTGATTTTTCTCCTAAGGAGATTGGGTTTTTACTAGAACTTGCAAGCGATCTTAAAAAAGCAAAATATGTAGGAAATGAGATGCAAAGGCTTAAAGGTAAAAATATAGCATTAATATTTGAAAAAGATTCTACAAGAACAAGATGTGCCTTCGAGGTAGCATCTTACGATCAAGGAGCTCATGTTACTTATTTAGGCCCTAGTGGAAGTCAGATGGGTAAAAAGGAATCTATCCCTGATACTGCAAGGGTACTCGGAAGAATGTATGATGCTATAGAGTACAGAGGGTATGGTCAATCAATAGTAGAAGATTTAGCTAAATATTCAGGAGTTCCGGTTTGGAATGGGCTAACAAATGAAGATCATCCAACCCAGGTACTTGCAGATTTCCTAACTATAATGGAACATTTTAATAAGCCTTTAAATGAAATTGTTTTTGTATATTCCGGTGATGGACGAAATAATATGGCAAATGCTTTGATGATAGGTGCTAGTAAAATGGGGATGGATTTTAGAATAGTAACTCCAAAGAGTTTATTTCCTGTGAAGAAGCTTGTCGAAACCTGCACAGATATATGTAAAATTACGGGAGGCTCAATACTTATAACAGAAGATATAAATATTGGAGTTAAGGATGCAGACATTATATATACGGATGTATGGGTATCCATGGGTGAAGCTAAAGAGGTATGGGAAGAAAGAATAAAGCTACTTAAGCCTTATCAAGTGAACATGGATATGCTTAAAGCTACAGGAAATAGAAATGTTAAGTTTATGCATTGTCTTCCTGCCTTCCACGATTTAAAGACAGCTATGGGAAGAGAAATAAATGAAAAATTTGGTCTTGAGGCTATGGAAGTGTCAGATGAAGTATTTGAAGGTGAACATTCCATAGTATTTGATGAAGCTGAAAATAGGATGCATACAATTAAAGCGATTATGGTTGCCACTTTAGGGTAATAATATAAATAATGTTATTGATTCAAATATTATACATATAAAAAAAGGAAGCAATATATATTGCTTCCTTTTTTTATACGAGAGAGATGTCCTACTTCGTTGTTAGTAAATAATATTTATTCCAGCTTTTCCATTATTATTTGATATTAAGCTTAACATTTGATATTATTGAAGTAGGGGAATTGATAAAAATATATACAAAGGGGTTATTTGATGGAGTTTATCAATGAAATTTTTAAAAAAGATATTGTAAAAAAGGTATTGGTGCTTTCAATTTTTGGATTAATTTTATTCCTTCTTAGAAATTTGTTAAATTTATTATTGTTTACCTTTGTATTCACTTTTTTAATTTATACTCTGCAGGATTTTATAACTAAGCTATTATCTAAAAGAATAAAAGTAAACCAAATGTTTTTGACCATCGTTATATACTCTACATTGGTAGCAGGAGTTATCTTTGGCTTTATCACCTACATACCAGTACTTATGAGTCAGATTACAGATTTAATTTATGATATTAAGTTTGGTAGTAATAGTAATGAACTAATTAACTTTTATTTAAAGTACGTAACTCCAATTACTAAATTAAAAAGCTTTGATTTAACTACCTATACTGGAAGCGCTGCAAAATATGCAGTTAAGTTTTTTACGTCACTGGGTATGGGCACTTATAATGTTCTTATAGCATTAGTTCTAAGTTTGTTTTTTATGATGGAGAAGAAAAAAGTTTTCGAATTTACTAGAAGGTTTAAAACTACAAAAATAGGTGGAGTTTACAAGTACTTAGTTTATTTTGGGAATAACTTCTCAAATTCTTTTGGTAAGGTTATTCAAGCACAAATATTGATAGCCTTTATAAATAGCATATTATCCGTTATTGCTTTATGGATTATGGGCTTTAATCAATTGCTTTTACTAGCTGTTTTGATATTTTTATTTAGTCTCATACCTGTTGCTGGTGTATTTATATCTTTAATACCCCTTAGTTTTGTAGCATATTCTATGGGAGGCTTTAAGGAAATAATTTATGTTTTAATTATGATTTGCCTTCTTCATACCTTAGAGGCTTATGTGTTAAACCCAAAGCTTATGTCATCAAAAACAGATTTACCTGTATTTTATGTGTTTATGACTCTACTAATATCTGAGAACTTTATGGGGGTTTGGGGATTAATTATTGGCATACCCTTATTCATGTTCTTACTTGATTTGATTAAAAATAACCCTGACAATTTATAACTATTGAAGCTTTTTTATGGTTACATCCTTAAAATAGGTTTTTAATATATCTTCATATTTAAGGCCTAGAGCTGATAAGGAGATAGCGCCATACTGACTTAATCCTACGCCATGACCTGATCCTCCACCATATACTTTATATCCATTACTATTTTTCTCAAAGGAAATGAAGGAAGATGGTAAAAACCCATTATTAGAAAAAGACTTACCACCATAGGATTTAATAGCTATAGTGCTATCTTCAGTATATGCTTTATCACTTCTTATAACCGTTCTAATATTATAGTCTTCACTAACATTAATAGAGGCATTACTAAATACAAAAGAAACCTCTATAGCGTTTCCATATTTACCTCGCTTAATAACCTTTATGTCCTGAAGAGTTTTCAAGTTATCAGGAAAGGTTATTAATTTTTTGCCATCCTTTGTTATCTTCATATATTTACTTGAAGCTAAATAAAGCTCCTTTAGAGATTTATTTAAGCTCTTAGTAAGAGCGGCTTCACTAAAATCTATTGTCCATCTAAAATAGGGAGAAGGCTTATCTATAGCATTAATACTAGTAGATTTATAAAAATCAAGCCACTGTGCTTCAGTTTTTGGGAGGGTTAACGAAGAAGGAATAAGGGAACTATTACCTATTAGGTAAGGTCTACTATCCGATGTACCGTCAGGATAAAAAAATGCATCTTTATAAGGAGAACCCATGCCACTTGAGGTTGAATAATATTTTGCATCGATAGGGGCATCCTTATAAGTTATAACCAGAGATTTTGTAGAATTGACAGCTTCTGTGGTGGAGTACTTTGCTTCAATATTGTTATAAACCTGGCTTCGAGTACTGTCATCAACATAAAAACCGTAGTCAGAATATCTATTTGAAAGCATGTCGAATAATGCATAAGTCCTAGCCGCGATAGCCTGGCATTTAAGTGCTTCAGCACCTGAATTTGAAAGCATCTCAGAAGGAACCACTTTATATAGATAATCTTCTAAAGGGAGTTCATTTATAAGTTGAAGTCCGCTGTCGGTGCAGGTAATTTCAAGTATCCCATCATAGGAAGGAATAAAGGCAGGAACCCCTCGTGCTATGCTTTCCACTAAAAGTTTGTCACCTTTAAGATATAATCGATTTGTATAATATTTACTACTACCATTAAAACTAACTTTTGTTTTATTATTTCCTAGTTCAAAAGTTATGTCTGTATCCTTTGGTAAATTGATATCTAATTTGTCAATAATGCTATAAAGCCTTGTGGCAGTAGTGCATTTAATTCTTATACTTTGATGATAAAAGGATGCATTATTTGTAGTTGTAATTCCAACTCTCATTTTATCGTAGCTTAAGGGCGATATTAAAAGGGTATCTAAGTTGCCAGAGCTGTCCTTGTAGCTTTGAAGATTATTTATTCCAATTATAAGATCTGAACTATTACCTTTGCTTATCTTATTATTTTTATCTATTTTATAATATTTAATAGTTTTAGATGCGGGAATATTGCCTAAAGACTCTAAATCATAGCCATAAGGTGTCTTCTTCATAAATCTATCAATCATTGGAATTTGCTTTTTCAAATTATATGTAAATAATAGATTATAGTTAAAGCCTATAACAGAATTTTCAGGAAGAGTCAACTTAAGCTTAAAACTTTTCTTATTACCATCGATATACATCAATGTGGTTTTCCCATTTTTTATTACTACAGCATTGCTTACACTTCTGGGAAAAAAAACTACTGATACAATTATGATTATAAATATTATAGCAACTATAAGTTTTTTATTCAAAATATCACCTTATCTTCATTAAAATTTTCAATAAATTCATGATTTAATCTTAACATAAAAACAATAGAAGTTACAATTTATTTAAATTTTTATGCTATAATGTAGAAAGTTATATAAATTTGGAGGGGGAATAAACATGAAGGGGACAGTTGTAGCAACTTGGCTAAATACAAGCAGAAGACTTTATTCAGACAAGATAGTAGATGCAGCAATGATTGAAGCTAAATGGGGAAAGGGAAAAATATTTACCCCATTAGAAAATGTAAATGATGACGCGGTTAAAATAGCTATTGAATATATAGCAAAAGAGACTCATTTATCTAAAAGTGAACTGTGGAATGTAATCGGAAAGGATAACATTTTATCCTTTACAAAGGATTTTCCTGCGTTCTTTAAACATGAGAATTTATATACTTTTTTAAAATCCCTTTTTGATGTACATGTTGTCATGACTCAAAAATTTGTAGGTTCTAAACCTCCGTTAGTAAATATTATTCCTATTTCAAATAAAAAAGCAATATTCACCTATAAGTCCGAGAGAGGCATGTTTGATTATTTGTACGGATTATTAGATGGAAGTGCGGATTACTTCAAAGAAAAAATTATCTATAAGGAATTAGAGAAAACTCCAAATTCTCTTAAGCTCGAAATTACTTTTGAAAAAGACATTTATTTTAAAAAAGTTTATGGTATGAATAAGCTATTATCCTTAGGATTTATAAAAAACCTTGGTATAAAAGTTTCAGTTCCTGTTTTTTTATTATCTTTAGCTTTATATATACCTTTATTTGGGCCAGGCAATATTGTAAAGGTACTTATTGGAAGCTTCGTATCTTCCTTAGTCGCTGCAATAGCAACTAACATACTTTTATATCCTATGGTAACTATAAAGTCTTCCATACAGTCCATCATATCAAATAATTATGTGGAAAATGGAGATATAATAACTATAGACGCTTTTCAAGATTTCTACAAGTTGATTCAAAAATATAAGAAAAATGTAACTACAGATTTTATAGGCTTTAAAGGTGTTACGGATGAACTAAACGTATTCGCTGGAAATCTAAATGAGATTTCTACTACTATGAGTTATACATCAGAGGAGATTGCTGGGGTTGTAGAACAGGTTGCTAATGGAGCCGTAGATCAAGCTCAAAATACAAATGATGTAGTTATGCAACTTAATGAAAATATTAAGACTCTAAAAACTATAGTTAACTCTGAAAATACGAATAAGGAAGAGCTGGAGGTCACAATTAAAAAGATAGCTAAAAGCTATGAGGAAGTAAATAGCTCCAGTAATAATATAGCGAGTACATTGGAAAAATTCGAGAATGTTAGAAATGAAGGTATTAGGCTTCAAAATAAAGCTAAGGATATAACCAATATAGTATCCATTGTTTCTGGAATTTCAGAGCAAACAAATTTGTTAGCCTTAAATGCATCAATTGAGGCTGCTAGGGCAGGAGAAGCAGGTAGAGGCTTTTCAGTGGTGGCAGATGAGGTGCGAAAACTTGCGGAGCAATCCCAAGAGGCGGTTGAACAAATAAACAGCAATTTGGAGCAATTCGCAATAGAAATTAAAAAATTAGTTGACGATATAGGTACACAATATGTAGTTCTAGAGAATGAAACTAAAGGCTTATCAAGGGTTAGGGATACTAATTTTGAAGCAAATAAATCAATACAGACCGTAGCAGCTTCCATGATTAACACAATTGAAGAGCTAAACAAAGAAGCAGATTCCATAGCATCAATTTATGAAAAAGTTGAATCGTTGTCAGCAATAGCTGAAGAAAATTCCGCTTCATCAGAAGAGGTAAGCGCTAGTGTATCTAATTATTCTAATGAAATCAAAAAACTAGTAGACAATATCTTTAATTTCAAAAAGATATCTGAGAGTTTTGAAAAGGAAATTGATAAATACAAAATATAATTTCAAACGTAAAAAGGCACACCAGTTGGTGTGCCTTTATTTTACGGACTTTAGTCTGTTGAGCTTGCGAAACAATTAACCACCTGCTATGCGGGTGGAGTCAAAACGTTATACAAAAAATCACCTTTCAGTTAAAATAGAGTTGTTCAAGCTACTAAAATAACAAAGGAAAGGTGATTTCATGGCAAACAAAGAAAATAGTTTAGCACACACGAAATGGATGTGTAAATATCATATCGTGTTCACACCCAAGTATAGACGAAAAATAATCTATAATCAATATAAAGAAAGCATACGAGATATAATAAAACAGCTGTGCAATTATAAGGGAATAGAAATTATCGAAGGGCATCTAATGCTGGATCATATACACATGTTAGTAAGTATACCTCCAAAGATAAGTGTATCAAGTTTTATGGGATACCTAAAAGGGAAGAGTGCATTGATGGTATTTGATAAGCATGCAAACTTAAAGTATAAGTTTGGGAATAGGCATTTCTGGGCAGAAGGCTATTATGTGAGTACGGTAGGACTTAATGAAGCAACAATTAAGAAATATATACAAGAACAAGAGAAACACGATATTATGGTAGATAAATTAAGTGTAAAAGAGTATGAAGACCCCTTCAAGGGGTAGCAAGTAGTATGTTTGTCCCTTCAGGGACAGCAAAAGTGGCAAAGGCATAGAGTGGCTTGAACAAAGTGAAAGCCAGCGTCTTTAGGCGCTGGCCGGTAACAGAGGCTATAAGCCTTATCTTATTTATCAGTGGATGTAAGCCTATAAAAAAAACCGTAGTAAGTACATCAATAATTCCTAGCTCCTCCCAGCAGAAAATCTATGAAATACCTTCTCAAAAGCAAAAGACGAGTTATTCTATTGAGGACTTTAAGCATTTATACTCCGAATATCTGAAGTTAAATAACATTGAAACAGAAACCTTCCCTGAAAATGATAAAACAGGTATATCAAATGAAGATAAACTTAAATATTATACGATTTATGAGATAACTCCAAAAAATGTGAAAGAGCAAATCGGATGCCAGATATTTAAGGTTAACTATACTTGTGAAACATATGTAGTTAATAAATCAAAGGTTTATGCTATTGGAATTGGTTTTGGTGGGTATGGCGTAGTAAATATAGAAACCTGTGATTTAGATGCTGATGGTAAAAAAGATTTGATATACACTTTTTCCTTTGGTTCAGGCATGCATCGTTCCCATATTGGTATATTCAACTTTTCTAAAGAGAAGGAAGAATTGCTGGATTTTGAGCAGATGAATGAAGATATAATGCTTGAGAAAAAATCAGATAATAACTTTAAGATTTATAGTGCTAAGGTATCCTCCGAAAACTTGGATTTCATTCATCTTGAACTTACAAAACAAGAGCAAGTTGTCGATGTTAAAAGTGTAGAAGGAAAGATAGAAGTTATAAAATACAGAAAGTAAAAAATGTTGAGAGACGTATTATGTTGAAACATTTTCAAAGGAATATTTAGATATGTCTGTAGATGTGGAAAATATTATTAAAACCCTTAAGGTTTACTAAAAATCTGTATTAACAAATAATTATATTTTAAAAAGGTATACTAAACTATTTAGTATACCTTTTTAAAAATAGCTTTTCTGTAAGAAAAGCCTCCATAATTCCTAACTCCTAATTCCTAATTACAAAGCTATTCCTCTAGCCAAAGTATACTGGTAACTCCTCTAGGATAATATTTGCTTCCAGTTATAACTCCAGATAGTATTTGATCACTCCAGCTCCAATAGGAATAGTCCTTATCAGTTAGCCATGTAACGTGGGCTTTATCAGCATTCTTAGTGATATCGTCTGAATCAATGCCTAATATCTTTCTTGCAATAAACTGGCAAAGATATATTTTGCTAAGCCAGGAATTATTGCTAGTGGAGGATAACTTCCACCCCCCATCCTCAAATAGACAGGTACCCTTTACTAATATGGTATTGAAATGGGTTTTAAGAGCCTCTAGATAATCCTTGTATTTTCCATCAGAGCTTAAGGCTTCCATAGTCCCATTAAAGTATGGGAAAATAAGACCTTCAATAGCAGGGATTATTCTTGAATCAACATTTTCACCAATAACTGCAGGTATGAAACCTTCTTCTGTAAGGTTTTGAGTTATGGTAAAGGCACACATAACAGCGGCTTCCCCTGCCTCCTTAGATAAATCCAATAAGCCTAAAGAAGCAAATAGCTTTTCTAAGCCCAGGTATGAAGCCCAACATTTACCAGCCATATAAATATTGTTTCTAGACTGACCTAAGGAAGTGTCTAGGCTATCATAGGTGGTTATTTCTGCACCACCCTTTGTCCTACTACTATCTAAGGACATTATTCCATTTCTTCTATTTGAATCAGGATTATCACGATTTTGCATGCTTTTAAAGCATTCTATCAAGGTACTAATTCTAGTATTAAGATAGTGCTCATCTTTACTTTGGTTTATATAGACAAGGCTACAGCTTAGCCAGTTTACTAGTTGCTCATGACTCATCTGTGAGAAGCAACCATCTATTCCTGACCTTTCATAGGAGGAATAACCCTTTGGTGAAAATATATTTCCTACTCCCATATCATGGGTAAAGGTTAAGCCACCTTCATATAAGTTGTTATCACCAGGAAAGCTAACCATATCATAATAGGAATATCTATTAAGAAACATATCTAAAACATTTTTAACGGTCCAAGGATTCATTTTCATCTCGAAGAAGAGTTGATCTACTGTAAGATCTAAGGTATTTAACATTCTATATTCCCCTTCATTGATAAGCCATATTGGATCCTTTCCATCAGTTAATAGTTCCGAACATCCATAATAGCTTCTTAAGGAATGGCTTAACATGAATCTCTGATCCTCTGATAGTTTGGATGCTTTTAGATCTTCGTCATAAGCAATACAGGTCTCTTTAAGCAGTTGAAAGTTATCTAAGGCAAATCTTCCAACTTCATCAATGTTTTTGAATAGCTTTGTATAATAATAATGGGTATCAATACCACAGGTAGCTTGCCCATCTCTAAAAAAGCATATTGCAAATCTAAAGGTAAGTTTTTGACCTGGGAGGACTTCAACTATTAGAAGACCGGTATTGCCAAGACCACAACTTAAGTTCTCTTCTAAGGTTTCCCCTAGTATAGCTTCAGCTGAAAAGCCAATGGCAGATTTAGCAGTTCCCATTGAAGACACGATTGCAGTATTAGGACCTTGTCCAATACCTACAATAGCTTTAGTTTTCATATGCCTCATGGAGAAATAAGGATCACTACCATCATAGCCCAAAAATCCTTTTCTTGATTTTGTTCCATTTAGGTTATCAATGGTAAGCTCTGCGATTATAGCGGGTAATAGGGCTATTTTAAGTTCGTCTACACTAGAGGTTTTAGGATCAGGTATGGATCTTATTTGAGAATAAATGCTTAGATCCAAATCGCTGCTTTTAAACTTATCTATACAAGCTTCAAATTCTCTTTCTATTTTACTTTTAGGGATAGGAATTAGTAGGGCTTCAACTTCTTTATCTGAGCTTTCTAAATCATATCTTTTTCGTTCATCCTCACCAGTTTCATAAAAAGGAAAGACATCAAACTTAGAGTCAGTATTTTCAATTCCAATATATACATTTGTATCTGCAGGCTTTGTAAGGCCAAGGCCAAGACCTCCCTTTGCACCAGGAAAGCCCAAGGTAAAGCTGGAGAAAGCCCCTATAGGTGAATGATGTGCGTTAAAAAGAATATTTTCCATGGATAGTCCCCCTATTCTGTTGTTAATATAATAATAAACTTAAATTGCATTTTTATCTGGACAAATATATGTAACATATAGACACAAGTTGACTAATCCTTAGCTTTTTCTACTCTAAGTAGCTTTCCCTTTATTAGGTTAGTTTGCAAAGCTTTAATTACATAGTCCCCTTTTCCATCTAATATATCTACATTTGAATAATTATCGTAAATATTGATTATACCGATATTTTCCGGGGAAATCCCCTCTAAGCTAGTTAAGGCTCCAACAATATCCACAGTTCTTAACTTCTTCTTTTTTCCAGCATTTATATATAGCTTTGTAATTTCTTTATTAAAGAGTGACTCCTTTAAAGGATGCTTTATTGAAATATTTTCTTTGTAGAATTTCTTACCAGCATCAAAATCAACACTCATGGGAGGAAGAGTTTTTGGTATTTCAAAGCCTATATAGGTTTCAATCTGGGTTAAATATTTCATTTCATAGGGAACTACTAAAGTTATAGCCACCCCAAAATTACCAGCTCTTCCTGTTCTTCCTATTCGATGTACATAAGTTTCAACTTCAAAGGGCACATCATAATTTATTATATGGGAAATAGCCTCTACATCTATTCCTCGAGACGCAACATCCGTTGCCAATAAAAAAGTAAAACTACCTTTTTTAAATTCCTCCATAATATTGGTTCTGTCCTTTTGTAACATTCCTCCATGTAGAATTCCTATAGATTCAAAGTTCTTTTTCATATGGGCATAAAGATTTTCTATATTAGCCTTAGTATTACAAAAAATTATTGAGCTAGTAGGCCTTTTATCAAAAATAATAGTTTCTAGGAGCTTATATTTATTATTATCCTGACATAAATAGCATTCCTGGTCTATATAAGTTAAAGGTTTATCTGGTTCGATCCTAATACTAATTGGTTCCTTCATATATTTTTGACATAGTTCTTGAATTTTCTCTGGTAAGGTAGCAGAAAAAAGCAAACTAACCCTATCCTTTGGTAATTTATTAAGTAAGGCTTCCATTTGATCAATAAAACCCATACTTAGCATTTTATCTGCTTCATCAATTATTAAATATTTAAAACTAGAAGGGTCAAGTATCCCTCGTTCAATTAAGTCTAAGGTTCTTCCTGGAGTACCTACTACCATATTAACTCTTTGTTTAAGTTCGGCTTTTTGGAGCTTTACAGGTTGCTTTCCAAAAATTGCTACAGTCCTAAGTCTTTTATATCTTCCTATATTAATTAAGACATCTTTAACTTGAAGACATAGCTCCCTTGTTGGGGTGAGTATGAGGGCTTTAAGCTCCTCCTCTACTTGAATATCTTGGCATAGAGGAATACCGAAGGCAGCGGTTTTCCCACTGCCTGTCTGAGATTGAACAATCAAATCTTGCTCCTTAAGTAAAAGGGGTATTACCTTATCTTGAACCTTAGTAGGGGTAATAATATTTAGAGTATTTAGTGCCTTTAATATATCTTCACTCAAATTATATTCATTAAAAAATTCCATGCTAACACCTCAATCTTATTAATTATCTGTATAATATACTATGCCTAAAGCACCAGGACCAACATGTACACCAATTATTGGACCAATTGGACATATATCTATGGAGATGCCAAGGATTTTTTCCAATTTATCAGCTAAAGCTCTTCCTTCTTCTTCACAATTTATATGATGGATTATAATTCCTCCTATTACCTTATCCTTTATATCATCTAAAGTAGCACTTATCATGGTAGAAATAGCCTTTTGTTTGTTACGGACCTTTTGAAAAACTGTGGTGGTTCCCTCTGAAACAGTTAAAATAGGTTTTATAGATAATATGCTTCCTATGAGTGCAGAGGCACTACCGATTCTTCCACCTTTTTTTAAATACTCTAAGGTATCCGGAACAAATAAAAATCTACTTTGGCCAATTACTTTTTTGGCGGTAGCTACAATCTCCTTAAAGCTTTTACCTATGTAAGAGGCTTTGGCTGCTGCCAAGGCTATAAATCCAAGTTGCATACAATTGGATAGAGAATCAATTATTTCAATTTTTGCTTCTGGATACTTTTCAATTATCATATCCTTTACAAGATTAGCACTAGAATAGGTTCCACTCATTTTTGAAGATATGAATACGCCAACAATAGAAGATTCTTCTAGAATGATTTTTTCAAATACCTTATACATTTCCTCAAGTGAAGGTTGGGAAGAGGTAGGTATAACTTTGCTTTTACTCATTTTTTCATAAAAGGTTGAAGTATCTAGGTCAACTTCACGGATGCTTTCTCCGTCCATAAGTATATTAAGAGATACAATCTCAATTTCATATTTCGCAAGTAGTTCCTTTGGTATATAGGAAGTACTGTCGGTTACAATCTTAGTTTCCACAATCTTAACCTCCATTTATAAAATTATATAAATTTATATTGGCTAATTTATTTCATTTGTGAATATATTATACTATAATAAAAAAAGATAGTATAGAAGGTTAGAAACAATTAACTTTGTCAAGATTATATATAAAACAATTAATAGATTTGGTGATGGTGTAAATGCTTAGATTAAAACTGAAAATAAAGA
>Ga0209430_1001733_pt1 | contig 15344 bp, 10 predicted proteins | sample BarGraIncub1133A_FD_184504 | JGI IMG/M metagenome (GOLD analysis project Ga0209430, IMG submission 184504) | Arctic peat soil microbial communities from Barrow, Alaska - Barrow Graham LP Incubations 11-33A (SPAdes) (version 2) | ecosystem: Environmental > Terrestrial > Soil > Wetlands > Peat... | reverse complement strand
TTTTACCTATTTATCTTCACACCTGTGCCGTATGCCGTCAGAATCTGGACGTTTGGATCTCTGTCAAAATCATAATCTACCCATATCACAGCGTCACAGCCCTTTTCAGCTGCTGCCTCCCTGAGTTTCTCGTTGACCTCGGGGAGGAACGCGAGAGTTTCCCTGCCGCCTGTGCGGACAAAATGACTCCTTATGACCTGCGCAGCGAAAACAATCTCAACAATGTCGTAGTTCTCCTTGATGTCACCCGTGCTCAAAATGACCCTTTCCATGCTGCACCTCCCGTTGACGCTACCTCACAACACTAGCAATGACGTCCCGAATTCACAGCGCCTGTTCTCGGTTGCCCTGTGGTCGGAGTCCGCAGGCCGAGGGTTGTTAACGCCGCCGCCTGCTTCCACTGGGCAGGTCCCATGCGCCAAGGATACTCATGCCAAGCCATATATAAGCGACCACCAGGAGGACGGCACCCAACAACAGACGGACAAGCCAACGAATGGCCTTCATGAGATCACCCCTATCATGTTCCAATCCATCATTGGACCCAATACAAATCATAGCGAGCTATCGATTTACTATCAAACAATCGTCATTGGGGGCCAATAGCCGCACGAACATCCACTCGTCGTCCACGCATTCATACGGCTCTGCGATCAGCCAGTCCCTACGCGTTACTTCTTCTCTGTGGTAAGGTAGAAGTACCACGCGCCCAAGTCCTTCTGATCTTGTTTGACATCGCTCGAATGCTGACCCTGCTGCTCCCGCAACCCAGCGATAGCCTGCGCCTGCTCTTTGGTGCCATGCACGCGGACGAAGTGGCGCCCACCCTTGGTGGTTCCTTCCTCGATATCGCCCTGTGTGTCCGGGGTAGCGTCGACGGGTTCAGATCTTGCGACGGATGCTGCAGGCTGAGACGATGCTGCGACTTTGTTTGGTCTATCGGCAGCAACGACCCCATTAGCATCCGTTCCCAGCGGCTTCGCGTGCTTGATGGCAAGACACAGCGTCTCGATCTGCTCCAGCGTCAAGACGACATCGTGGTGCCGGTGGATCTCCTGGGTCGCCGCGATGCCACCTTCCACAACTGGCATGCCACAGTCGTCTTCCACCTTGAGCTTTTCCAGTTTCTTGAACACAACGATGGGGTACAGATGCTCGGGGTCCATGCGCACTTCCGGAACGGCCGTCCGCATCCATTCGTACAACAACCGGATGTGCCGTTCGTTCTGCAGCACCGGATTGCCGTCCAGCCGCACCAGATGCCTGCCCTGCCACATACGGCATCCGCGGTGGTTACAGATGACGGAACCGCTCCAGGTCTTGGTCTCCAGCACAAATACGCCGGCAGGACAAATCACGATATGATCGAGCTGGATGAACTCGCCCGGGCGCACCTCCAGCACAACGTCATCAAACACGTTGTACACCTTGGATAGCCACAAGGAGAGAGCATCCGACACCGTCCCCTCGCCTCCTGCACCCTGCGCATTCCACTTGGTACGCGTCGCCCTGAAATCCATGTTGACAATGGGCTTGGCAATCCAGGCCAGCAGCCGTGGCAGATTGTCGTCCACCCGCTGATTCATGGCCAGCCGTTCCATTTCCACCTTGCGGCGGATGGCCTCACGAAATGTCTGCTTGACATCCAGATCCTGTGACCAGTAGGTAGCAAACATCCTCTATCCTTCCTTCAACGTGATGGTCACGCCATATAATCCGTAGCGGAGCTCTATGTCACGTACCCTTCCCGCCACGTTTTGATTTCTCCGTCGGCTCCAACTGGCGAGCAACGGTCTCCAACGCCTGTACGGTCTCCCGCTGGCCCTCAGCTTCAAGCCATTCACGCCTGCGGGCTGCAAACAGCTCGTACTCTGCTTCGGCTTTCTCCACTGCCTGGTCATGGCTCACCGTTCCAGCGTTGGTCAGCACCTGGCGCTCGGTGAACCGAAGGAAGTTGTCCAGCTTCGTTTCCCAGTCCTTGAGGAATATCTCCTTGCGCTGAAGCGTCTGGTCCTCAGCGAAGTCCAGCCACATAACGACAATGCGGTTCAGGCCGCTGACTTCTTCCTGCGTGAGGTAGTCCTTGGCAACAGACACGTCGCTCTTATGGAGGGACCCCGCCTTCCAGCCCTTCAGGCCCATGTTCGCGGCGGTATGGTCAGCCCTGGTAAACACCAGTTCTGCTCCAGTGTTTCCCGTGGCCGCGACGTGCAACTTGTTCTGCATGATCTTGAAGAAGGCTGCAGCGTCGGGCCTCGTTGGATCATAGTCCGCGGCCAGCGCAAAGATCTCCTTGACACGCAGGTACACACGCGCCTCACTGGCACGGATGTCACGGATGCGTTCCAGCATTTCATCAAAGTGGTCAGGAGCAGCAATGCCTTTCACTGCAGGATGTTTAAGGCGTTCGTCGTCAAGGACGAAGCCTTTCACCAAGTACTCCCGCAACTGATCTGTCGCCCATTGACGGAACTGGGTGCCTCTGAGCGAACGCACTCTATATCCTACCGCGAGGACAGCGTCCAGGTTGTAATAGGCGATATGACGCGCCACTTGTCGCGCGCCCTCCTGGCGAACTATTCGGAGTTTCCTAAGAGTTGCCCCAGGCAAAATCTCCCCCTCCTCATAAAGGTGTTGCAGATGCTCGTTGATCGTGGGTATCGCGACCTGAAACAGCTCTGCCATCTGAGCCTGACTCATCCATAGGGTCTCTTCTGCAAACCGGCACTCGATGCGTGCCTTGCCATCTTCTGTCTCGTACAGGAGGAGCTCTCCCGTTGGGGCGAATATCTCCGAAACCTGTACCGCACGCGAATCTGCCTGCCTGATGTCTTCTTGTGTTCGCTTTCCTGTTTTCATTCCAGCCTCACAGATTCTCGACGTGCTTGAGCAGGTCTTGATCCTTCCACGCTACTTCGAACTCTGATCCAGCCATTCTTGGACTGGCCTCTTGAGAATCAGAACCAGCCGCTGCGGACGAACATTGTCCCTCAGGCCCGTCACGTAGTCGGCGCTCCCGAAGTTCGGAAATGCTGTCTCCATTTCCAGGTAGGACCCCGCCAGCTCCCACCCCTGCAGTCCCAGAGCATTCAACTGCGTGTCGCTCACGTTGATCTGGTTTTGTGCCATACCACCCTCGATGGTCAGCCCGCGGTCATGAGCAACGGCGGGACTAATGCTGACCACGCGATACTCCCATGTCACGGGTCTCTCTCCGAGCAATTCTTTCAACCCCGGGATGCGCGGCGCAATCGCCATGAACAGCATCCCAACCGCCGCGACACCCACGATCAACCTGAACCAGCTGAAAGAGGTACCTCGCCTTGAACCGGCTTTCAACACAACAGCCTCCGCCGTGGTCCCGGCTGCAGACGCCTCAACTTGCCCAGATACCCTAGACTCACTTGCGACGAGCGTTTCCTGCTTCAATTGTCCATTCTCATCCATTTCGCCCATCTCCTCTTGCCAACATGCCGAGCAACGAACTAAGTACCTAGAGCTTGAACAACTCCATGGTCTCATTCACCAGGCGCTGGGTTCGTGCCTGGATGTCGGGGACAGACCATGACTCCTTATCGGTCATGCCTGAGTTGAGATAGATCCCATTACGATAGCCAACCCAGTTGTCCTTCGTGTCTCTTCTATCCCGTTTCGCGGCAAACGGCTCGTTGGACAACTCCGAATTGTATCCAGTCAACGTGAGGTTCCCTAGCTTGTGCGTCCATTGCAGTTGCGCCCGTCTCGCATCTTGTGCATCACCCTCACCAACCGCATCGACCCACGATTGGGGCAAGTTGGCTCCCTCGGGCAAGATGTGCTCGATGGTCCACACGAAACTGCCTCTGCTGTCGCGACACCACAGGTCACTCGCGGTTTCCTTGGTTTGATGCGCCTGTTCAAGACTGCACAGAATGAATCTCGCAGCGTCAGCATTCTGTTCGTACAGATCACTCTCGAGGCATTCTCGGAACCGACTCTCAGTGGCAGCCCTACCCTCCTGAACAAGGAAGTCCCGAATTCCAGGAACTAGCAAGTACTCGACGTGACGACAGTAATCGATGAGGTCCATCAGCATAGCGTCGATCTTACGTGTCTGAGGGAAGTCCGTGATGTTGCGACGCAGGAAGTACTTTACGAGAAGTTTGATTGTATCTCGGATGAGCACGGGATCCTGACTACGCTCCATGAGCAGGTAGAAGACGACCATGTAAGCAGGAGCAGCTTGAACGTGGAGCAAGTCTGACAGTCCGTCCCGATACTGCGGCAGCTCTCCTTGCGCCTTGTCCGGATGGAGGAAGGCCTCGTTCATGACCGACTTCACTTGGAGATCATCAACGACACTCTGCACATCAACGTCGATAAGCTGCTCATATACCTGTATCAAGTTGCTGCGCGTCGCCTGGCGAGCACCCTCACCGCCCCGAACATGCGTGTCAGAGCGCGAGTTGTATGCCTGCCGCAGGAACCTCTCCTGGTACTTAGCTCTGGATGGAATGCGGCCGGCCATGCCGACCCATTGGCGAGCTGCCTCGTCCACGGTTTCGCGGTTCACCTGCTCGATCTTTGCCAATGCCTTGTTCTTAATGAGGTCCATAGCTGTAAGCGCCATGCCTCTGTTATTGAGGCTTTCGAACAGTAGGAACGCGTCAGATGACGAGTCGACCTCGATCTTCACGACCTCAGCCCGGTTGACCCGATCAAGCAAGTCAGAGAAATCGTTGACTGAGAGGGAGGCGATCTTCTTGACGAAGTGGTGATATGCCCGGTAGATGGTCCCAGACTTCACGTTGGTTGTCAGTACTGAGCCGGCGTCTTTGATGATACCGGCCGCGCACAGCACCGCCCGGAAGTCTGAATCGTTGTCCTTCTGGTGCGACAGCTGGAGTCGCACTGAATTGTCCTTCTTGAGACAAACGCGGTGCTGGATGTTCATGCGGTCGACTATCATCTCGTCTGTGAGATCTGCCCTGGGAACGCCCAGTAAGCGGGAGTGAATGGCTGCATAGAGCAGCGACAAAGTCGCGAGCCGCTGCTGCCCATCGACAAGCTCCAGGTCAACCTCGCCCAGAGCATCTGTGGACCTGTTGATACAGATAATCGAGCCCAAGAAGTGCCCTCCGGCGTTTTCAAACAGGTCATCGAACAGGTCGTCCCACTGCCCGGCGGTCCAGGAGTACTCCCGCTGGTAGCGTGGAACGCGATATCTTACCTTGCTTTCGGGCTCGAATAGTGCCGCGATGGAGTACTTGCTCGCCGACTGGATCATCTGTCACACCTCATGTCACGAATTTGCCGACCCTTCTACGAACTCATTGCAGTCTAGTGCTGTTGCATTGGTTCGACCATCACGTCTTTGCCCCCCTGGACTGAGACCGTCAAGCCAGAGTTTTTGTGGCGTAGATCAGCCACGTTTAGTCGCAACTTGAAGGGAAAGAGCGCCAGCTCGTCAGGAAAATGGCTGAGTGCGTAGAGCGGCGGATCGCTCGTCAGACACAGAGCGGTCAGCAGCAGGCGCTGGGTCGCCTTGGTGATGGAACGCTGAGGCGCCAGATGGTAGAACCCGGGCTTATCCATGATGACCACTCCCCAGCTTCGCATCATGCCAAGAACCTCGTTGATGGATATGGCCACGGCGCGCCCGCCTCCGTATACTTCACTGAGGCGCTGGGCGTAGGCACGGCTGGAGAATTGTGGTCCAAGCTTGCCAAACCGGCCCATGACCGTCCACGCTTGGCACACAAAGGGGAACGCAGGCAAAAAAAGTGACCAGTAAAGGGCGAGTCGGTCATCTGAATCGAGATGCTTCTCACGGCATAGTTCGACAGCACGGTTCACGATCTGGCGCGTCGATGGTGTGGTAAACAGCGCGCGTACTTCATCCACAGCTTTGGCTCTCCGGTTGGCGCCATGGATGTCTGCAGCCATCATGGTATCAAGCATCGCTGTACTCGCGTCACCAGTTGCAAGGATCTGCTGCCACGCAAAGTCGAGGTATGACAAGCGAATCTTGCGGTTGAAGCCTACTGTTCGTATCATGGGCGTTCTCCTGTGATGCGGGCAAACGGGACCGTGACCTCAAGTAACGAGATGCCACCGTGGCAGTTGATGATCTCCCCTGCGGGCGCAAATGCACCATCGTTGCGACACAACACTGCGTACACATCGTCCGGCAAGCTGGCACTGTTCCAGGCCATCACGCTGTCCCCGTGCACTGCCACAAAAGCATCGCGAAGGACACCGGAGCCGAAGAGTCGCATACGCTTGCTGCCTTCCTCGGCCAGTACTCCGCTGCCCATAGCGCCGATGCCCTGTGCCGACGTGTTTCCGTGGTCTGCCGTCACGTAGACATCATACCCGAGATGCAGGAGTTCTCCCAGGTAGTGCGCAAGCTCGCCCTGAGCAGCCCACGTCTTGACTGCCGCGGCAAACATCCTTTGGTTCAGCCCCACATTGTGGATGAGCTCGTCAACGCGTGGCACAACAGCTCCGAACGCTTGTACAGTAGCTGGATAAGCCTTGTCAAGCGACGATACCAGTGACGACGTTGGCCCAACAACGTCCAGCCGGGCGTGCTCAGCAGATAGCCCGTTCTCTTCCCAGAACTCCTCCCACAACTCAGCCTCGCTCACCTGGTTGGCCATCTTGAAGAATGAGCGAGGAAGCCGACCGGCGAAGATGGCAGCACGCGAGATGCTTGTGATTGTGGGTATGCAAGCAAGTACAGAAGAGATGTTTTCAATACGCAGCCCCTGCATTGCCAGTTCGGCTGTGATGATGCGCCACTGCCACCAGTTCATGCCATCCATCACGACCAGCGCAACACGCCGTGACTGAAGTGCAGCCAGGTAGGGCGCGATCTGATGAACTGCACGTGGATAGGGCAGGTATGGGAGTGTCAATGAAGCATCGTAGTGAGAAGAAACCCATGAACCGAACATGCCGTCGATGCGCGACAAGAGGCCACTCATGAGTTTGGTGGACTCCTCGTCCTGATCGGCAAGCGAGTACCGTGCAATCAAGGAACCTATATCCGGTGCTACTGTTCCCCAGAACGCAGCGTCAGTTCCGGTTTCTGTCTGGCCTTTCGCAAGGAGAGCCTCAAGCTTCGTGATTCGTCGCCGTACATGTTCCTCTTCGTCGACCACGACGCCGCACGCCGCCCACTCTGGCAGGCCCCTGCGCCCCACGGCATGCACGGGTTCCAGGAGGCCCATGTCGAAGTAGTCGTCCACGAGCGTCCGTACTTCCACTGATTCCCATGGGACAATTGGCATGCCGTCACGAGCCGTCGACTTGCCATACGCAGCTGTCAACACGGGTTCTGCGATGCCACCCACTACGCGACCGTCAATCAGTGAGACTACCCATGCGTTCCAGTGCTGCTGGAGATATTCAAGAAACGCGACACGACTGCGCACCAGCCGCTCCAGCGGAACGGCCTGCCATGCAGTGTTGCTGTGCCACACACCGACGACGTAGTCTGCGACAGCCTCCGGCAAAATCTGCGGGTTGAGGTGAATGCGCAGTAATACCTCATACAGCGACGCATCGGTCGACACCGACTCGGCTGCGATGCCATACCCCTTCTCCGCCACCAGACGGAGCGTCTCGCGCCGTGACAGGTCTGTCAGTTCTTCACCGGAGCGAGCATCATAGAGGCGAGAAAGCACCACAAATGGCAGCGACCGTAGCGTTGCCGCGTCAAGATGCGGGAACAACGACGCTAGACTCAGCTCAATCCAACGCGCTCGGGAAAGGATCTCCAGAGGAACGGTGCAGAATCCGGTTCTGGTCACGACTGCCAGCCTGATCTCTGCAAGATGTCCACGATACCGGGACTCATAGAGGTAGCGCAAGTCCAGTGAGGATTCGAACAGGACCCGGGTGATACCTCGTTCCATTAGTACCGCCGAAGGTTCCTCAGCTGCCAAGATACCATCGGCGTCCTGCACCACAAACAGGCGCACGTCAGATGAGTCAAACAGGTGAGCTATATGCTGGGTCAGCTTATTGGACATGGTTGTCTCCTGGGGTGATCCGCATGGCGAGAATGCATTCGAGCACAGGGGCGATGCGTCCGCGACGGTCCAGCTCTGCTCTCCACTGGGTACGCGTCCTGTCCAGGTCGCGTTGCCGCTTGCTGCGGATGTTGTCCAGAGCTACCCGGTCGATCAACTGCTGCTGAGCTCCAAATGCCGCTTCTCTTGCCTCGTTCTCACGATCGAGGTCTTGCTGATGGCGCTGTACCAGTTCCTGATACTTCTGGTACGCCAGCGGTTCGGCCAGAGCACGGGCGCTCGCCAATAACTCTCCGGTCTTTTCCCGCGGCAGTGTATCAACAACCGTCGGAACAGCGTCACTGCAGAGTGCTTCCCATACATGGCGGCCCGAAACAAGCAGGGCCTTCCCTTCATCGCCCACCAGCACAGGAAGCATGGCGACGAGGTTTTCCATTTCTGTATGAGCCTCGACACGCCAGAGCGTCCACATGCCCGACACGCCTGGCACAAACCCATCCGAGCGGACAATTGGTACACCGCGGTCCGCGGCGAACACGAACCCGTTGTCCACAATACGTCGGATTCGTTCGTCGTGGACGGTCAGCTGCTGCAATCCACTGTCTACAGCGGCTCGCGGCTGGAACGTCACGCTCTCCTGCCGGGTGCCATCAGGCCAGGTCAGGTCATATCGGAACAGGTCGTGGGTGAGACTGCCACCTTCAGCAATAAGATAGGCGGTGACCATGCGTTCACACCACCAGGGCATGGGGCTGTGGGCAATCGCAGCAGCACGCGAGGGGTCCGCCTGTCCCAGCGTTGGCAGCACGCCGGCGGTCGCCTTGTAGTTGGCCAGCTTGTCACGGACAGTCGTCAGGAAAACGTCACTGGCCGCATCGAACTGGTCAGCATCAAGCAGTGACTGGAGATACAATCCTTCGACATCTGCCATCTCAATAGATGAGTCAAGGACGTCTCCGACCTTGTCGATCCCGAGTTCTGTCAGGATGGTCCGTAACTTCGTCATCAGGACGCCCTGCACTCTCTCTTCGGCACTGCCGCCTACGACCAGGTTCACAGCCTCCACATCCCGTGACTGGCCAATGCGGTCGACACGTCCGATACGCTGTTCCAGCTTCATGGGGCTCCAGGGTAGGTCATAGTTGAAGACGACATGACAGAACTGCAGGTTGACGCCTTCGCCACCTGCATCCGTCGAGATCAGGACCTGAGTCTGGCCCGCAAACTGCTTTTGCGCCGCCATCCGTTCGTCAGGTGACATTCCACCGTTGACGAGAACGACAGCGTACCCCCGGTCCGAGAGCAGACGCTGAAGCATACTCTGGGTCGCGCGAAACTCCGTGAAGATCAGCGCCTTCAGGTCTGGATTGGCCTCGGACGTCCTGAGCGCATCGATCTGGTGTATCAGTTCATCAGCCTTTGCATCGGTGCCTTCAGCCTTCGCATTCTGCGCCAGCGCCACCAACTGCCGAATCCAGTCCATCTCGGAATCTGGGTCAAGCGATGCTGCCTCCAGGGTCTGGTTGTCCACCGACATGTCATCTGCTTCCAGCGGTTCCGTCTCAATCGGCTGACCGGTCAGGACAGCAAGGCGGTTGCGCAATCCCTGCAGGCCTGCCTCGGTCGAACTGCTGGCCATGCGTAGTAACAGGAGGACCAGAAACCCAAGCATCGCATTCTGCGCTGCGATAGCACGCGTATAGATGGCCCGTGCGAACTCTTCCATGCGCCGACCGAACAGTACCTGTGCCGGATGCATCCCGGACGCCACGTCGACCCGGCAGAGGCGTGTATGACGCTCATGGAACAACGGTTTCCCATCATAGTCCAGTGCTTTGCGCTTCTCAGTTCGGAGAACGTACTGCCCCAGCAGGTCACTGCTGACTTCTCCTTGTCCTGTGAATGCCTGAGGATCCAGGATGTGCAGCAGGCGCTTGAACTGACCTGTCTTTCCCTGATGTGGCGTTGCCGACAGGAGGAGGATGCGCGGCGCGGCCTGAGCGATCGCATCGCCCAGCACGTTGCGTGCCATGTGACCAGCATATCCTGCCAGCTTGTGACACTCATCCACGACGACCAAGTCCCAGCCGGCACTCACGAGCTGATCAAAGCGCAGCCGGTTGTAGTCGTCGACATCCTGGTCCGCTGCACCGCTCCGGCCGAGGCGGGGCTTCACGGAATCCAGTGGAACAATGACGTTGTCGAACAGTCGCCACGGGTTGTCTGTGGGTCCCTGACCATCCTTGCTGGCCATGAGGCGCGCGACGGCAGCCAGGTCTGACGGCACAATAATGCTGAAGTCCTCGTTGAAGCGCTGATGCATCTCCGATTGCCACTGTGCTGCCAGCGCATGAGGGGCAATAACCAGGACTCTGCGGATCTTGCCCCGCAGCTTCAGCTCCTTGATGACCAGGCCCGCCTCGATGGTCTTGCCAAGTCCAACCTCGTCGGCAAGCAGGAACCGCGTCCTGCGCGACCCCAGGACCCGCTCAAGCACGAGCACCTGGTGGGGCAACGGCAGCAGGTTTGCCCCATACGCAGCCGCCACATCCCCGCTGTCGAGCGTCTCCTGGATGCGGGCAGCCAGTGCAAGATAGCGAAGGTGTTGTCCTGTGAGCCCAGTGTCTTTCTGTTGAAGGTCGTCCTCGGCCACCACGGTCGTCGTCCCATCACCCTGCAGGACCTTGCACCAGGTCCTGCCCCACAGCGTGTAGCGGTCGAGGACGTGTACGACCATTAGTTACTTGCCTTTCATCGTTTGAGCGTTGTCGTAGTACATGAGCAGTTGCGGGTCTTCTTCGACGACCTCGGTGGGCAGATGTTCGGCCATGAGGATGATAGTGCCGTATGCTCGGTCTTCCCAGCACTGGCGGAATCCTGCGCGCATGGCCTCGACACGGAAGTCCTTGAGCTTCTTCTGTCCAGAGAGGACTTCCTGACGGTACTGCTCAAAGTCCCTGAGCAGGTCTTTGTCGCGCAACTTCTGCAGGTCACTCTCCTTGTGAGGGTCTGGCACGTACCACCGGCTCTGGTCGTCTTGCAGGAAGTTCTGCTCCAAGAGGACCTTCAGTTCGGGAATCCTCTCGTGTTTGGCAATAGACTGCGCCACCTTCATGTACAGCCCGACGATGTCCGAGTAGGTACGACGTTCGTGCCCAACCTCACGCCGCAGCCAGCCGATGGCCGTTGCCTCGTTGGAGACAAACAGCTCCTCGACTTCGACGCGGTCTGCTCTGAGCTTCGCCTTGTCGTACGTGGCGACTTGATGCTCGAGGAACAGCATATCGTCCCGCTCCGGGAACCGGTCACGCGCCTGCCGCTGGAAGTCAGCGGAGTCCATGGGTACGCGGGCGCCACGGGCGACATAGTAAGCGATCAGCCGGTCATAGAGAGACCGCGGAGACCGCTCGTCGATAGTGTGCAGCACGGCACCACTCACCGACACGACCGGGAGATGGTCCAACTGCATGCGCACGAACTCCCAGACACCCTGCTCGGTGCCAGCTTCCTGGACAAACCGTCTCTCCAGCTCGTCGGTCGGCTTGTACGCCGAAATGACGAGGTCCTGCCTGACCGCTGTTGGCGTCGTTACGGCCTTGAAACTGAGTTGCTGCTTATCCAGTGAGGCTACGTTGGCGATGACAAAGCCCGCTTGCTGGATGGTACCCTGGATGGCATTCCAGACGCTGGCCTGCGTGTTCGAGAACTCGACCGTCATCCATCGCCCGGGCTTGAGCACGCGGTAGTGCTCGCGGAAGCAGCGCAGCATAAGCTCGCGATACTCGTCGATGCCCTTACCCTGAACCTTGTTCTCAATGGCCTCGGGCTTGTTGTCGGTCCAGACACGAAGCCAGGATTCCCACAGGAAGTTCAACTCCGAGTACATGAGGTTGCCACCGAAGGGCGGGTCAACAAATACGTAGTCAACACCGCAAAGACCCCGTATTGACTCTGCTGTCGTAGTAGAAATCAACGGCTTGTGCTCAGACAGAACAAAAGCGAAGTCCGAAATCTTCGAGCGCAGGAGATCAAACGGGGAGTTCTCGTCGGATAGCGATGGGACATACAGCGTACCGGAAACGGTGCCGGTACGTCGATCCACTAGTCGGCCATTGCTGAGCGTAGGCATGTACTTGTACATCTTGGTCGTCCTGGTCATGCATGCCGTCACCCAACCTGACAACCTGGGGGTGCTGCACTGCTCGGCACGTGCAAGGACTGCAGCTAACACCCACAGGTTTCGCCTGGTGTAGAAGTGGTGAACGTGGGTGAGGCCATGTGACTTCTTGGGTTGCTCGGTGTTGAACCCATCTGGCATGGGTGCCATCGGGAATCGGTACGGGATGTCTGACTTCTCGACCTTCTCAATGAGTGCCAGGTCGGCAGCGTCTGGCTTCTTCTCGAAGCGCTTCCTGCCTGCCGTGTAGTTGATGAGGACGGGCACCTGCTTTCCCTGACTGATGGACTGGCCGATGGCCTTGTCGTAACCTGTGACCCAAGCACGCTTCATTGCTCGCTTGGTGAGCTTGGCGCCGCAGTATGGGCATGTGAACTCGTCCCGTACCTTGCCAGCCTTCTGGTCCACGGCCGCGTCCCAGAAGACCACCTCGCCTGCACATTCGGGGCAGACAAAGACGTCAGACCAGACAGTGTAGTTGATGGTTCCGGTCTGGCCGTCCGTATGTCGAGTCTTGTACATCCACCCGCACTCTTTCGCCACCTCGTCCAAGATGCGCTTCGCTTCACGCTGGAATGCGTCGACATCGACCGGAGTGTTGTAGTTGCAGGCAATGAAGGTCGCAGCAGGCGACAGATCATTCTGGACGGCCTGCCGGGTCCCTAGCTTGGAGAATGGCAGCCAGACTCTCTTGCCGTCTGCGTCCGTGTCCTCTCGCACAATCGTGCCGTCGGGTTTCACCTGATAACCAAGCGACAGGACCTGGTCGCGGTCACCGCAGAACTGGGCGGCCACCCCGGTCATCCCGGTGCCGCAGAACCCGTCGAAGACGATGTCGCCCGGATCGGTGTAGTGGAGGATGTAACGCATGATGGCCTTGTGCGGCACCTTCGTGTGGTAGGAGTGTGCGTTGTAGATAGGGTCGTTCTTGCCTTCGCTGACATCGGCAGCAAAGGGATCACGCTGATATGGCTTCTGCTGCTGCGGCTTCTCGGATTCCCATTCCTGCACGAAGCCTGCAATCCACGGGTTGGGGCATGCGGTATAGTAGGGCGGGTCTGACAGGGCAATGATGTCGTCGTCCGTTCCGAGGGGAAATCCTTCCATCTTCTTCAGTTCGGGCAACTTCGTGCGCAACTCGGCGCGAAAGTACCCCCTGCGCTCCTCATCACTGGCAAACTCCTTGCCTAGAACAGTCACCTTGCTCTGCCCACTTTTCTCAAACATCGATCCCTCCTACTCGACCACGATACGGACTCTGGAGCGGTCGTGTCCTGCCAACTTCTCCTCCAGCAGTTCCTGCACGCCACGGTTGAATTCATCCACCGTGAGAGCCTGGTTCTTGCCCACCTTCTCGACCAGCTCCGCTCGAGTGATGACGATCTTTGTCAGGTCCTGGAGGACTAGCAGCACAGCTGCCACAAAGGCTGATGCATCGACGGGCCCCTTTCCATCTTTGGCAAACTCCTTGAGGGCACGCAGCTGCTTCGGTTCCAGCAAGGCGATGTGTTCCAGGACAACAGGATCGGCAAGTTGTGACCGAACGCCTGCCAGCCAGTCAGAAAGAAGCGACTCGGCCATCTCTTCGAGATCGTCCAGCGACGCCATGACCCCGCCCTCACTTTGCGGATCGTACTGGCAGTCAGGGCATAGTGGAGAACTCTCCATCTCGTGTGCGTCGAGCTGACTGCATGTCACCAGACGCCCCAATCCGTCAATCAGTGTATCATACTGCTGTTGCGGCAACATCGGAACAGTCCTGAGGGCCTTCAGCCACTTCATAGTTTCGCTTTCGAGCAGCTTCTTCTTACACTTGTCTCCAGTCGCTCCCAGCCGCGCTTTGGTGTGGAGCTTGATATACCCGTCGATGTATTGCTGTTTGAGCGCCAAGAGGTCCTGTTTGAGCCTTGCTATACCGGCGTTGTCGCCGGCAGCCAGAACCGCCTTGAGTTGTCCCTTCTGCTCATCCCAGACACTATGCCAGGCTGCATCCGTGCTACGAGCCGCGTCAAGGTAGTTTACCAGCGCCCCGAGATCACGTGCTGTGTCGCTCACACGGAGCACGCGCTGCACGTCCTCCCGAACGCTGAACATCTTGGTAATGGCCTCGCGTTCTACATCAAGGTGCGTCAGTTTGGCGGGCGTATCATAGTTCACCAGCTTCTCGAGGAACTTCTTGAGGCTGTCGACCCTCTTGCCCGTCTCGCCGAGATCGTCCGTGGAGTTGATGACAATACTGCCACAGGCGATGCCACCCGCCACGGTCGTGCCAACGGTGACAAGCTGGTCGACCAACGTATGGGTTGCAGCGACGATCTCCTTGACCGCTTTGACGTCATCCTGGGCATAGAGACCTGGTGCCAGACCGAGTCCCTCAAGTACTGCCTTGATAACTTCTGGTGAAGGAACCTTGGTCCGTTCCAAGTGCTTGAAGTCACCCCACTCGCTGACATGGACCTCACCGTATAGGTCCTTGATGTTGGTCGCGTCGATGGAGACCTTAGGATAGACGAGCTTCACATTGCCCTTGGCATAAATGACAGCAGCAATGACCACAACCAGCAGGGCAGGTTCCAGGCCGAAACGGCGCGAGCGCGCAATGCCATAGGTCGGCACGATGTCCTGGATGAGATCATCCCGCGTGATGACTTTTCCTTTTGGCGCTGCATCGATGACATCTTGTATCCATCGTGCGTAGGGCGACTCGGAGATGTCCACCTGGTTGCCCTTCAGCAGTTCCAGCCCGGCCAGAACGGCGTTGCCTTCGTTGGATAGATAACCGGCGAGTCGCTTGAGGGCATTTGTGCACGCTGCCTCCATGTTGTCCTTTGTCAGCGATGCATTTAGCCCGGTAAACCGCGGATAATCTGGGTACAGTGTGTCCAAGTACCCACTCAGCTTGGAAGATGACACCGCGTCCACGAGCTCCCTGACCGTGGCGATGTTGCCTGCCGGCATGGTGCTGAGCGACTCTTTCTGTCCCTGGTAAGTTATGTCAAACATCTTCGGGAAACTGCGTTTCAGTTGTGTCAGCAACTCACGGCCCACACCTTCTGCAATGCGCTGGTACTCCGACCGATCATTGCCACTGGAACGGGTTGCCATATCATTCGCGGCAGCAAACCTTTTCAGCTTGCCATCGAATTCCA
>Ga0209430_1001731_pt1 | contig 15374 bp, 11 predicted proteins | sample BarGraIncub1133A_FD_184504 | JGI IMG/M metagenome (GOLD analysis project Ga0209430, IMG submission 184504) | Arctic peat soil microbial communities from Barrow, Alaska - Barrow Graham LP Incubations 11-33A (SPAdes) (version 2) | ecosystem: Environmental > Terrestrial > Soil > Wetlands > Peat... | reverse complement strand
AATCAAACCATTATTGGAGTAGGCTGTGTCTTGAAGATAAAAAGTAGTGACTGAGGTGGTGTCAAGCGTCAGCCCTGTCAGAGTGACGGTTGGATAACTCCCGACGCTGGAAGAACCGGCTTGAACGGAAGCGGTCGGCCCAGTATAGGTCGTGTCATAAACCGCGTTCACCCATTCCGGATGGTCAATATAGGGATTGCGATTTTCTTGGAAATTATGGTCGATTAAATTGTTACGCCTAATCTCAAATGAAGATACGGGATCAAGAGTATTCCACGTTAATAAGTCACTTAGAATGCCCATTTTTCCGGTAATTAACGCAGAGGCTGTCATCGCGGCGGAACCGGAAAGACCTTCGATGATTTCTAATTTTGGGGCGCCTTGGCTTAGATAAGCGTAATAGCGCGTAGCCATGTAGAAAATCATTCGGGCAACATCGCCTTTGTCTTCGTCACGCGGTTCAAAGACCTTATCAGAAGTATAACGAGAAGAATAGCCTTGTTTTCCGGAGATATTGCCACGTTCATCAGGACAATTAATAGCAGAGTAGTCAAAACTTGGTGTCACCGTAGTGTTGTCAGCATTCCCAAAATCGTAGTTGCTATGATAATCGTTATTAGACTGATCGGCTGCACGCAGATGATGTAAATCAGTTCCTGCGGGAGCGTTTTCAAGAAAATTACCATGGCTCTTCGCCCAAGTATGTTCTTTATTCCATGTGTAGGTATGATCCGCCGACCATTTATAGGCTGTTTCAGTCGAACCGTTGTATTGCCCATAAAGGAGATACATATAGGGATCGTCAGAAGTTGCGGTCGCCAAATCATAATTGGCAGAGTCATGAGCCGAAACCGGAGATAAATTCCAATCGCGGTCAGTGATTTTCATCGCGTAGGCCGCTTCTTCATAGGTCATGCTCGTCGAGGTCTTGATTATGTCGTAGAGGCCGCTCTGAAGCGCACTTCCCGAAAGCCCGCCCACTGTGAAATAGTAGGCATTGACTTCAGCATCGTTTTCAATCGTGGTGTCGATGTTCTGAGTGGATAAGGCGTTAGAAGGGACCGTTTTTTGCGATGAATAAAAAACACTGGCCGAAATTCCGCTGACCATCAAAACAAATGATAATCCAATAATCCATGGTACTTGGCGTTTCATGATGATTCCACCTTGAGGTCGGAAAGTCCGACAAAAATACTCATTTATTATAGCAACGAATAAGCAATATACATAGGAAGAAGACACAGCACTGACAAAGGGACGCGAAAGATTAAATATTCCCTCTGTTTAGTGAGGACCTTTACGATTTGTCACAATGTAATAACCGATGACGGAAGTTAGACCAAGGACCATGATAGCAATAATCAAAAGTAGCGAATCAACCTCAGGAGAATGAAACGTCGAACTATCGCTGCCACTATTGGAAATAAGCGCAACTTTTGAGTAGGAGACTGGTGTTTTGGCCCAGGTCAAATCCGTGCCCGAAGAGGATTTTAGAGGTGAGAAAATAGCCGTCATGAAAAGGAGTGACAAAGCGAGTTTCAGATTTTTTTTGTTGCCATGTTGTCCCATTCAAGTTCCTTTAGGCGAAATCGTTTTCGCTGTAAGACAAAATATACTATATTTCGATTAAAATGGACACATTTTCTAAAAACAAGTTTAGGATTCTATCTACATTAAGTATAATGATGACGAGGAAGACTCTAATGGAATATTCGCAATTATCATCGATGCTGCTTGCAAAAATCGATCCGAAGTATCTTCTTTTTTGCGGACCGATCGTCAACGCAAAGACCCCTTTGCTTGGTGTCAGGATGCCTGTCCTTCATGAAATTACGAAAAAAATCCTGAAAGAAAACGATACGGTCGATGGAATTCCGTTTCATCAATCGGTCGAAATGGATATCGTGATTGGCATTTACCATATGGAAAGAAAGGATGCGTCAATCCAAAAATACGCATTTTTGGATGAATTTCTACCTGGGGTCGATAATTGGATGGTCATCGATTCGCTTGCCAGTTCTTTTTCGACAAAAGATTATGAATTAGGACTACGGAAAGTAAAACAGTACGCCAAATCCAATTATCCTTTCGCGCGGCGTTTCGCATACGTTCATTTTTTAGGAAACTTCATTCAAAAAGAAAAACTATGTGATTTGTTCAAAATCATGAAACCGGATGAGCATTATTACGTCCGAATGGCGATGGCGTGGCTCCTATGCGAGTGTTTTATCCATTTTCCAAATGAAACCGAGTCCTATCTAATGGATAATACGCTTGACGCTTGGACGATAAACAAGGCAATCTCCAAGATTCATGACTCTTTCCGCGCTTCCGACGAAGCTAAAAATCGTATCAAAAAGTATCGCCGATACCCAAAAACGTAGCGTATAATTGAAAGTAATATGCAAAAGGGGAGCAAAAATAATGGATAAGTTCATTCTTTCGATTGACCAAGGGACGACCTCGACACGTGCCATTCTTTTCGATAAACAGGGCGTTAATCGGTTTCAAGCAATAGCTGATATCACTTGTCTTTACCCACATTCGGGTTGGGTTGAACAGGATGCGCTAGAAATTTGGGTAAGCGTCATCAATGTCATTAACGAAGTCTTGATTAAATCAAATCTATCAATGAAAAACATTGATTCCATTGGCATAACCAATCAGCGGGAAACCACAGTTATCTGGGAAAAAGAAACGGGTCTTCCGGTTTATAATGCGATTGTTTGGCAGAGTCGGCAGTCGTTAGCGATATGCGAACGCGTTGAGCAACATAAAAAAATGATTCATGAAAAAACAGGTCTTCTTTTAAATCCATATTTTTCAGCCTCGAAAATCCGTTTCATACTTGACGAAATCAAAGGTCAGGAACGTGCCGAAAAAGGCGAACTGATGTTTGGAACGATTGATTCTTGGATTCTTTATAAACTCACTAAAGGCGAAATTCACGCCACAGATGTTACCAACGCCTCACGGACGATGCTTTTCAACATTTTTGCCATGAAATGGGATGATGAACTATTAAAGCTTTTCAATATTCCTAAAGTCATGTTGCCGAGCGTTAAACCATGCTCCTATGAATTCGGCGAAGCAAAGTTTTTTAAGCCCGCCGTTCCTGTGTGTAGTATTGCCGGTGACCAACAGGCCGCGTTGTTTGGTCAAGCGTGTTTTAATAGCGGAGAACTTAAAAACACCTATGGCACTGGTTGCTTTATGCTGATGAATATTGGCGATAAGCCTGTTTTGTCGCAGAATGGCCTGCTCACCACGGTTGCTTGGGAGATTGATGGAAAAGTCACTTACGCTCTTGAAGGTTCTGTCTTTGTCGGCGGCGCCGCAGTCCAATGGCTCCGCGATCAGATGAAACTCATACAAACCGCAGCAGACAGTGAACGGTCAGCTCTAGAAGTGAAAGATAGCGATGGCGTCTATGTTGTTCCCGCATTCGTTGGTTTAGGCACACCTTATTGGGATAGCGATGCACGCGGAGCCGTATTTGGATTGACGCGAGCTACGACGAAATATCATATTGTGCGCGCAACCCTCGAATCCATCGCGTATCAGAGTAAGGATGTCATCGAGGTCATGATTAAGGATGCTCACCTTGAATTGAAAGCGTTGAAGGTTGATGGCGGTGCGACTGCCAACGGCTATCTGATGCAATTCCAAGCAGATATCCTGGACGCCGTGTTAAAACTGCCACAATGCCTTGAGACGACTGCGCTCGGAGTGGCATACCTTGCTGGCCTCTGCACAGGTTATTGGAAAGATTGCGAAGAAATTAAACAAATCCATTCCTACAAAGCGATCTATAAACCGAAAATGGGAAAGAGCGAAGTCGCCCGTCGTTACGAAGGTTGGAAGAAAGCCGTTGCCGCGACAAGAATGTTCAAATAATTCTTCCTTACAAATCAGTTACGAAATTAAAGATGGTTAGTAACCATCTTTTTTTTAAACCTCTTTTAGACTATAATTATGAGGTATGTTGAGGTCATAATCATGAGTATGAATTTGCCGATTGTGGACCATAGCGTTATCATCGCGCCAGTATACTTGCACGAGTATTTCCTACGAGAACGAGTCAATCAACCTTTCGTTGAATTTAAACTCTATTCAAAAGAAGATTTTTTCCGATATGCATTCTTTGATTTCGATGAGCGTGCGGTTGTTTTTTTGATGAAAGAAGAAAACACGAGTTATGAGAATGCACAAATCTACCTCGATAATCTGTATTTTTTGCCAAGAGAAAAATCGAAAGATGAGTCTATAAGAAAACTCCAAGAAATAAAGGAAGCCTTAGAACGTGCTGGTTTGTTGCTCCATGACCAGTATTTTTTGAAAAGTTTAGCAAATCAAAAAATCGTCATTTATGGATATTCGAAAAATGATCGTGAACTGATCTCGATATTGACTGAACTACACCTTGAATATAGCTTAATTCCAATCGAGTTCGAGCCAAAAACATTAGAAGTTTCTCACTTTGAAACTATTGAAGAAGAACTGCGTTATGCTTTTAATGAGATTGGCCGATTGATTAGTAGTGGAATATCAATTGATGACATCTACTTTTACAGCCCTCCAAGTGAATATGAATATTTATTAAAGAAAATGGCTCGATTTTATCATTTCCCTATAAATATTCGCGGCAAGAATACCTTAATCTCAACAAAAATCGGAATTGATTTTCTTTCGGCTATTAAAAAACAAACAGGTCCTCTCGAAGCGATTGAAGACTTAAAGGACCATTCACAAGACGAGCTTTTTCATATGTTAGAAAGCATCGTTTTGAGATACAAAAATATCGGCCTTTCGCATCCGTTGCTTTATGATTTCTATAAGAACATTTTGAAGTCAACATCACTTCCGGCTGATGCCTATGTTCATGCAATCCGTCAGACTGAATCATTTTTCTATAAAAACAACGCTCATATTTTCATCGTAGGATTCAATGAAGGGAACTTTCCAAAATTCTCTAAAGATATCGATTTTTTAAGTGATGCAAAGAAAGCTATTCTTGGTCGATTAACTTCAACTGAGATGAATGAAATCAATGAAAATAACCTAATTAGCTTTCTATTTTCGCCTGCGAATATCCATCTTTCGTATAAAGACAAGTCTCTTGCGGAAATGCACTATCGATCGCCCTTGATAGAGCGTTTGCATATGAAAATAGTTTCGTCTCCGATTTCAAATATTGATTACGGAAACCAATGGTCAAGCCTTCGTCTCGCGCAATTTCTTGATAATAAAACACACTATCAGGAAACACATGCCGAATTAGCTTCTTTTGAACGTCAAATCTCCATACCTTATCTTTCCTTTGATCATTCCTTTAAATACATCAATGCCTTTAAAAATGACACCTTGATTAAATACTCTTATTCGAGCGTTAAAACCTTTTATCAATGCCAATTTAAATATTTAATGGAAAACGTTCTTTATTTGGATCCATTTGAAGATAACTTTTATACGAAATTCGGTAAGCTTGCTCATACTGTTTTGGAACGTAAATATGGCGGCGATTTCGAATTTGACAAGGTCTTTAGTGAAGAAGTGGCGGAAATTGATTTCGATGCCAAAGAAACGGCGCTCATAATCCGATTAAAGGAAGATTTGAGAAATGTCGCCAATTTTAACGATGACCATGAGAACCATATGCTTTTTTTAGATGCTTTATGCGAATACCGACCTTCATTTATGCTCACAAAATATGCAAAATTAAATGGTTCGATTGACAAAGTTATGATTACTGGAACCACCAGTCAACAATACCTTAACCTAATCGATTACAAAACGGGGAATGAGGAGTTTAATTCTAATCTGATCAAGTTTGGTTATTCACTGCAATTGCCAATTTACGCTTTACTGGCCGGAAATGACCCCGTTCTCCGTGATAAAGAAATAATAGGCTTATACATTCAAAAAATTATTCCGAATAAACTTGTTCGACCTAGCGGAAAGGATGCCGAGAAATTTTATTATGATCAATTGAAGCTTGGCGGTTTAAGCACAGATAATACAGAGAAACTCAAAACATTCGATAGCGAGTATTCTTCTTCAAGATTTATCAAAACGATCCGGGTTACGAAGGATAATCTGTTTTATAAAACCGCAAAAGTGGCTCCCCAAAAGTTTTTCGACCAGTTGAAAGAGGACGCAAAGACAAAGGTTTTGGAGGCCGACACGTCCATAAGGAAGAATGATTTTCGGATCAATCCTAAAAAAATCGATAATTTGGAAACCCCGTGTAAATATTGTTCTTTTCGGGATGTCTGCTTTCGCAAGGATTACGACATCGTTTCTTTAAGCTCTAAGGAGGCATCCAATAATGGCGAAGTGGACCAATGATCAATTAGAGGCCATCAATGCCTCAGGTAATAACTATATTGTCAGTGCTGGCGCCGGAAGTGGCAAAACGGCTGTATTGACTGAAAGAGTATATCAACTGCTTTTAAAAGGGACGAAACTTGACCAGATACTTGTCCTTACTTTCACGAACGCTGCTGCATTCGAGATGAAAAATCGTATCCGAAAGAAAGTATTGGAAACTCCAAAACTATCCTTCTTAGCCAGCCAAATTGAGTCAAGCGATATCTCAACTTTCGATGCCTACGCTTTATCTTTGGTCAAGAGGTATCATTTTTTGCTCAATATAAGCAGAGATGTTTCTATCATTGACGAGAGTATCATAACCATAAAAAAACGCCAAATTCTCGACGATATCTTTGGTGAAAAATATCAAGCCAGTGATTCCGAATTCTTAAATATGATTTCTAAGTATGTCATTCGGCAAGACGATGACCTCAAAGAGTTCATTTTGAGAATCGATAATTTAGGCGACTTAAAAATAGATAAAGACGCATTTTTCACGACTTATTTGGAAAGTTATTATCAACATGAGAGAGTCAACGAAAACATAGATCAGTTTGTGGATTTCGTGAAAAGCATAGCACGAGAAATAGTAGAAAAAACATCCGCTTTCGAAGATCCGCAAATCGCAATCCAAATCGATGAAGCCTTTGCCTTAATTCTGGAGGCAAAAGACTATGAGTGTTTGCATCAGGCTTTGCTAGTTTTCCAATTTCCAACAGCAAAGGGTCTTTCTGATGAAGACAAAGCGATTCATGCAATGCTTAAGAGAGGCGTGGAAAAATTTCCACTTTTTGCCGCACTCGGGACCCGAGAGGAGATACTCTCAAGATATTTCGCTACTAGACCAACCGTCAACGTTTTGCTGGGAATATTATTAGAAATGAATCATCGCTTAAGTAATTTTAAACGAGAGCAGGATGTCTTTACTTTTAATGACATCGCGAAGATGGCGTTGCACATTGTCTCAAAAACAGTTGCTGGTGGAGAAATCAAGAATACACTTAAATTCATAATGATCGATGAATATCAGGATACGAGTGACATTCAGGAAGCATTCATTTCTTTCATTTCGAATCATAATGTTTTCATGGTGGGTGACATTAAACAATCTATCTACCGTTTTCGAAATGCGAACAGTAAAATATTCGCTGACAAATACGATCAATACAGTAATCATTCTGGCGGTTTGAAAATTGATTTGAACAAAAACTTTCGCAGTCGACGTGAAGTGATCGAAGATCTTAATTATCTATTTTCAAAAATGATGACAAGAGTTTCTGGTGGTGCCGACTATTCGCAAGGGCACATCATTGAAGTAGGAAATCTCGAGTTATCAGAAAGTGTAAACACTTCTCAAAATAATCACCTTGAATGCCTCAAGTATTCTCTTGAAGGCATCAATGACAAAACAGAGACCGAAGCCAATATCATTGCCGCAGATATCATAAAAAAAATGAATCAGGGATACGAAGTATTCGAAGATGACACTAAACAATTAAGACCCGTGTCTTTTCACGACTTTGCAATACTTATGGATCGAAAGACAAAGTTTGAAATCTACTCGAAAGTTTTTACTCGTTTGGGCATTCCATTGAAAGTAGAAAAAGACGATGACATAGCAAATTCAGATGCTCTGCTTGTATTCCAAAATCTCCTTCGATTGCTACTTGCGACTGCGAATAAAAAGTATGATACTGTCTTTAATCATGCATTCGTGAGTGTTGTACGCAGTTTTTTGTTTTCTTATTCGGACCAACAAATCTTCGATATCGTAAAAAACAATGACTACCTCAAACAACCGATTATGGAAAAACTTCTCTTACTTTCGAATCGGATAATTAACCAACCCTTGAGCGAAATCCTCTCTACCGTAATAGATGAATTCGAAGTTTTCGAAAAACTTGTACTCGTCGGCGATGTTCTTCCAAATATGCATAAAATCGAAAATCTAATCGAAACCGCCAAAATGATGCAAACAATTGGCTATGGGCTAAGCGAATTTGTAAAGTACTTCGATGATTTGCAGGCTTACCAAGTGACACTCACTGCTTCTGTTAGCGAAAACCCAGGTGATTGTGTTCGATTGATGAGTATCCACAAGTCGAAAGGTCTTGAATTCCACATTATCTATTACTCTGGATTGAGCAGTGAGTTTAATAATCCCGATGTTCGTTCGAGCTTTTTAACGAGCAATGATTACGGAATCATATTACCGATTATTGATGACAATGAGGCCAGCAATATTTACCATTATCTTGTAAAAGAAAACGAGAGAAAAGAAGAACTTAGTGAAAGGATTCGTCTGTTTTACGTTGCATTAACGAGGGCTCAAGAAAAAATCATTATTGTCATTCCTGAACTAGAAAAAAATGAAATAATTTCTATTCAATACGCAAAAAGCTTCTATGATTTTATCCATTTCTATGGAATTGATTCGAAATATGGAAGCATGCATAAATATCAAGAGAACGTTTTAACAAAAAAGCCCGATGTTCAAGAACAGATCGAGGTTAAATTTGAAAGACTCGATCTGCAATCCACTCTTATTAAACGTAAGAGAGCGAGTAAGGAATTGTCTATTGATTTCGATCAAGAAAAGATTAGATTTGGTCTTCGAATCCACAGGTTGCTTGAAATTATTGATTTCTCTACGCTTGACACTTCTTTTATTGAGAACACTGAAGACCGGCATTTCATTGAAAAAGCTCTTCATTCATCATTATTTTCTAATTCGAAAAATGCAAAAGCAATGAAGGAATATGAATTTTTAGATTCGGAAAATGATATGCGTGGCATTATCGATTTGCTTTTAATCTATCAAGACCATATCGATATCATAGACTACAAACTGAAGAACATCGAAGACCCAAGCTATCTTGCACAAATTGAAGTCTACCGACAATATATTGGCTCTCGAACAAAATTAAAGGTAAACTGTTATTTGTTATCTGTTTTGACCGGCGATACTAAAAAGATTGGATTATAGGAGAATTTACGTGAACAAACAATTACAAAACTACATTGATCTGTTTAGTGAAAACGACACGACTGTTTATAAGGCTTTGCTGGCCAAGAAAGATTGGCTTTTTGTCCCACTCTTTTTAAGGGGCAACTTGGAAGTAAAACTCGATGAAAATAATCAAAAGCATTTTCGTTTACTTGAGTCTCTATATGATGATGTTTTGAATTTTGATAGTATTGTTTTTGAAGAAAAATTGGCGCTAGAACCTCATCTAAAATTAAAAATCGAAACGAAACTTGCTTCTTATGTTAGGTTGACTCTTCTGGATACTATTCCAGATGATGATTCGCCATTTTTCGCTGAGTATGATTTTACAAAAATCAATGATGAAACCTATCATTCATTATTAGCCAATTTTTATCCTTGTCTTTCATTGCGAACACTGGCCATTAATCCCTTAACGCTTAAATCGTCACTTTTAGAACAACTCAAGTGCGTGATGGTCGGGAAAAAGGGAGAGCATGTACTGATTGTCGAACGTTCAACTCTCATAAATGATTGCTTATACGCACCTATTTTACGGGCCATCCATGTTCGTCCAACCATAGATCACCTGTTGAAAGAGGAATTGCAGATATTATGTAAAGAAAAAGGTATCATATATAAGGAGGTCCGTTATGATTGAAATTAAAACTATTAGCGAAGAAGATTTAAATAAGGCACTTGATGCTATCAAAGTTCCTGCCTCAATTCATCGCCATTTTATCTACGAAATTTACGAACAAATCACTTCGGGACTGAATGATTTTCGGGAAGCGAATATCTTAGCGTCATTAAACTCAGTCAATCCTCTAAGCGTTATTGGATATTTAGTCAACGAACATTATTATGGAACTGTAGGTCAAACCGAGGAGACGATTACTACTTTAGAGAACGATCAAAAATACGTCATTCGCTTAGCAAGTATAGTCATGGACAAATACCTTACAAATGAGCATTTGGAATATCGCGAAGTTGCGACCAATTCTCGTTTTTATCCTCCTATCTCGACAATGAAATTGTACTTAAATTTTGTTCTTGGTATGTTATCACGGTTTAAAAAGAATAGCCCTAACGAAACCTTGATTGTCGATATGCTCAGCAAAGCATTCTCGATGGGACAATGTATTACCGACTTGCTGATTAATGGTTTTGAAACCGAAGCGTTTTCAACTTGGAGAACACTTCATGAAACCGAATGTATTGTCTCTGTGATTTCCAAGTATGGGCATCCCGTTGTTGAGCGATATTTACGACATATGACCTATGGGATTGCTTTCCGAAACGGTATTCCTGACAAGGAAAAACAGGACCAGATTTTCGTTGAAATTAAAGGCCACATGCGCGAACTTGATCTAAAAAGCAAGGATATGAAACGATACATTGAGTACGGTTGGCTTTTGGCAATTCCGGACGTCATGAAAACTGAAGGATTCAAGTTCAACTTCAGGGATGGCGTTGAACGTGTCGCGGAACTGAGCTCTTATAGTGATACATATGAAATGAGCAGTGAAATCGCACACAGTTCCCCCTTGCTTATCTATTCCAGAAAGAAATTTTTTAATGATATTACACTTGTCAATTTATATGAATCATTCTTCCGTATGGAAAAAATATTCTTTGCTGTTTACACCAGTTCAATTTCCGATGAAGAGAGAAGCAAATATTTGGCGATGCGCAATGTGTATTACACGCAAATGGTGGCCATTCACCAACGCGAAAAAGCACACCTTGTGGCCGCAGCAAAAACAAACCTCGTAAAAAAAGAAGCAGTCGAATAACTGCTTCTTTTCGTATCAACTAAACATCCTGGTAACAAGAGTCGCCAATAAATTCTCTGATCAATGAGTTGTTTGGAACCCATTTTTCATCCATATCAACAAAGTATTTAAGCATTCTCATAAGTCGTTCTGCTACTGGGAATTGTGGAGCGGAGGTATCAATGTTTGCGAGGAGCGGCATCGCAAATTTTTTCATGATGCATAGTTCGTAGGACAACAAGGAGTTGAATACATAGTCAGCGCCTTCCTGTGTGTTATAGATCCAAGTGAATTCACCTTTCCGAACACTTGGCCACATTGAGATGGTTTCGGCAGCTGAGGCATTTCGGAATTTTTTGTCGCGAACGATGCGGCGGAGTAATCGTAAATCCGTCAAGGAAATTGGGTTATGATTGTCAAGATTAATCTGGGCCTGAGGCGAAATATAGATTTTAAATTTTTGATGTTTGGGAATCAGTGTCGTTAATTGGTCATTTAACGCATGAATGCCCTCGATAATGATGACTGTTTCCGGCCCGATTTTGATTTTTCGTCCTTTGACTCTTTGGCCGACAACAAAATCAAACTTTGGTATTTCTACTTCGTCACCTTGGATTAAATCCAACATGTTTTGGTTGAAATAATCAATATCGATAGCTCGAATACTTTCTAGATCTGCCTCACCGTTAGCGTCTTTTGGCGCACGATTTCTTGGCAAATAGTAATCATCAATAGAAATGCGAATAGGTTTGATACCACGGGAAAGAAGTTCAATGCGAAGTCGGTTTGCAAAGGTGGTTTTCCCCGAACTCGAAGGACCAGCGATACAAACCAATCTGATATTCTCGATATCTTTTTCAATGGCTTCACCTAAATCGCAGAGCATACGGTTATGGCGTGCTTCACACATGTTAATGAATTCGATCGAACCTTGCCTGTCGATATGTTCATTGATTCCGGCCACTGAATCGAAGCCAGTAATCTTAGCCCAGGAATGGGATTCCTTGAGTGTTTTTCCAAAGGTTGGGGCATCTTCAAACGGTGGGATTTCACCATTACATTCGGAACGAGGATATTGAACTAATATTCCTGGGATGTACAAACGAAGTTTCCAGCTCTTGAGATATCCGGTGCTGGGGACCATTTGCCCGAACATGTAGTTCATATAGCCGTCACATTCATATAGATGGACGGTCTTTTCTGGGCGATATTTTAAAATTTCGAGTTTATCTTGGAATTTGCGTTCCTTGTAAATAACAGCCGCTTCTTCTTTGGTCACAATGATTCGATTAAAGGCGATGTCGCGTTCGACGAGTTTCTGCATTTCGGCATTAACGGCTTCAACCATTTTTGTGTCGGCACGGATACCATCGTTAAGAATCTGAACGAAGATGGAACGTGAGACGTTGTAGGAGAGTCGTACATTGACATCGGGATATGTTCGGGCGAAAGCCATTGCTAAAAGATAGCGAAGGGAAGTCTCATATGGACGAATGGCATCTTGGTCTTTTACTGTCAAGAAAACGATCTCTGCGTCGTAGTAAACCTCATAGGTTAAGTCGCGGATACGATTGTTGACACGAGCACAGATAATGGTTTTGTTTTCAGTGCCAATTAGTGAGAGCAGGTTTATCTTTTTCGAGTGCTCAGTAACACGTCCGTTATACTTAAGAGTGAATTTCATAAAAATTACTCCTCCTTATCCTCTTGCGGATTTTTAATTGTAAAGGGAACAGCGATAAAATGCAAGCGGTTACAATCTAGATTTTGAGATACTTTTTTGTGAGATATTTTATAGGACTCTTTTACATGTTACAATGACACCGGAGATGATGCAAATGGCACGTCTATTAATTGTTGTGGATTATCAGAATGACTTTGTCAATGGAACGCTTGGATTTCCAAAAGCATTAAAAATCGAAAAGTATATTATTTCGCAAATCGAGGCATTCCAAGAAGCAAAAGATGATGTAATATTCACTCGCGATATTCATTCAAAAGACTACCTTTCGACGATTGAGGGGCATCATCTTCCGGTCGAACATTGTATTGAAGGCACACCTGGCTCCGAGATATTTGGTAAGGTGCGGCCCTATTCTGAACACCATCCCATTTTTGAAAAAGGCACTTTTGGGAGTGACAAGCTCTTTGAATATCTTCGCGCACACCCATATAGTGAGATTGTTCTGATGGGGATTGTGAGCAACATCTGCGTTCTCACTAACGCGATTTTGGCCAAGACCGCTCAGCCAAACACAACCATCGTAGTGGACACTCGTGGCTCTGCGTCCTTTGATTTGAAACTCGAGGTAGAAGGTTACGACATTCTTAAAAATCTGCATATCGAAGTCAAATAATTTATGCTAAATTTAAAAAAGGCTGGCTTTTTGCCAGTCTTTTTAATATAGAGCTTTGAGCCAATCAACCATGGTCTGCTCGTTTCCGTCATCGTTTACAATTGAAGAAGCGACGATTCCCAACTGGTAGTTCACGATCTCGCCGGTGATGGCGTCTAAACTATATTCTGTTAAGAATGTGGCTTGTTCTTCGGTCGAGAGATTGAGTGCGTCAATATCAACGACATAAAATGCATTCGATAGTGTTTTCACATATGGAAAAAGGTAGTTGTAATAAAGGTTGTTAGAAGCGATATTGGTTCGCGAATAAAAAAAGACTGTCGAACTTTCTAAATCAACGATTTGGTTAAGAGCGGTTTGAGAGTAAATGTAATTGATGGAAGTCACCGCGACGTAACCGCCCATAATTGGCTGAAATGTCCGGTAATCAAACATCCTCGTCGAACCCTCTCGACGTGCAGATAGCGCTCCATCTTTGAAAAAATATAAAGATGGGGTGGGGGCATAATCAACAGTAAAATAATCAGGATAAGCCGTTGGGAGTTCATTATATGTCGTTCCGTGAAGTAGATTGTCAAAATGATAGATAAGGCTTTTTGATTTATAAACGTATTCAATTAGAGCGGGACGGAAAGCTTCGCACGAGTTGCATGCGGCATTTCCAATATATAAAGCAAAACTTTCCTTAGTCTCAATGAGAGATTTGACTTCATTAACGTCAACTTCAACAACAAAATCTGTGATTGTGTCGTTTTCGTAATCAGGTAGGGCGGTCGGGATTGAAACGTTTTTCGAAATATACACTTTGTTAGTGTTATTGCAGGCGGTTAACGAAAGCAAGGCGACAGTCGACATCAATATCAGAATCACATTTTTCATAGATAGCCCTTTCTTTCGTTGTTTTATTATATCATTTTTAATAAAAATGAAGACTATAGTTGCATGATTATGCTAAGATTATTCACGAAAGGTGGTCATATTAATGAGCTTATGGCATGATGTTGATCCAAAGCGTTTATTACCAAATAACTTTCTTGCGTGCATTGAAATTTCGAAAGGCAGCAAGAATAAATATGAGTTAGATAAAGCGACGGGCGGTCTCATTCTCGATCGTATTTTATATACGTCGACTCACTATCCGCACAATTACGGTTTTATTCCAAGAACATACGCAGGAGATCTCGATCCTCTTGATGTGTTGGTCCTTTGTTCCGAGCCGATCATTCCGCTCGCCTTAGTGCAGTGTCGCCCAATTGGCGTCATCGAAATGATTGATGGCGGACTGATTGACGAGAAAATTATCGCGATTTGTGTGCACGACCCGTTCTATTCGACATATACTGATATTGAACAACTGCCCAAACACGTCTTAGACGAAATTCGGCACTTCTTCCAGGTGTATAAAACACTGGAAGGGAAAGATACCGTTGTTCACGAGGCTGAAGGCCATGTGGCCGCGATTCGAATCATCGAAAAAGCCCGTAAAGTTTACGAAGAAAAATTTGGAAATGAAAAGGAGCACCACGTATGAAATTATTCATTGACACCGCCAATATCGAACACATCCGCATCGCCAGCAAATGGGGATGCATCAAAGGGGTTACTACTAACCCTTCGTTAATCGCTAAAGAAGGACGCAATCTTCAAGACGTTATCAAAGAAATCGTTACTTTAATTGATGGTCCGATTAGTGCTGAAGTTCAAGAAGCATCGGTTGAAGCGATGGTTGCTGAGGGAAAAACCCTTTCGACCCTCCATAAAAACATTGTCGTGAAAATCCCAATGACGATGGATGGAATCGCTGCCGTTTCACAGCTTTCTAAACTTGGCATTAAAACCAACGTTACCCTCGTCTTCTCTGTCCCACAAGCTGTATTGGCTTTT
>Ga0209430_1001730_pt1 | contig 15375 bp, 19 predicted proteins | sample BarGraIncub1133A_FD_184504 | JGI IMG/M metagenome (GOLD analysis project Ga0209430, IMG submission 184504) | Arctic peat soil microbial communities from Barrow, Alaska - Barrow Graham LP Incubations 11-33A (SPAdes) (version 2) | ecosystem: Environmental > Terrestrial > Soil > Wetlands > Peat... | reverse complement strand
CATTTTTGATGGCCTGAGGAACAATAATATGTGTCATAGTCTGGGAGTAAGACAGTCCAAGAGATCGTCCTGCTTCCATTTGTCCGCGATCAACCGCTGTAATTCCGGCGCGGATAATCTCTGCGACATATGCACCGCTGTTAATGCCGAAAGCGATGGAGGCGATGACCAGACTCGGCAGTCCGGAATGCGCAAGAATGACAAAATAAATGACTGTCAGCTGCACAACAGCGGGTGTTCCCCGAATAACCGTAACATAACCGTCGCCTAAAGAAGCAAGTATGCCCTTTCCCCTTAGCCTGAAGATTGCGACAACAAGTCCCAGGACAATACCGATAATGGTCGCTGCAAGGGTAATTTCGAGGGAAGTAATAAACCCTTTTACAAGAAACATAAAACGGTCTTCTTTAATCAGAGCCAGAAAAATTCCGTCGGAAAATGATCTGATGATGTCATAAAAATAGTTCATATCATGTTTCCTTTGCACTAGTCATTAAAATTGAAACAAACACAGTAAAAAGGGAAGTCAGCTTAAAATAAGCCGGCTTCCCTATTATCTCACAAAATGCTGTTCAGTTACTTCACGTATTTGCTGATAATTGCATCAAAAGAACCATCGGCCTTGAGTTTGGCGAGTGCATCATTAATCTTCGTCAGAAGAACAGTATTTCCTTTTGCAACAGCAAGGGCATACTGTTCATCTGCAAACTGTCCTTCGATCAGGGTAATTGTATCAAGATTCTGATCTCCGTATGCTTTTGCAGGGTTATTGTCGATAATGACAGCATCGACCTGCTTGTTTTTTAAAGCTTCAACAGCAAGCATTCCGCTTGCAAAGCCCTTGATATTGTCCGTAGATGTCAATTCCTCAGCGCTGAACTGACCTGTTGTTCCTGACTGCACGCCGATTATTTTGTCCTTAAGATCATCAACGGTTGCTATCTTGGAATCTTTAAGAACAATGATCGTCTGTGCGGCCGTGTAATACGGTGCAGAGAAATCCATAGTCTCTTCACGGTCAGGCTTAACAGTAAAGCCGGCGGCGATTACGTCAATCTGTCCATTTGACAGAGCTGTCGGAAGAGAGTCAAATTCCATATCGGAAATCTCAAGTGTAAGGCCGAGTTCTTTTGCGATTGCAGCCATCAGATCGGCATCAACACCTACAATAGCGCTGCCCTCAAGATATTCGAACGGCGGGAAAGCCGCATTAGTACCCATAACTAGCTTCGTCGGGTCCTTTGTACCGGTTCCTGTATCTGCAGGGGCAGTTGTCACATTTGCAGGGGCCGCCGTTGTTGCTGCAGCCGTTGTTGTCGCAGCAGCCGTTGTTTCTTTCTGAAAAACAGTCTTTGCCGTGCTTGTGCAGCCGACTGAACCGACTAAAAGTGTCAGCGCAATTACCGCAGCCATAGTTTTCATAATTTTCTTCATAAAATCCTCCGTCAATGTTTCGCGGCTATGCCGTATCATTTTGCCATTTAGATATACATACATTACTGACTTACTTTGATTTTGTCAATCGGAATTTTATACAAAAGTACGCAAAACTATACAAATGTTTAATTTTTCAAGGTATCAATGATGTCGGAACATCATGCTATGAGTGCGGCTTCGCTAAGCTAAATCAGCATTCCTGTATAAAACAGTTTTCATGCAGAGCGAATGAATATTTTATTATTTGATAAATCATCCTGCAGATACCAGAAAAATATTGCGTTCCCCGGCGCAGAGCATCAGAATGCATTTGTACGCGACATTCGCCGGGCGCCAGCCCAAGAGAGCGAAAAATATTGCATTCCCCGGTGCGAAGCGCCTACACATAGCATCAGAATGCATTTGTACGCGACATTCGCCGGGCGTCAGCCCAAGAGAGCGGAAAATGCATTCTGATGCTATTGTCACTTATTGTCGAAAACTCATATGCACAATTGTATTTTTCTTTGGCAGAATGGGATTAACCAAAAAGGAGGATGTCAGATGCTTCAATCGATCCATAATAATCCCGTGATTTATCCGCCGCCTGTCAGGGTATCGCCGGCAATGCCCACTTTCGACTTGATGCTAAGCCATGATAACAGCACATACGCGCCTGTCATTTTTATCAATAAAGCACTGCCGGATATTCTTGCCTGCATCGCAAGGGAACTTCAAAATTACCAGAGCGAGTTATCCCTTATGCGCATGGTCTCAGGAAGAATCCAATCATCTGGGGAGGGTCCGCTGGCCGGCTGGTATCGCAGTATTTTCGAAAACATTTACCTCGATGTATCTCCCGATAAATGGATTGTAAAAGGAGATGACAGGCAAAGGGCTGATTTTTCGCTTCCTGTTGCAGCCTCACTGTCGATACCGTACTCATGCTATCAGTATATGACGCTGACATTGCCGCCTTTGTGGAAAAAGGACGCGAAAGCCCGACCGGATATGGCTCGCCCGCAATCCCGATATCAGCTGCCTTTCCTGCATACATCCGTCAGATCGCTTTGCCATTTCCGATATGAAAGCGACACAGGCATCTGGTATGCGTCCCTTGATGCGACCGGACACAAAAAAAGGATCATCCGGAGACATGCATCTCTTGATGATCCTTATTGAGTCCTGTAAAATGCGGGAGTCAGAAGTCTTACTTAAGTTCTACTTCTGCGCCGGCAGCTTTCAGTTTTGCAAATGCAGCGTCTGCATCTTCTTTGGAAACGTTCTCTTTAACAGCCTTAGGTGCGCTGTCAACAACGTCCTTAGCTTCTTTGAGTCCAAGTCCTGTAAGCTCACGAACAACCTTGATAACAGCAATTTTTGCTGCGCCGGCGCTCTTGAGGATAACTGTGAATTCTGTCTGCTCTTCTGCTTCAACAGCAGCTGCGCCGCCTGCAGGTGCTGCTACTGCAACAGCAGAAGCGGAAACACCAAACTCAGTCTCGAGAGCCTTAACCAGCTCAGAGAGTTCCATTACGGTAAGGGCCTTGACTTCTTTGATAAACTTTACGATTTTCTCACTAGACATGATAATTTACCTCCATTGTACTGCCGATAATACGGCGTATTTCCTGATTCTACCCTGGGATGACTGCCGTATTACTCAGCAGCTGTTTCTGGTGCTGCTGCAACAACTGCAAGAGCGGGTTGAGATTCGGCTTCGATCTTTTCAGCGATTGCATTAAGCGCAATTGCGAGCTTGGCGATCGGAGAAATAAGTCCATAGGCAATCTGCGCATAGAGTACTTCCTTCGACGGGATTGAAGCCAATGCATTGACATCTGCAGCAGAAATGGCCTTGCCTTCGACGACGCCTCCCTTGAGAGAAAGCTTATCGAACTTGTCTGCGTACTGCTTCATGAACTTTGCGGAAACAATCATGTCTTCCTTGGAATATGCGATTGCCGTGGGTCCCTTGAAAACATCCGCAAGACCCTCCACACCGAGCTCTTTGAAAATTAGCGCAGAAGTTGTGTTCTTGATTACCTGGTAAGTTATGTTGTTCTTGCGAAAATCTGCACGCATAGCCGTATCCTGAAGAACGGTAAGTCCGCGGGCATCTGCAAAAACAAAAGACTTGGCATCTTTGAAATCTGCTACGAGAGCAGCAACAACTTGTTTCTTAGCATCTAAAATCTTTTGACTTGGCATAAATAATGACACCTCCTTGTTCAAGTATATTAAAATACCCCTTGTGCAAAGAACACAAGGGGTAGTTAATGCAAGTATATTCCTGTTAAGGACAACTTGTTCAACTATTACCTCGGCAGGACGACTCTCTCGTTTATAGTCTTACGACTTCCTGCTGTCTTTAGCACGCTGGTTATTCTATTGAGTTGTGTGCATCCCGACCCCTGACAGTCAACTTGCGTATCCGTCCGGACCGGGCTGCGGCCTTTCAAACAAATGAATGGATTAAAGCTTAGCCGCGTTGAGGCGGATGCCGGGACCCATCGTTGCTGAAAGAGATACATTTTTGAGGTACTGACCCTTGGATGCCGAAGGTTTGGACTTGATGATGGCGTCCATGATCATCTTGAAGTTCTCTTCAAGCTTCTGCTGTCCGAAAGATACTTTACCGATCGGGCAGTGAATGATATTGGTCTTATCGAGACGATACTCGATCTTACCGGCTTTGATGTCATTGATTGCTTTGGTAACATCCATGGAAACGGTTCCTGATTTCGGGTTAGGCATTAAGCCTTTAGGTCCGAGGATCTTACCGAGACGTCCTACAACACCCATCATGTCAGGGGTTGCAACAACAACGTCAAAGTCAAACCAGTTTTCCTTGGTGATCTTCTCAACGAGATCTTCGGCACCGACAAACTCAGCGCCTGCGGCGAGAGCCTCTGCGGCCTTAGGTCCCTTTGCGAATACAAGGACGCGCTTTGTGCGGCCTGTACCATGGGGAAGAACGACGGCTCCACGAACCTGCTGATCAGCGTGACGTGAGTCAACACCGAGTCTGACGTGAAGTTCCACCATTTCATCAAACTTCGCCTTACCTGTTTCCTGCACGAGACGAATGGCATCTGCAGGATCGTAGGAGACGGATCTGTCTATGAGCTTAGAAAGCTCTAAATATCTCTTGCCTCTCTTCATTTCTCTACACTCCTTCAGACTTCGTCATCGGTAACCACGATACCCATGCTACGTGCGGTTCCAGCTACCATGCGAGCGCATGATTCAATATCGGATGCATTGGTATCAACAATCTTGATCTGTGCGATCTTTCTGCACTCGGAGAAAGGAATCTTCGCTACCTTCTCTTTGTTGGGCTTGCCTGAACCACTTTCGATATTACATGCCTTCTTCAGCAAAACCGGTACCGGAGGAGTCTTCGTGATGAAAGAATAGGTTCTGTCGGCGAAAATAGTAATAACAACAGGAATGATCATGCCGACATCTTTTGATGTTCTTTCATTGAATTCCTTGACAAACTGCGCGATGTTTACACCGTGCTGTCCAAGGGCTGGTCCTACCGGCGGTGCTGGCGTTGCTTTGCCTGCGGGTATCTGTAATTTAACATACCCAGTGACTTTCTTTGCCATATGCGGCCACCTCCCAAAATTAACTGTGACAGTATCTTATCCCTACTGTCCTATTCTCACGCTGCATAATGCAGCGGGATAAGCTTGTAAATGCATTCGCTTGGATTCAGGTGCGAATAACCTGCGCGAAATCCAGCTCGATCGGTGTCTCACGGCCGAACATGGATATTCTGACACGTATTGAATGCTTTTCTAAGTTCATCGCCTCAACAATGCCGATGCAATCAGCAAAGGGGCCGGCAATCAACTTAACGGAATCCCCTATTGAATAATCAACAGTCGGCTCCCAATTGGATTCCAGACCCATCAGCATGAGCTCTTCGTCAGAAAGAGGAATCGGGTGGTTGGAGTTGGGTCCGACAAATCCGGTGACGCCTCTGGTGTTGCGGACAATGTACCAGATTTCTTCTGTATACACCATCTTGACCAAGACATAACCGGGATAAATCTTCTTCATGGCAACTTTTTTCTTGCCGTCCTTGACCTCGATCTGCTCCTCCATCGGTACAGACACTTCCTGGATCATTTCTTTTAAACCGCGATTTTCAATCACAGTTTCCAGAGTTGTCTTCACCTTATTCTCGTAACCGGAATAAGTATGGATTACATACCATTTCGCTTCATTGGAGTGAACTTCTTCAGTCATTCTTACGCGCTCCTCTTGTTAACATGCCGGGACATCAAGCTGCTGTCGTAGCCAGTGCTGTGGTTGCGGCAGTAGTCGCATCCGTTGAAACTACAGCGGTCGTTGTTGTCGTGGTTGTCTCACTAACCTGATTGTAGAAGCCAACACTTCTCAAAATTTCACTTGTTCCCTTTCCAACGAGCGACAATAATATTGCCGAAGCCAGAATAACAGCGAGCACAACGACTGCAACCTGCAGAAGCTTTGCTCTTGTCGGCCAGATAACACGCTTCATTTCCTGACGAACCTCAACGAATCGACGAACGATACGCTGAATGGTGCGTTTGAAGACATTTTCTTTTTTCTTCTCTGCAATCTTCTTCTCTGCAATTTTTTTCTCTGCCATCGGTTTTTACCCTCTCACTGTGTTTTAGAATACAACCAGCAAAAAGACTTATTTAGTCTCTTTGTGGTTTGTATGCTTCTGGCAAAACCTGCAATACTTCTTCAGTTCCAGTCTGTCCGGGTCATTCTTCTTATTCTTGTATGTCTGGTAATTGCGCTGCTTGCACGCTTCACAAGCTAAAGTCAGCTTGTCCCGTGCACCTGCTTTGCTAGCCATGTTGAACACCTCCATCATCGACATCCCACAGATGTCAGTTTGCGCATAAAAAAAGACCTTAACGGCGATAGCAAACGAAATTTTACCACAGGCATCCTGCTCTGTCAAACAAAAAGAGCGTTTTTCTTGTAAAAAAGTCGTTTGCCGCCATGTTTCCCTGAATCGCATCACATTCCCGAAGAAAACGAGTTTGTCAGCGGCGATTTTTGAGTTCGTTATATACATCATCCGGAGTTATTCCTTTTTCAGCCATAAGCACCAAAAGGTGATATTGAAGATCAGCAAGTTCATAGATAATGTCTTGTTTCTTGTCGGACGTTGCGGCGATAACCACTTCAAAAGCTTCTTCACCGACCTTTTTGCAAATCTTGTCCGAGCCTTTGGAAAAAAGATAATTGGTGTAAGACCCTTCAACAGGATTCTCACGTCTTCCCAAAATGAGATCATACAGATCCTGTATGGTGTTTTCCCCATTTTCTGACATATAGCGTCCCCCTTTCTGATGTCCGCTGCCCGAGGCTGCGATATTCACATGTCGTTTACGTCTGTGAAAAAGCAGCTGTGTGCTCCGGTATGACAGGCCGCTCCGTCCTGGTCCACAAAGAATAACAGAGTATCCATGTCGCAGTCAATTCTTGTGGAGCGAACGTGCTGAAAATGACCTGATGTTTCGCCCTTTTTCCAGAGTTTACCGCGGCTTCTTGAATGATAATGCATAATCCCGGTATCAAGGGTGCGTTCGAATGCTTCAAAATCCATATAGGCGAGCATAAGGACATCCCTGGTGCTGTCCTCGACGACGATCGCCGGAACCAGTCCGAGAGCGTCTTTTTTCATGCGCTGCCAGCGAAAAAGTGCCGGGCTGATTTTGCGGACAGGCACACCTTTTTCAAAAAGAAATTCCTTCAAGTCCATGATACTGATTTCACCGAAGTGAAAAAGACTGGCGGCAAGAACCGCATCAGCGCCTCCCACAGTGATTCCGTCGTAAAAGTCCTGAAGCGAGCCCGCCCCGCCCGATGCAATCACGGGAATCGGCACTGCCTCGGCAATGAGACGTGTTATGACGTTGTCGTAACCTGATTTTGTGCCGTCTTTATCCATACTTGTTAGAAGGATCTCTCCTGCACCGAAGGATTCGACCTTTCGCGCCCACTCGACGGCATCAAGTCCGGTTGGCTTGGTGCCTCCTGATACAAAGACTTCGTACCCACTCGGAAAGGCAGGATTGTTCTCCCCGGAAGGACGTTTTTTGACATCAATGGCTATAACGATGCATTGGGACCCGAATCGTTCAGATGCTTCCGTGATGAGTCCGGGATTTGCCACAGCAGCAGAATTCAATGAAATCTTATCCGCCCCCGCCGACAGTATTTCGCGGATATCTTCTACCGTACGGATGCCGCCGCCCACAGTAAACGGTATGAATACCTGTTCCGCAACGCTGTGTACCATATCAATGACTGTATTTCTCGCTTCGAGTGTTGCGGTGATGTCCAGAAAAACGAGTTCGTCGGCACCGGACAGATTGTATCCCCTGGCGATTTCAACCGGATCGCCGGCATCACGCAGGGAAAGGAAGTTGACGCCTTTTACAACGCGTCCGTTTTTCACATCAAGACAGGGAATTATGCGTTTTGCAAGCATACCGAAAGCCTCACTTTCCCCTCGTAAAGGGCTTTGCCGACTATAACACCGGAGCAGCCCGAAGTGTGAATCAGTGTGATATCTTCTTCCGATCCGATTCCGCCTGAGGCGATGACCGACAGGCCGGTTGAAACAACAAGTTCCCTGGTCGATTCCGTCGCCGGGCCGGACAGCATGCCGTCGCGGGCAATATCCGTGTAAATTACAGTCCGGGCACCGATTTCCTTCATCATCTTTGCAAAATCGATAACATTGATACCTGACCCGGAAGTCCAGCCGTCTACAGCAATTTCACCGTTTTGGGCATCGAACCCTATGGCGATTTTGTCACCATAAAGCGTGAGAGCTTTCTCGGTAAAGGCCCTGTCCTTTATAGCGGAGGTACCGATAACGCATCGACTGACGCCGATCTCCTCAATCAGATGACGCAGGGTATCGAGATTTCTTATTCCGCCGCCGGTCTGCACTTTGAGGCCTGTATTTTTAACAACTGCGGCAATAATCGACTGATTGAAAGGAATACCGGTTTTGGCTGCATTAAGGTCGACCATATGAATCCACTTTGCACCTGCGGCAGCAAACCCCTCCGCGATTTTAACCGGATCATCGGAATAAACAGTAACCTGATCGTATTTGCCCTGTGAAAGACGGACACATTGTCCGTCCAGCAAATCAATTGCAGGATATATTATCATCGTGTCCTCCTTGCCCAGCGGTTAAGGATGGCAAGACCTGCCTCTCCGCTTTTTTCAGGGTGAAATTGTGTCGCAAGTATATTATCGCAGGCTACCGCAGAAGCATACTCGATCCCGTACTGCGTCGTCGCAGCCACGTCCTCCGGACGGTCGGGCGCGCAGTAAAACGAATGAACGAAATATACATAATCATTTTTTCGAAGGGCTGGATCAGATACTGTCACAAGGCTGTTCCAGCCAATCTGCGGGATTTTAAGACCATATTCCGGCGAGAATCGAAGCACGCGTCCGGGCAGCAGCCCGAGACCTTTCACGCTGCCGTCGCCTTCTTCGGTAGAATCAAACAGCATCTGCATTCCAAGGCAGATTCCCAGAAAAGGACGTCCTGTAATGACATACTCAAAAACGACCTGATCCATTTTCTTTTCACGCAGCGCCTGCATGGCATGCGCCATCGCGCCTACACCGGGGAGAATCAGCCCTGACGCGGACAAAGCCTGTGAAGGCGAATCGGTAATGACGGACTCGTATCCAAGGAAAGTCAGGGCTTTTTGGACCGAGCCCAGGTTTCCCATTCCATAGTCAATGATTGCAATCATTCAAGTTCCTTTCCGGTCAGGAGACGGTATGCCTCACGATATTTGGCCGCTGTCTTCTCGATAACGTCCTCCGGAAGGTGCGGGGCAGGATAGGTCTTGTTCCAGTCAAGGGTCTCAAGCCATTCGCGAAGGTATTGTTTATCAAAACTTTTTTGTGCGCGGCCCGGCTTATAATCTGCCAGATCCCAAAAACGGGAAGAATCCGGAGTGAACATTTCGTCCGCAATTACAAGCTTACCGTCAATTTTACCGAATTCAAATTTGGTATCTGCAAGAATCAAGCCCCTGGTAAGTGCATATGCGGATACTTTTTCGTACAGGGCAAGCGTTGCGTCGGACAGCTGCTTCGCATCGGCCTCGCCGATCAGTTCAACCAGCTGCTCATATGTGATATTGATGTCGTGGCCTTCATCGGCCTTCGTTGACGGAGTGAACATCGGGGTGGGAAGCTTGTCGCCCTGCAGCATACCTTTCGGCATTTTGATTCCGCCGACCGTTCCGGCTGCTTTATATTCTTTGAGGGCAGAACCTTCGAGATATCCGCGTACGATGCACTCAGCAGGCAGCATGTCAACTTTTTTGACCCACATGGAACGGCCTTTAAGCTGATCTGCATATGCGGACAGTCCCATCGGATATTCTGCGGGTTCAGTCGAAATTACATGATTGGGAATTATATCTTTAGTATAGTCGAACCAGAAGGCTGAAATGCTGTTCAGGACTTTGCCCTTATCCGGAATCAATTCATCAAAAACGACATCAAAAGCAGATATCCGGTCCGTAACAACCATCAGAAGGGAATCACCGAGATCATAAACGTTTCTGACCTTGCCCCGGACAAATAGAGGTAAAGAAATGTAGTCGGTATCTTTTTGCATGCTCATGTTGTTGGCCCCCTGTATATTCTTTATATAGCAGTGTAAACGGATGATCTTATATATAGACGTGCAGACTGCACTTCATTTAGATTGAAAATGGCTGCCGTCAGGATAAAACACCCTTCGTGGAAGGGATCTGATCGGAAAAATCAGGATCAATGGCTGCAGCCATGCGAAGCGATCTCGCAAAAGCCTTGAACATTGCCTCAATCTTGTGATGATCATTGGTGCCGTATTCGCAGCGCAGGTGAAGTGTAATCCCTGCATTGAAAGCAACTGCGCGGAAAAATTCTTCGACAAGCGCCGTATCAAAATCTCCGACCCGGTCATTATTATATTCAGCGGATAGCACAAGGTACGGACGCCCCGACAAGTCAAGGGCACAGGAAGCAAGTGTCTCATCCATAGGGATAACTGCATTGCCGTAACGGTTTATACCTCTCTTCTCACCGAGGGCCGTAAAAAGGGTCTTCCCGATCACGATTCCGATGTCTTCGACAGTGTGGTGACCGTCAACACGCAGGTCTCCTTGTGCGGCAACCGTGAGATCGAGTCCGCCGTGACGCGCAAGAAGATCGAGCATATGATCCATGAAACCTATGCCGGTATCAATTTCACTGGTTCCGAGTCCATCAATATCCAGATGTACCCGGACAGTGGTTTCGTTAGTCGTACGGGACAGTTGTGCGTTTCTCATGACAGAACTTCCTCCCTTTTTCATATGGTGACCTCATTTTTCAGCTAATTAAGATCTGCAATTATTTTTTTCACAGCATATACGAGTGCTTCCATTTCTTTGTCCGTTCCAATTGTAATACGCAGGTAATCACAGATTCTGACCTTATCAAAATACCTTATCAGTATACCTTCCGAGCGCAGTTTTTTGTAGAGTTCGCAAGCCGGTATTCCCGCCGGTTTCACAAAAAGGAAGTTAGCCTGTGAATCAAGGACTTCAAAGCCAAGGTTTTTAAGGTGAGCTGCCGTATATTCCCTGGTTGCAATAATGCGGCGGGTATTTTTTTCATACCAGGACCTGTCCCTGACAGCAAGAGTTGCCAGCTCAAGGGCCAGCGTATCCACCGGGTAAGAATTAAATGAATCCCGCACCCGCTGAAGACCCTCAATTACCTCTTCAGATGCAATCGCATATCCGACGCGAAGCCCCGCGAGGGAATGTGATTTGGACAGGGTGCCGACGATAAGTAGATTCGGGTGGTCCGCAAGGAGGCCTATGCAGCAGGCGTCCCCGAATGCAGCGTACGCCTGGTCGATCAGTACCAGACGGTCGGGCTGGCTCTCAAGAATTCTTTGTATGTCCGACGCAGTTATTGTAAGTGTTGTCGGTGCATTCGGATTGGAAATTGCGACGCCGCCCGAGGGTCTGCAGAACGCATCTACCGGAATTGTAAAGTCTTCCTTCAACGGTATTTTTTCAACCGGGATGCCATAGAGGTTCGCATAAACCGGATAGAAACTATAAGTGATGTCCGGGAAAAAAATTGGGCTTGCGCCTTCCTTTGTCTCGAAAAACGCCTGAAAACTGAAAGCGAGGACTTCATCGGATCCATTTCCGCAGAATACCTGCGAGGGACGGACGCCGTAAAATTCAGCAATCGCTTCCCGGAGCGACCGGCTGGTAAGCTCGGGATAAAGCCTCAAAATAGCCGGATCAAAAGCCTTAATGTGCTTTGCAATCGCGGGCGACGGCGGATATGGATTCTCGTTGGTATTGAGCTTTATGACCTTCTGGCCGGGGAGCGGCTGCTCACCTGCGACATAAGGTGTCAGTGAAGCAGTTCTTTGGTTCCAGAATCGACTCATGTATTTGTCTCCTTAAATAGTATGCGGTCGCAGTCTGCCGGTTATTCTTCGAAGCGTACACGCAGGGCGGCCGCATGTCCGGTGAGTCCCTCAGCATCTGCAAAAAGCGCCACACTCTGGTAGCAATCCCTGAGGGAAGCCTCGTTGTATCGAAGAACGCTCATCTTTTTTACAAAATCACCTGTGTTGAGAGGGGAGAAAAAACGTGCTGTCCCTGATGTCGGCAAGGTATGGTTGGGTCCGGCAAAATAATCTCCAAGCGGTTCCGGGGTATAGTTTCCTAAAAATATCGCGCCGGCATTACGAATTCGGGAAACATAGTTCTCTGGGTTTTTAACGCAAAGCTCGAGGTGTTCCGGAGCCAGTTCATTGGCAAAATCAATCGCCGTATCAAGATCAGGCACATATACAACCGCGCAGTAATCCGCTATGGATTTCTCGAGGATGTCCCTTCTTTCAAGAAGTTCAGAACGACGGTCTATCGCCTGTTCCACGGAAATCGCCATTTCCTGGCTTGTTGTCAAAAGGATGGCCGATGCGATTTTGTCATGCTCTGCCTGGGACAGCATATCGGCAGCAACAAATTCGGGGTTTGCAGTTCCATCGGCGATTATCAATATCTCACTCGGACCTGCAAACATATCAATGTCAACCTGCCCGAATACCAGACGCTTGGCTGTATTCACGTATATGTTCCCCGGCCCGCAGACTTTGTCAACACGCGGAATCGAAGGAGTGCCGTAGGCCATCGCAGCGATGGCCTGGGCGCCGCCGACTTTGTAGATCTCATCGGCGCCTGCAATTTGTGCGGCTGCAAGAATCACGGGGGCGATGGTGCCGTCAGCGCGCGGCGGCGTGCAGAGCACGACGCGGGGCACCCCGGCTGCTTTAGCCGGTATGACATTCATCAGGACTGTTGAAGGAAGCGGCGCCGTGCCGCCCGGTACATAGATGCCGGCAACCGCAAGCGGCCGAACAACCATGCCGATTTGGGATCCCGCAGCGACGTCCATGGTAAATCCGGTTTCGCACTGTCTTTCGTGGAACGCACGAATATTCGAAGCTGATTGAATCATGACAGCCAGAAGCGCTTTATCCATATTGACCATGGCGTTTTCGATTTCAGCAGGTGTTACACGAATAGCCTCCGGAGACAGATCCGCTTTGTCAAACAGAAGCGTGTATTTCCGGACGGCTTCATCTTTGTTTTCGCGTACATCAGCAAGTATGGCGCCGACCGTATCAAGGATCGGTCCGATCTCCATTTTACCGCGCAGGCCCAAATCCTCACAGATTTTAGCAAGATCTTCTTTTTGTGCGTTTATTCTTCTGCACTTCATTTGGCTGCCCCTTCCTCTTTTTGCTTTGCCAGCTGGCAGCGAAGCGCATCGAGCATCGGCATAATACTTTGTGCTTTCATCTTCATTGACACACGATTTACAATTACACGGGCCGAAATATCGGCAATAACTTCAAGGACATCCAGACCGTTTTCTCTGAGCGTGCGCCCTGACTCAACGATATCAACAATCACCTCGGCCAGTCCGATGAGCGGCGCGAGCTCCACAGAGCCGTTCAGCTTGATGATTTCGACGCTCTCCCGCTTTGTACCCTCGAAATAGGATCTTGTAATATTGGGATACTTCGAAGCGACCCGCTTGTTGGGAATTTGGTCAAGTTTACCTTTAAGGGATACCGGTCCGCAGACACACATCTGACACGCTCCGAATCCCAGATCGATGACTTCGTAGAGCTGACGGCCTTCCTCAAGAAGCGTGTCCTTACCGACGACGCCAATGTCGGCCGCACCGTATTCCACATAGGTAGGTACATCCGCCGGTTTGGCCATTATGAAGCGAAGACCTGCCTTCTCATCTTCGAGAATCAGCCGCCGCGACTTCTCACGGGCAGCGCGGCAGTCATATCCCGCCGCCTCCAGAAGATCAAGCGCCTGTTCCGCCAGACGGCCTTTTGACAAAGCAATCGTTATCATATCCGTCATTTCCCTTCCTCTTCGCAATCACACATACCGTTATTCAGGAAAACCATCTGCTCGATGCCCCGATTCTCCGCAAAACAGCTCAAGTCTTCTTCATTCATTCCTTCACAGTCAACAAGCGCGATAAGACCGTCGGCACGAAGGTCCTTTGCCATCTCAAGCGCCAGTCTACGCATCCCGGGTTCGTCGCTGTATCCGATGATAGTATCAACATGTATCTGCAGAAGTTCTTTGTCCTGTCTTCGAAGTGCTGTCATACAGAGGTTGAGGCTCAGTGAAAACCCGACAGCTGCCAGATCCCTTCCGAACACAGACACCACATTGTCATAGCGGCCCCCCGAAATAATCGGGAATCCGATTTCATACGTGAATCCTTTAAAGATCATTCCCGTATAGTAGTCAAGGCTTCGAAGCATACCCAAATCAACTGAAACATACTTCATATATCCGTAGTCATCCAAAATATCCAGTATTTCCCGCACATTCTGCAGAGCAGCCCTGGCGCGCGGACTTTCGACCCGTTTGTCAAAAGCGTCGAGTGTATCATATGTCCCGAACAGCGATGGAATCAGGAGAAGCGTCTCTTTTTCGGAAGAGGATAGCCCGTAACGGTCCGCTGACTTTTCGAGCGCCACTGTATCCTTCTGGTCGATATGTCTTGAGATTTCTTCAGCATCTTCAGCCGGAATCTCCCAGGCCTCCATCAGTCCTCGAAAAAACTCCGCCTGTCCGATCGAAATCTGCAGGTCGGTTATTCCGGTCTCAAGCGCCGATGAGATTGCAAGTGCGATAACCTCAGCGTCCGCCTGTGTTGATGAAACGCCCAGAAGCTCAACACCGGCCTGGCAGAACTCCCTCTGGCGGCCGCCGCCGGATTCACGGAATCGATACATATTTTCGATATAGGAGAGCCTGAGCGGCGGAGGTGTATCTTTAAAAAGAGTGGCAGCCAGGCGTGCGACCGGCACAGTGCCGTCGTAACGCAGGGAAAGGATCCTTCCCTCCTGATCGCCCAGCTTATATAAATTTTCCTGTGCTACAAAATCACCGCTTGCATACACATCATAAAACTCAATGCCGGGCGTCTCAATTTCCCTGTATCCGCTCAGTGCAAACAGCGTCCGGAGCTTCTGCTCCAGACCCCGCTTTGTCCGGCAGTCCTCCGGAAGCATATCACTCACACCTTCCGGTGTATGAAAACGATAATTACCCATTTGAAACCTCCTGTGATTTCACTTTACCGCTTTATCTAAGTAAAGCGATAAAGTTATATGCATTATACGTGATGCATCCGCGGTTTGTCAATAAAAGTCTCAAGTACTCGAAACCGCATATGCTGTCTTCTTGATTTTACGATTTTCAAAAATTAATACAATACTAAACAGTACCTCAACAATAACCATACAGACCGCCAGAATATACGGTGGGAATAAACATCCGGCAGCAAGCGCCGTTATAA
>Ga0209430_1001728_pt1 | contig 15389 bp, 8 predicted proteins | sample BarGraIncub1133A_FD_184504 | JGI IMG/M metagenome (GOLD analysis project Ga0209430, IMG submission 184504) | Arctic peat soil microbial communities from Barrow, Alaska - Barrow Graham LP Incubations 11-33A (SPAdes) (version 2) | ecosystem: Environmental > Terrestrial > Soil > Wetlands > Peat... | reverse complement strand
TCTTCTCCCGGTTTGAACATACAGACAAGCTCTGGCGATATGGGTGTTGCTCCTGCCATTACCCTTCGTGGTGTTCAAGGATCTCTCAATGCTAAGGCAACCCCCCTTATACTATTAGACAACATTGAAATCCCAGACATGATGAGCGTAAATCCCAACGATATAGCATCTATATCAGTGCTTAAGGATGCTGCCTCTTCTTCCATATACGGAACAAAGGGTGCCTGGGGGGTTATTTTGCTAACCTCAAAAAAGGGAAGCAATAATAAGGCGAAAATATCCTATGATAATAACTTTGCCTGGTCCTCTCCCCAAATGATGCCCCAGTATGCCAGTGATGAAGACAACATTAATTTCACGTTGACGCAGAGTAGAAGAAGTTCTCCTAATGCTCTTTCTTTCAGCTCAGTTCAAGCTGGTAATTTTGACGAGTTGAGTATTGATAGAATTAATCAGTGGAAGCAACTATACGGAGGCAAAGACCTGGGGCCGGAGTTGGTAAAGAATCGTGACTTCGAAATCAGAGACAAAAAGCTCTTCTTCTACCGCACCAACGATGTTAACGATATGTTCATGACAAAGCTATCTCCCCAACAAAGTCACAATATCAACATTAGTGGAGGTGATGAGAACACTAAATACTACGTAAGCTTTAGCGCCCTCGACCAAAAGGGGTTTATGAAGATTACCCCTAAACCGGATGAGTTCTCCAGATACACTGGAAACATTAGGGTAGAATCAAAAATCAACAAGTGGTTAACTGGACGTTTTTCTTTGATGTTGAGTAACTCATCTAAGATTTACCCAACCATACAAAATCTTACCTTTCAGGGTGCACCAATGGAGTTGGGATACACAATGTATATCCTTCCCTCTCAAACTCCAATGGGAACATATAATGGTGTGGGCTTTAACAACATATATAATATTTTGAAAGAGACTAATATGAACGAGTTAGAGAACCAAATGGAACGACTAAACGTGGGATCAACTATAACCCCATTTAAGGGTCTTACCATTGATGCGGATTATTCCCGCACCTCAACAAACGTTCACAATAGCGGTGCATACTATGGTATTCCTACAATAAATATGAATACCGACATTTCAATGAATACCATATTGCAACCTTCCGGAGATCTTGTAGTAGCAACATCTAGCTGGAATACCTGGCATACAGGTAAGGCTTATGCTACCTATAATTTGAAATTGGGTGACCATGCTATTAAAGCTATTGCTGGTACCGACCTTCAGTACTATATATCAAAAGATCAATTTTCTGAAAATCAAGGGATAATTGATACAAACGTTCCTGTTCTTGGCCTCACTACTGGTACACAAATCACAGAGGGAACCGCCAGACAGTGGGCTACCATGGGTTTCTTTGGTCGTTTGAACTATTCGTATAATGACAAATACTTACTTGAGGCAAACATTAGACGCGATGGATCTTCCCAATTCCCCGTTGGTTGTCGCTGGGGCATATTCCCATCTGTTTCGGCAGGTTATGTGTTAACCAATGAGGAGTTTATGAAGCCTATCACCGACAACGGCATTCTATCCTTTTTTAAGTTAAGAGGCTCTTGGGGTAGCATAGGAAACAATAACGAGGCCCTCTACACATACGGTCTCGGTTCTGACCTTAATGAATTCATTAAGAATTCAGCCTTCCAAACTGACTACTACCCATATCTTGCCAAAATGAACATACAACCATCTAGCTGGGTTATAGGAACGCAAAATATAAATGCCTTTTCTGCTCCATCCGTCGTTTCCCCGGAGTTAAGCTGGGAAACCGTTACAACCTGGGATTTTGGAGCCGATGCTAAGTTCCTGAAGAACAGTATTGGGGTTGAATTCGACTTGTTTAGCCGTATAACCTCAGATATGATTTCAACAGGTGTGGATGTTCCAAAAACCTACGGAGTAAGTGCTCCTAAACGTAACTTTGGAGAGTTAACCACCAATGGTTGGGAATTAAGCTTAACCTATGATAAGTCTTTTAAAAATGGACTGACCATTAACCTTATGGGAACCCTTTCTGATGATGTTACCAAGATTACTAAATTTTCTACCCCTTCTGGAACAATTTCAACGGGAGGAACTGAAACAGGCGGCTACTTAACAAATAACTATCAAGGAAAGACTCTGGGTGAAATTTGGGGATACACAACCGATAGGCTATTTACAGATGCGGACTTCTCTGGAAACAATGGTACCGCTGTTCCAACATGGACTTATGCTGAAAATACCCCAAGTCAAGACGCACTGATAAATGGACTTTCAAACTTCCACTACGGTCCTGGTGACGTGAAATTTAAGAATCTTAATGGTGACGGAGAAATTTCCCCTGGCAATAGCATGACCGATGACTGTGGTGACTTGAAGGTTATTGGAAACTCGGCACCACACTACCTATATGGTTTTAGGGCATCTGCCAGCTTTAAAGGCGTTGACTGTAGCTTATATTTCCAAGGAGTTGGAGCACGCGACTACTGGGCTACAGGTTCGTCAGTGGTAATCCCTGGAGGAGGAGGTGAGCCTATTTTTGCCAACCAAACCGACTACTGGACTCCAGAAAATCTAAATGCCTTATACCCTCGTCCTGGTAGCTCTGGTGGTCAAACAAGCAACAAGGGTAACTTCGTACCGCAAACCCGCTACTTAATGGATATGGCTTATACCAGGCTAAAGAACGTAACCCTGGGTTACACTATTCCTGGCGAATGGATAAAAAAGATACACTTCGACAAGATACGCTTATTTGGAAGTATCGAGAATGTCCTTACTTTTGACCATCTACATGGAGTATCTGTCGACCCCGAAATGCAATTGAACACTCCATTTGCTATTGGAAACAATAGAAACTTTGGTAAGAGTTATCCATACTTTAGGACATCCTCATTTGGTTTACAAGTTGTTTTTTAAAACATAAAATATATATATTATGAAAAGGGAAATATTATACATTGCAACTTTTGCCTCTATGCTCTTTCTTTCTGGTTGCGATGACTTCTTGGACAGACCACCGTTAGGAGCAATTGGTGATACTGAAGCATTTTGGAATAATGAGCGAGACGTGAGAGCCTACTCCATGCAGTTCTACGCAAGCAGGTTCACAGGGTTTGGAAATACTAATGGTGGTGGATGGTTTTTTAGCGACAGAAATCTCTGCGATGATTTCTCAGCAGGTACACTCCCCTTATTCCAACCTCTTACAGCAGGTGCGGCGAATGATGGTTGGAACGCCAAGTTTAACCAGATCAGGGCTGACAATATTTTTGTAAATAGAATGTCTGTGGCAAATACAGGAACGGCAGAAGCTACAAACCACTGGCTAGGCATAGCACGTTTTTGGAGGGCAGTAGACTACTCTAACTTTGTGTTTGATTTTGGCAAAGTTCCATACTTTGACAAAATCCTAAGCGAAACCTCGCCAGATTTGTTTAAGCCAAGAGACCCAATTCCTTACGTTATGGACAAGGTATTGGCTGACTTTAATTTTGCCAAGGATAACGTTAGACTTGCCGACCCTACCACAGGTCCAAAAGGACAGGTAATGAACAAATGGGTGGTTGAGGGTATTATGTCTCGTCAACTACTGGCTGTGGGGACAAAAATTAAATACAACCCAGAGTCTAGTGATGCCGATAAGGTAAAAGCAGGTATCTATATTCAGGCAGCAAAGGATGCAGCAAAGGATGTAATTGACAATGGAGGTTTCAAACTTGCTGCAGATTATCAATTGCTTTGTAGCACACCAGACTTAACTGGAAACACCGAAGTTATACTATTTAGGGCATACTCTGACGCCGTTCTCCCACTTATACTGCACAGTGTTATGTCATCAAATCTTCCAACCTCAGGTCAAGGTTATGCAGGCAACAAGGATCTTTTGGATTCTTACCTGAAAACTGATGGTACAGTTTACGTCGCAGGGAGTACTAATGACCAAAGCTTAAATACATACTTTGCAAACCGCGACCCTCGTTTGACTAAAACCTTTAAAACAGATGCCTTTTACGTCGCTGGTAAAACAGCCCAAAACGTAGGCAGTGCAGCTACAGGTTTTAAGTGCTGGAAGTTCCTTGATGTGCCAAACCAAGGCGCAACTACGGCTCAAAACCAGAAGAACATAACCGACGCACCTGTACTGAGGTTGGGCGAGGTAATGCTAAACTACATTGAGGCATGCGTTGAATTACAAGATATGAGCCTGTATACCGTTAGCGATAATGATCTTGAAATAACAATTAATAAGCTTAGAGGATATAACACTGGGGGCAGAAACTTTGGTTCTGGTGTTACTTTGCTCCCTAAACTTACACTTGCCGCCATTCCTAATGACCCCAATAGGGATGCAGATGTTTCTCCTTTAAAATGGGAAATTCGTAGAGAAAGACGTATAGAACTTGTATTCGAAGGTTTTCGTCTTATTGACCTTGGAAGGTGGAGAAAGTTGAACTACATGAATACTTCCTTGTATCCTAAAAAGAATCTAGGTGCTTGGATTGTAAAAGACATGACAAATACTACCAACAAAAATATTCAGGTGGCAAATCTTAATGGAACGGTTATTGCGGGTGCAAACGTTGCAGGTACTGGGTATATTCAACCATCAATAGTACCCAGAGCTGCAGACAATGTAATCGATCGTTACTATCTCGACTATATACCAACGCAAGAAATAGTGCGATATCAGGAAGCAGGGTATACATTGGACCAAAACCCCGGATGGTAACCAGCGATTCTATTATAATTAAATAAAAAAGATAAGATTATGAAAAGTAAAAGAATAATTTTTGCACTACTTATAGCACTGGTATTGTCAGGAATTTGTGCCTCGTGCAATAATGATGAAGAAGTAGTAACTCCTAATAATTGCGTGGTAATGCTGGTAACAAATGTTCATCCACTTGTCGTAGGAGATACTATTGTAATGGAAACAGCACCTGAAACCATATTACAAGATGTGCCAATTCTTTTAAAAACTGGCAAAACATTTGGTGGATGGTTTACAGACAACACACTGCTTGCGGCCTCTGCTTTTGACATTGCAAACACTCCCATCTACTTAGACAAAATTTTATATGCTAAGTGGCAATAACTAGTTTACTATGTATAGGACGATTTTTAAATGGAGCGATCCATTTAAGGTCGTCCTATAATTTCTAAACCAATTGTGAGTATGAAAAAAAATATTGTTACATTACTTATTTTCCTTGGACTTATCTCAGTGATGGTAAGCTGCAATGTCAGTGATCCTGATACAGATACTCCAGGAAATAGTAGTGGCACACCCACAGGTCCCATCTCCGGGCAAGACGTGGTAGTCGATGTTACGAAAGTTGTGGTTCTCGATTTTGTCGGTTTTGGTACGCAATACAACCAAAACGTTTACTCCACCTTTAGCGCGGTTGAGGGGATAACCCCCGGGAACATTGGGCAGCTTGAAGCTAAAGTAAAAGCTTTAAAATCGCAGTATGTCCGGATATTCTTCGACTCCAAGGCTTGGCCTGACCAGCCCGACTACTCGGCAACTACCGCTGATTTCATGGACTCGTTTGTTAAGACTGTCAAGCTGGCACAGGATGCTGGTCCAGCAACCATAAACATCACTTACTGGCATACTGCCAGGGCTGAAAAAATGCCTGCTTTTGCTGATGTTTTATACGATTTAATTGTAACACACGGGCTAACCTCAGTTACGCAAGTGACCATACAAAATGAGGTAAATACTACAAGTATAACTATGGACGCCTACAAGGCTTGCTATTCAAGCTTAGACCAAGCTCTTAAAGAGCTGGGTATTCGTAATCTGATAAGGTTTGTTGGGGGCGACCTAGTAGAAACCAATCAGCAAGGTTGGTTTACCTATATGGCTACAAATATGAGCGACCTGCTTTATGGCTACTCATCACATATATATTGGAATGATTATGATGCCACAAAGCCCGTTAAAAGGCTGACTGAGGTTGCAAACATTGTAAAGGGCCTGGGCACAGCCCAAAAACCTCGATACGTAACCGAGTTTGGGGTAAGAGGAGGAAGTAAAACTACAGATGACCCTGTTGTTGGTAATCTCACTGGAACCTCCACCCCTATTTCACAAACCACAGTCGCTGCCCTGCAAAATGCCCTATTCCAAATTAATGGCTTGAATCTTGGATACGCAGGATTTATAAGGTGGGACTGCTATAAGGCAAAATACGATGGAAGCACACAACACTTCTCATGTATAGGAAATGGCACAGATGGCTACCCATTGTATCCATTGTATTACATGACCTACCTATTTACGCATACCTCGGAGCCTGGATGGCAGGTGGTATCATCCACCTCTGGCAGCACAAATAATAGTGCAATCGTAGCTGCGGTGATGACCAATTCAAATGCATCTGCCCAAACAGTTTACGCCATCAATATGTATCCAGATACGGTTAATTATACTGTGGGAGGTCTTGTTCCAAATAAAGAGTACACCTTGTGCTCCTTCAACAGCAATGGTAATGGTCTCTTGGAGAAATCTTCTGCCACAGCCAGTGCCGCCGGAGTGATACGTGATACTGCAATGCCAAAGTCATTGATAGCAATAACGACGTTAGACGTGACTCTTCCATAAAAATAAAGAGTTGAAATGTTTTATTTATGAAAAAAAATATTGTTATATTATTTATTTTCCTTGGACTTATCTCAGTGATGGTAAGCTGTAATGTCAGTGATCCTGATACAGATACTCCAGGAAATAGGAGTGGCACACCCACAGGTCCCATCTCCGGGCAAGACGTGGTAGTCGACGTTACGAAAGTTGTGGTTCTCGATTTTGTCGGTTTTGGTACGCAGTACAACCAAAATGTTTACTCCACCTTCAGCGCGGTTGACGGGATAACCCCTGAGAATATTGGGCAGCTTGAAGCTAAAGTAAAAGCTTTAAAATCGCAGTTTGTCCGGATATTCTTCGACTCCAAGGCTTGGCCCAGCGACCCAAGCTACTCGGCAACTACCGCTGATTTCATGGACTCGTTTGTCAAGACTGTTAAGCTGGCACAGGATGCTGGTCCAACAACCATAAACATCACTTACTGGCATACCGCCAGAGTTGCCCAAATGCCTGCTTTTGCTGATGTTTTATACGATTTAATTGTAACCCACGGGCTAACCTCAGTTACGCAAGTGACCATTCAAAATGAGGTAAATACTACAAGTATAACTATGGACGACTACAAGGCTTGCTACTTAAGCTTGGACCAAGCACTAAAAACCCTAGGTATTCGTAATCTGATAAGGTTTGTTGGGGGAGACCTGGCGCAACCCAAACAGGAAGAATGGCTTACCTATATGGCTACAAATATGAGCGACCTGCTTTATGGCTACTCATCACATATATATTGGGATGATTATGATGCCGCAAAGCCCGTTAAAAGGCTGACTGAGATTGCAAACATTGTAAAAGGCCTGGGAGCAGGTCAAAAACCTCGATTCGTGTGCGAGTTTGGGGTAAGAGGAGGAAGTAAAACAGCAGATGACCCTGGTAATCTCACTGGAACCTCCACACCTATTTCACAAACCACAGTTGCTGCCCTGCAAAATGCTCTATTCCAAATTAATGGTTTGAATCTTGGATATGTAGGATTTAGTAGGTGGGACTGCTATATGGCACAATACGACAAAGGAACACAATACTACTCGTGTATAGGAAGTGGCACAGATGGCTACCCATTGTATCCATTGTACTACATGACCTACCTGTTTACGCATACCTCGAAGCCTGGATGGCAGGTGGTATCATCCACCTCCGGCAGCGCAAATAATAGTGCAATCGTAGCTGCGGTGATGACCAATTCAAATGCATCTGCCCAAACAGTTTACGCCATCAACATGTATCCAGATACGGTTAACTATACTGTGGGAGGTCTTATTCCAAATAGAGAGTACACCTTGTGCTCCTTCAACAGCAATGGTAAAGGTCTCCTGGAGAAATCTTCTGCCACAGCCAGTGCCGCCGGAGTGATACGTGATACTGCAATGCCAAAGTCATTGATGGCAATAACAACGTTAGACGTGACTCTTCCATAAAAATGAAGAGTTGAAAAATGTTTTATTTATGAAAAACTAATGTTTTATTTATGAAAAAATATATTATTTTGTTTACAACTGTTATGTTATTTTGTGTGCAACTTTTTGCACAACAGACGAATATAACAGTTATAGGATCGGTAATGAATGAACAGAGAGAAGCAGTTCAGTTTGCAGCCGTTTCAGTAAAAGGAACAACGATAGGCACAACAACTTCTGTTGATGGGAAATTCTCGTTGAAGGTTCCGTCAAATACCTTACTTACTGTTTCTTATATTGGTTACACAACTGTTACTGTTCCCGTTAAAGGGAAGACATATCTTGAAATTGTGCTCAAAGAAAATACTCAGTTGATGGATGAGATTGTAGTTGTTGGTTACAGTACCCAAAAGAAAATAAATCTTACTGGAGCTGTTGCTACTGTCGATGTGGCAAAAACGTTGGGCTCACGCCCAATAACAGACATTGCACGTGGTCTTCAGGGTGCATCGCCAGGCCTTATGGTCACTACTTCAAGTGGTAATATAGGTGTGTCTCCTGAGGTGCGTATTCGTGGTAAAATGGGATCCATCAATTCTGAGGCCAAGCCGTTGATTCTTTTGGACAATGTTGAAATCTCAGATATGATGACGATAAATCCATCAGATATTGAGTCTGTATCTATTCTTAAGGATGCAGCTTCCGCCTCTATTTACGGAGCGAGAGGTTCATGGGGCGTTATCCTGTTAACATCCAAGAAGGGTCAAAAGGGTGCAACCAAAGTCTCTTATGACAATAACTTTGCATGGTCTTCACCAATGAACACACCTCAAATTGCAGACGGTGCAGACGGTGCAGAGTACATGCTTAAGCAATTAAGGAGAACTGCACCTAATACAGCTTCTTTCGATGTTTTAGGTGCATATTATGATGATTTGAGTATTGAGCGGATGAGGCAGTGGAAGAAGCTTTACGGAGGCCAGGATTTAGGTGATGAAATGATTCTAGGTCGTGACTATGAGCAGCGTGGTGGTAATTGTTACTACTATCGTGCATGGGATATTGACAATTTAATCCTAAATAAAGCAGCACCTCAGATGAAACACAACCTGACAATATCAGGTGGTAATGATAAAACCACTTTTAATGTTAATTTTGGTTTTTTGGATCAGAGGGGATTGGTTAAGATAGCACCTGAGCCAGACAAATATACTCGTTTTAACGGAACAATGAGACTTGAGTCGAAGATTACAAGTTGGTTTACTGTTCGTGGATCATTGATGACCTCTAACTCAAGTAAGGATTCACCTAATTTTCGATTGGCAAATGGAGCCTCTCCTAATGAATATTGGTTTAATATTTATCGTTATCCTGAAACATATCCATATGGATATGTCAACGGGAAGCCTCTGAAAAATACACGAACTGAGTTGGAACAGGCTAGTACTAATAAAAATTATAGTGACTTTAGTCGTTTACAGTTGGGTTCAACAATAACATTCCTTAAAGGTTGGACTGCAGATATAGATTATACATATACAATTAATAATTCGCATGAGAAAAATTTTGCGACACCTATTTCCGGTATAAATAGTTGGGCTGATCCTACTTTAACTCAAATGGTTGCCAACTTCTTCCCGGCGGAGGATTATGTGACAGCAAACTCAACATGGACAAAAAGAAATGTAGGGAAAGGATATACTACTTATATCAAGGAGATTAACGGTCACAACTTTAAAGTTCTTGCAGGAAGTGATATTGAGTATTACAGAAGTGAGTTTCAGTACTCAAAAGCAACTGGATTAATGCTCCCTTCAAAACCCGAGTTGAATTTAATTTCTGGTGAACAATTTGTTAACGGATATCCGTCTCACTGGTCAACATTAGGTTTTTTCGGCAGGTTAAATTATTCATATAAAGATAAATATTTATTTGAGGCAAACTTTAGGAAAGATGGTTCGTCACGTTTCCCATTAAATCATAAATGGGGTAATTTCCCCTCTGTTTCTGGAGGATGGGTTATTTCAAATGAAAAATTCATGGATACTTTTAAAAAAGATATTGACCTTTCATTTCTGAAAATACGTGGATCATGGGGATCCATTGGCAATATGAACGTAGGAGGAAACTCATATCTTCGTACTATGTCTGCTTCTAAGTCAAACTGGTGGATTGATGGTCTGAACCCTACAATGGTTGGAGTATTTGGCAATATTGCCGAAAACCTGACATGGGAGACCGTAGAAACGATAGATCTCGGACTCAATGCAGGATTTTTTGACAACTCTCTGGAATTCGAGTTTGACTGGTTCTCCCGTGCTACAAAAGGCATGGTTACTTCCGGTGTTGAGTTACCTGAATCACTAGGGGCTGCTCCATCTGCACGCAATTTTGGAGTTTTAGCCACCAATGGTTGGGAGTTATCTTTATTGTACAACAAGTTATTCTCAAATGGCCTTGGTTTAAACGTGAAAGGGACACTCTCTGATGAAACAGGCCGGATTACAGAATTTGCCAACGATGAGGTTAATATCAAGTCTGGTGGTAATGATATTTCAAATTACAAAGGGAAAATCATAGGTGAAATTTGGGGATATACTTCAGACAGACTTTTCACCGTCGATGACTTTTCTGGGAACAATGGGGCAGCAAATCCGACATGGTATTATGGGACAAATGTTCCCAATCAAGATGTATTGAATACGAGTTCATCTTTCCACTACGGTCTCGGAGATGTTAAGTATGTTGATAAGAATGGTGATGGTGTAGTCGATTTTGGTGCCGGAACAAACCTGAATTCAGGAGATATGAGTGTGATTGGTAATACGACACCTCGTTACCTTTATGGTATAACGCTTGGGCTTAATTATAAGGGAATTGATCTCAGTGCATTTATTCAAGGTGTTGGCAAGAGAGATTACTGGGGAACTGGAACACTTTTTATCCCTGGCTTTACCCAAAAGGAGGCTGTATACCAAAACCAAATGGACTATTGGACTCCAGAAAATACAGACGCATATTTCCCGGCTCCATCCAATCCAGGAGCAAATAATCACAATGCTAACTGGCAGCCACAGACCCGTTATCTACTGGATATGTCTTATATGAGAATGAAAAATATCACTTTGGGTTATACACTTCCAAAAGAGTGGCTGACATGGGCTAAAATCAATAGGGTGCGAGTATATGCAAGTGGAGAGAATATATTTACACTTGATCATCTAAATATGTGCATCGATCCGGAAATTGAACAAAACTCTGTTGAAGGATTTAATGATAACAAGAGTTACGGTAGAACGTATCCATACTTTAGAACATTGTCTATGGGTGTTCAGGTAGATTTATAGTAATCTTTAATTTAAAATTGTTATGAGAAATAAATCATTAATATTGATATTTTCAATATTTTTATTCACTGGATGTAATGACTTTCTTGATAAGGAACCATTAGCATCTTTCACAGACGGAGATTTCTGGACATCGGAGACAAGTGTCAGAGCCTTTGCTATGGGATACTATGCAAGTAGATTCCCTGGATTTGGGAGCAGTGACACTGGCGGATCTATGTCCAACCATGAAACTCTTAATGACGATTACACAAACATTAACTTACCTGGCTTTAGTAGCCAACCTACAAATGATGGTGGTGCTTGGAACTCATACTTTAGTATGATAAGAAAGGACAATATTTTTATTGACAGGGTTTCTAAAATGAAATTTGATGATGAAATTACTGCAAAGCACTGGATTGGAATTGCACGTTTTTTCAGAGCTTTAGACTATTTTGATTTTGTTTTTGATTTTGGTGATGTGCCGTATTACAATAGACCATTGATTGAAACTGACAATGATCTTTATAGAACACGTGATGCTGCGACTTTTGTTATGGATAGTGTTTTGGCGGATTTTGAATACTCTGATCAAAATGTAAAAGTGGATGATCCTTTTACAGGACCTCGTGGTTTGGTAATAACAAAGGATGTTGTTGATGCTTTCATGTCAAGACAAATGCTCTATGCCGGAACCAAACTGAAATATGATCCTAATACCTCCGCCACTGATAAGGTGAAGGCTGGTGTTTATTTGCAGGCAGCCAAAGATGCGGCAGCCAGAGTTATAAGCTCGGGTCGTTATTCACTCTCTGCAAATTATCAGAAGATTTGCAGTACAATCGATATTGGTGCAACAGCTAATGTGAAAAGTGAAATGATCCTGTACAGAGTTTATGATACTGGTATGATAACTCATCAGATAGCATCAGGTAATAATGAAAATGCAGTGCAAGATTATGCTGCACCTAAGGATTTAATAGATTCTTATCTATGCACTAATGGTATGCCAATTAAAACAACTTCTGGAGTAAATACTGTCTATGCAGGCGATAATAGTGTCGATAATCAGATGAAGAACCGTGACCCCCGGTTAGCAAATACATTCCGAACTGATAAGTATTATTTGCAATATGAGCAAACCGGTTATGCAACTACAGGTTATAAATGCTACAAGTTTCTGGATGAAGCAACCAAGGACCAGACTTACGCAATATCGAGCTATAATATCACAGATGCTCCAATCATCAGATTGGGGGAGGTAATGCTAAACTACATTGAGGCTGCTGCTGAGTTGGCTGATATGGGACTGTATACTGTAGTTCAAAACGACTTGGACATAACTATAAACGCTCTTAGAAAGAGAAGTGGTTATACAGCCGCAACAAGACTTCCAGACATGAAAATTATAAATGGACAACCTGCAGTAGGAGCAACTGTTTATGATGATGCCGAAAGGGATCCGTCTGTACCTTCTTTTATTTGGGAAGTCCGACGCGAAAGGAGACTGGAATTGCTTTACGAAGGTTTCCGTCTGAACGATCTTAGGAGATGGAGAAAGATTGATTATTGTAACACGGAACTTTACCCTAAAAAGAATTTAGGTTCCTGGATTACAAAGAGTTCAGTGACAAAAAAACTTATTCTTGCCGGTATTAATGGAAACGTGACATCAAGCGCAAGTACTGCAACAGGCAGCGGATATTTGAAGGTGTCACAAACATTTAGAAATGGAACGAATGGATGCGTTCTGGACAGAGCTTATCTCCAGTGTGTTCCAATTTATGAAATTGACTTCTACAAGCGTTATGGTGTCATATTGACACAGAATCCGGGTTGGCCTCAAGGTTCAGAAGAATAATAAAATTTATCGAATTTAATTAAAAATGGAAATCATGAATAAACCATTGAAGAAATCGTTTTTCTTAATATTGATAGCTGTTTTTGTGGGCATAGCATATTCTTGCAGTTCAGATGAGGAAACTATTGACAGAACTTGTAAAGCCACGTTCTTACTTAATTTGACAAATGCCGGAACTGATACAACTATTGTTCATGTAACTGCAGGTGAACTATGTGACAGCGTTCCGGCTCTTAACAGGACAGGATATATATTTGATGGTTGGTATACTAATTCAGCAGACGCCAATCCAGACCCTACAAAAAATACAAAAGCTCCAAAGTTCCCTGCATATGATGTTACTTCAAAACCGATTTACCTTGATGTGATCTTGTATGCAAGATGGATTAAATGAAGTTTTTAAGGTTAATAGGGTATGTTTATTTAAATGGGTAATGAGGATTTGTATTAGGTTGTAAAATGTTATAGTGCAAAATTAGGCATTAAACATGTCTAAGTTTGCACTATGCTTTTTTTTAAAAATGAATTCATTAACTAGAACAATGAATAAAAATGAAAATTAGAAAACCGTTTGTTCTTTTTGCATTGTTGACATCTTTTTTCTGTTCATGTGCAAGCAAAAAAGAGTTTGCATTAGTACTACTACCTGATACACAGATATATTCGGAAAAATATCCGGATATTTTCAAAAGCCAGACGAAATGGGTCGCCGATCATGCCAAACAAATAACCTTCGTGCTTCATCAAGGCGACATTACCAACAATAACTCTGAAAGCCAATGGAAAGTCGCGACAGAAGCTATTAACCTAATGGATGGGAAAGTGCCATATACGTTAGCTTTAGGCAACCACGACAATGGCACAAACGGAAGATCGGATGTCCGTAATACAGAATTATTTAACCGGTTTTTCCCATATAGTAAACTGTGTAAGTTATCCACTTTTGGCGATGCCTTTGAAGCAGGGAAAATGGACAATACATGGCATAAATTCAAAGGAGGAGGCTATAACTGGCTTATTTTTTCATTGGAATTCGGGCCGCGTAACAGCGTTCTGGATTGGGCTGCAAAAGTAATTGCAGAACATCCTAAGCACAAGGTGATTATTAATACCCATGCCTATTTGTATTCTGATGATTTGAGAATGGGGGAGGTTTCAACTCATAAATGGCTTCCAAAGATTTATGGCATTGGGAAAACCGGCGATACCACTGCGGTAAACAATGGCAAACAAATGTGGGAAAAATTAGTAGGAAAATTCCCCAATATTCTATTCGTATTCAGTGGCCATATAATTGGTGACGGCACAGGATTTTTAGTGAGTGAAGGGGAACATGGAAACAAAGTCTATCAAATGTTGGCGAACTATCAACAAGGTGTGATTGGAAGCGAAAACGGTGGTAATGGATATCTCCGGTTGATTACAATCAATACCAAAATGCAAACAATCTCTGTGAAAAGCTATTCTCCATATATCAACAAATACAAGACAGAACCGGATCAACAGTTCTTAATCGAAAATGTAAAATTCTGATTTTAATTTTATGAAAAAGCTTAATAAACTTAGTTCTATTTTTTTATTATTTATTGGTTTGCACAGTTTCTCGCAAGCACAAGATCAATTACCAGAAACGACACCTCGTGTTAAGCTTGGCTCATTTCCAGTGTCGGTACAATTTACACCTGTCCCTTCAGGCAAAGGTTGGAGAGATGAAAAGCCACCACTGACAGATCAGGTTATTGAGGAGACGATTCACAACATCATTCTGCACGGTTGTACACATTTGTCTACCGGTGAGTTCTCGAATGGTGGTGTGAACAAGAAAGTCCTTGAATATGCACAAAAACTGGGTATGAAAATTGATTGTACCTCAAACGGAGTCCAGCTTTTTAAAAGAAACGATCCGCCTTCGCATAGTGTCTATTCACCTGAATATATCGAGGAAGTGAAGAAAAGCATCGAACCTGTATTGGGAAATATAAAGAAGCTTGAAAATCCTCATACAATATTCCCTTTTATGGATGAGCCGTTTCATGCTGACACGACAGCGTTTGATTACAGTTCTGCCACAAAGAACGAATTTAAGAAGCAATATGGTTATGCTATGCCTGCAAGTTATGCGGCAGCAAAGAAGGATCCAAAGA
>Ga0209430_1001724_pt1 | contig 15425 bp, 13 predicted proteins | sample BarGraIncub1133A_FD_184504 | JGI IMG/M metagenome (GOLD analysis project Ga0209430, IMG submission 184504) | Arctic peat soil microbial communities from Barrow, Alaska - Barrow Graham LP Incubations 11-33A (SPAdes) (version 2) | ecosystem: Environmental > Terrestrial > Soil > Wetlands > Peat... | reverse complement strand
CTTCCGCGCCAAATTCTTCACAATTTATGGCGGCAAGCTTAACATTTGGCGTATTTCCCTGACGGGTGTTTCGCAGTGTTGCTATTTTGTTTATATTTACGCTTAAACGTGTCATAGTTTTGATTCTCTGTATTTGGAGTGCAATTTACAACTTTGATTCGAATTCGATAACAAAATAAATCAATTATTGTGATAGCCGAAAATTTGATTACTGAATCCATTCCAACCGTCACACTTCAGGAGATTGGTTCTAAAGTGCTGACACTAATGGAAATATTTCGTGTTTCGCACCTACCTGTTGTTGTAGGAAAAGAATATTTAGGGGTTGTTTCTGATAAGGATATTTATGACGCCGAAAACTTTGACGAGAAAATTGAAACATACATCACCCCAATTCTATTGCAACCTCATGTACATGCCAACCAACATATTTTTGAAGTCGTCGGTGTTGCCCTGGGATGCGGTGTCTCTATTGTGCCTGTGCTTGCTGAAGATCATTCTTACCTTGGATCTATTACGCGCACTGATCTTGCGGTCAAATTAACAGAACTTTTTTCGTCCAACGAACCCGGCGGAATCATTGTGCTGGAACTTACTGAAATCAGTTATTCACTTTCACAGATCTCTCAGATCATCGAAGGAAACAATGCACGTATTCTGAGTCTCTATATACACAAACCTTCGCCATTTTCAAAAGAACTTGATGTTACAATAAAAGTTAATGTTGTTGATATTTCAGGAATTATTCAGACTTTTGCGCGCTACGATTATATGATTAAAGCAACCTACATGGATCAATCGCAAATAAAAGGTCTTTTTGATGATCGATATGACCAATTTATGAGATATATAAATATTTAAATATCAATACATAAAATGAGAATAGCGGTATTTGGCCGAAACATTAATCCAGTTTTTTACGATAGTTTGAGACGTTTGTTCACAATCCTGCATCTACATGGTGTAGAGATTACCGTGTATCGGCCTTTTTTGGAATATATGCGGAGCGAGATAAACTTCGATCCTAAGACGATTACCGATTTTTCGAATCACAAAGAATTGCGGAATGTCGACTTTTTCTTCAGTATCGGAGGCGACGGAGCTTTTCTCGAAGCGATTTCATTGGTAAGGGATTCAGGTATTCCGATGGTTGGAATCAACAGCGGGCGACTCGGGTTTTTAGCCGATGTGGCTCAACAGGAACTTGAAAGTGCTCTTGACCGTTTTTTCGCTGAGAAATATTTTCTGCAACCGCGTTCTTTGATTAGGTTGGAAAACGATTTAGGGTTATTTTCAGATTTTCCTTATGCTTTAAATGAGTTTACTGTTCATAAACAGGATACTTCGCAAATGATTACAGTGCATGTCGAGGTTGGTGGCGATTACTTGAATTCATATTGGGCTGATGGTTTGATAGTTTCAACGCCTACCGGTTCAACGGCTTATTCGCTGAGTGTTGGCGGTCCGATCATTACTCCGACTGCTGCAAATTTTATCATTGCACCGATCGCACCGCATAATTTGGCGATACGTCCGGTTGTAATTCCTGATAGTGAAGAGGTTAAACTCATGGTGGAGGGGCGTGGTGAACGTTATATGGCATCGCTTGATTCGCGTTCAGATGCATTCGGTTCTGATATAGAAATGCGGTTACGCAAAGCTGATTTTTCGATTAATGTGTTACAGTTTGATAATCAATCATTTTATAGTACACTTCGAAATAAGTTGATGTGGGGAATCGATAAGCGGAATTGAAAAGTTAATCGGACATCAAGGTATTCCTAATTTTATCCGTTAAATTTCGGCTGAAAAAAAGGAAATTAGGGTTAATCTATTACTTTTGTAACCTTTAGTAAAAACAAGAAATTTTTTGAAGTTGTCATTTTGAATAAATTCACCGAACATTGTTACAAATGAGAAAGTTGATAGTAGTCATAATGCTCATCATGTCAAGTCGTTGTGCAATGGCACAGGCGACCACTGACCTTGGTGTACAGGTTGCCGCAGCGACTTATTGGGGCGATATCGAGAATGTCAACTATTCCAAATCAATAACCCCTGTGGTTGGGATTCTGGGAAGATATAACTTCAACAAGCGATTGGCTGTAAGAGGTCAGCTCTTCACAGGAAATCTAAAAGCCGAAGGAAACTTCAATAACGCGAATATCTGGCAATCGGGTGGACCACGTAATTTTGATCCCAATGGTATTGAGGATCCGTATCCAAAACGGCAAGATTTTGGTTATAGTTTCAACCGATCTTTTCAAAGCGTAGAAGCGTTGTTTGAATTTAATTTCCGCGACTATAAACTGGGACGCACGAAAAAAGATAATTGGACACCTTTTGTTTCCGTAGGTTTAGGTGGTTTTTTTTCGAGGGCATCTCGGGTTGGATCTTTTATTCTTGAACCTTATGAAACGGCACCTGGCAGCGCAGTTTATGAACCGATTTACCTTGATGGAATAAATCAATTGTCGAATAATTCGGATGTATTAACGCTGACAATTCCTGTTGGCGTTGGGTTGAAGTTCAATATTACGAAAAGATTGGGTGGAATTATTGAAGTGATTGTCCGGAAGACTTTTGCAGATAATATTGATAACCTTGATGATCCAAAGAGGTTTGTAATAGATCCCAACGATCCTACTGTATTAAATGGTACCTTTCAATATCCGGATAAAGTTTCAGGTATGCAGTTGAATAACAATGACTGGTATGCTACGCTTGCAGTTTCTGTATGTTACCAGTTGTGGAGCAGCAAGGGGAATTGTGCAATTTATGATAAGATCAAAAAATAGGAAATGGTCATTGATGAACTGAAGAAGAATTTTATTCCCCGTCATGTTGCAGTAATTATGGATGGGAACGGTCGATGGGCTGAATTGCATGGGAATGACAGGATTTTTGGCCATCAGCAAGGTGTTGACGCTGTAAGATCGATCGTAGAAGGTGCCGGAGAAGCTGGAATTGATTACCTCACGCTATATGCATTTTCAACTGAAAACTGGGATCGTCCCAAGGAAGAGGTTAATGCGCTGATGTCATTACTTGTCAATGCGATCGTTAATGAAACTGATAATCTTAACGAAAAGAACGTAAAGATGCTTGCGATTGGCGGAATTACTTCTCTGCCTGCTGATGTTCAATCAAAACTCGCCGAAGCTGTTCAAAGTACCTCACAGAATACCGGACTTAATCTGGTACTTGCCTTAAGTTATTCGGGAAGGTGGGAAATCCTTGAAGCTGCGAAGAAAATTGTTCGCAAAGCACTCAGTGGTGAAATTACAGAAAATCAGATAAATGAATGTGAATTTGCATCTCAGCTCTCCACCTCAGGTATTCCCGACCCCGAGTTATTGATCAGAACAAGCGGAGAATACAGGATTAGTAATTTTCTGCTTTGGCAGATTGCTTATAGTGAATTTTATTTTACCCCTATTTTATGGCCGGATTTTCGAAAAGAAGATCTGTTCGATGCCATAGTCGATTTCCAACGGAGAGAGAGAAGATTTGGAAAAACAAGTGAACAAATCAGAAGCTAAAAATGTATAAAAAACTGATAATTTTTTCCCTGGTGATATTTGGTAGTATTAACCTTTTTTCCCAGGTGGTTGCCGATAGTACGAATTTTTCAATCTATTACGATAGTGCGAAAAAATATACCCTGGCTGGATTAGAAGTAAGCGGTATCCGGTTTTTGGATACCGAGGTACTTAAAAATCTGTCGGGATTGACAGTAGGTGAGGAAATTACAATTCCAGGAGATGTAATCACTTCTGCATTGAAGAAATACTGGAAACAGGGACTTTTTTCTGATGTGAAAATATCTGCAACAAAAATTGTCGGAAGTAAGATTTGGCTCGACATTTATCTCCAGGAACGTCCCCGTCTCTCGCAGAAAAACTACAAGGGTATTTCGAAGAGCGAGAAAGAGGATATTGAGAAGAAGGTAATGTTACTGATTGGAGGACAAGTTACAGACAATCTTGTAAATACGGCTGAGCGTCAGATTCTTGGAATCTTTACGGCGAAGGGTTTTTACAATACAACGGTTAATATTGTGCAACGTGATGATACTGCCAAGGTAAATCAGGTGATACTCGACATCAACGTAAATAAGAAAACTAAGGTTAAGATTGACAAGATCGAGTTTGTCGGGGTTAAAGCACTTAAAACTAAAGAGCTTGAAAAAGCGATGAAGAAAACGAAGGCCAAGAAACTTCGGAATTTCTTTTCATCTAAAAAATTCCTCGAAGATAAATACGAAGAAGACAAAGTTAACCTGATCAAGAAGTACAACGAAAAAGGGTATCGCGATGCTATCATAGTTGCTGACTCGATTACAAGGGATACATTAAATAACTCGGTTCATTTAAAATATTGGATCGATGAAGGCAGACGTTATTATTTCAGAGGCATCCGTTGGGTGGGCAATACAGTTTATACCGATGTTCAGCTCAATAGGGTTCTTGGGATTAAGAAGGGCGATATCTTTGACCAGAAATTGCTCGACAAAAGGCTTACTGAAGATGATGATGCAGTATCAAATTTATACCTAAATTCAGGTTACCTGTTTTTCAACCTGAATCCCGTTGAAGTGAATGTAGAAAGTGATTCTATCGATTTAGAAATGAGGATGGTCGAAGGTTCCCAGGCTACAATCAACGAGATCGGGATTAAAGGAAATACCAAAACCAATGAACATGTTGCCCGTCGCGAGCTTTACACACGCCCCGGACAGTTGTTCAGTAAAGAAAATATTATCCGCTCGGTACGGGAGTTGTCACAAATGGGTCACTTCAACCCCGAAACAATTAAACCGGATGTTGTCCCTCATCCTGAGGATGGAACAGTTGACATCAACTATGAACTTGAGGAACGGGCCAACGACCAGATTGAACTATCCGGTGGTTGGGGAGCTGGCATGTTTGTCGGTACTGTAGGATTGAAATTCTCGAACTTCTCTGTCCGGAACATCACGAACAAGAAGGCATGGAAGCCACTTCCAACAGGTGACGGTCAGGCACTTTCGCTTCGCGCACAGACTAATGGTACTTATTATCAGTCGTATAGTTTTTCTTTCACCGAACCTTGGTTAGGCGGGAAAAAACCAAATTCCTTTACCTTCTCGGTTTATTATTCGAAGCAAACAAGCGGTAATCAGGACTATAATTATGCCGGAAGCTACGGAAGCCAATATGGGAGTGGCTACGGTAGTGGTTATGGAAGTAATTACGGTAGTGGTTATGGAAGCAATTATGGTAGTTATAACCCATACAACTATGAAATTACTGAGAAAATGGGCGTTGTCGGTGGTGCCCTCGGATTAGGATATCGTTTACAGTGGCCCGATAACTACTTCACTGTTTATCATGAATTATCGTATCAGTTGTATGTCCTCGAAAACTGGAAGTATTTCTTCTTCCAGAATGGGACATCAAATAATTTAAGCTTTAAAACGGTTTTCGGCCGGAATTCAACAGATAATCCTTTATACACTAAAAAAGGTTCCAACTTCTCGTTGATGTTACAATTTACTCCACCTTATTCATTATTCTCAAATAAGGATTACAGCGATCCTAACTTAACACCGGAAGATCGCTACAGCCTTATTGAGTTTTATAAAACGGTATTTAAAGGTGACGTTTTTACACCTCTTAGTCCAAATGAAAAGCTGGTCCTTCGGACAAAATTCGAAACTGGATTCCTGGGTTATTACAATAAAAATCTACGTTCTCCATTCGAAACTTTCCGCTTAGGAGGTGATGGAATGTCAGGTTACAGCATGTACGGCAGCGACATTGTCGGATTAAGAGGATACGAAAACAACTCGTTGACTCCTGCCGAAGGTGGTAATATCTACGAGAAGATAACTATGGAATTAAGATATCCGATCACGTTGAGCCAATCGGCTACAATATATGGTTTGGGATTCTTTGAAGCTGGTAATTCGTGGTACGATTTTTCAGACTATAATCCATTTGCCATCAAACGTTCTGCCGGTCTTGGCGTTCGTATCTTCCTGCCAATGTTCGGGCTCATGGGCTTCGACTGGGGTTATGGATTTGATGACGGATATACGAAAGGAACAGGAGGCAGTCAGTTCCACTTTATCATGGGGCAACAGTTCTAAATCGAATGTCTGCTAACATTATTTAACAATTTGCGTACTTTTAATAATTTATTTGGTCTGATTTTTGGTTGCATATATAGAAATTAACACTATTGGATATGAAAAAGTTAGTACTTATTCTTCTGTTTTTTGCCTTATCAGTTGGTTTTGGCTTTGCCCAAAAATATGCATACGTTGATACTCAGTATATTCTAGGGAATATACCTTCGTATAAAGCGGCCCAGGAACAACTGGACAAAGTTTCGCAACAGTACCAGAAAGAGCTTGAAACAATTCATGCAGAGTTGGACAAAATGTACAAAGATTTTCAGGCAGAAGTAGTTTTACTCTCTGATGATATGAAGCGTAAACGGGAAGATATGATTATTACCAAAGAAAAGGAGTATAAGAAATTGCAACGCCAGTACTTCGGAGCTGAAGGAGACCTGTTTCAAAAGCGGCAGTCATTGATAAAACCAATTCAGGATGATGTATTTAAGGTAATTCAGGAGGTAGCTGAACAAGGAGCTTATTCTATTATTTTTGACAAGGCTGGAAGTCTGTCAATGATTTATACAAATTCTAAATATGATTTGAGTGACCAGATCCTTCAAAAACTTGGATATAAGAATTAAAGATATATATTTGCGAACAAATTTTAAATCAAAAACAAACATGAGAAATTTTTTTAAAGTAATAGTTATTTGTACATTTTTATTTGCAGGTAATTTGTCTGCTCAGACCTTAAAATTCGGTCATATTGATTTTCAGGCACTGTTGCAGGCAATGCCAGAAACTAAAGTTGGTAATGCTGCCATTGAAAAATTTGTAGCCGATCTGGAAACTAAGCTTGCTACAATGAATAAAGAGTATCAGGATAAAGGTAAGGAATATGTTGCTTTAAGCCAGACAAAAGATGCCAATGAGGTTTTGGTAAAGGCGAAAATGGACGAGGTTTCAAGTATTCAGGAAAGAATGCAGACATTCCAGCAAACAGCTCAGGAAGCCATCGATAAGGAAAAAGCAAAACAATTACAACCAGTATACGAAAAGGCACGTAAAGGAATCACAGATGTTGCTAAAGAACAAGGTTTACTATATGTTTTTGAAGTAAATGGCGTTTTATATCATTCAGAGCAGTCAATTGATATATTGGCCCTGGTCAAAACAAAATTGGCAATTAAGTAAGTTGCAATTTTTGCAATTATATAGAAAGGGTGCCGGGTACGGTGCCCTTTTTTTTTGTAAGTTTGGATCAACATAAATCTTCAGAAGGTGAAGGAAAATTATCAGCCTATTGGCGTTTTCGATTCAGGATATGGTGGTTTAACCATTCTAAAATCAATAACAGAGAAATTGCCGCAATACGATTATATCTATTTGGGCGACAATGCACGAACTCCTTATGGTTCACGCTCATTTGATGTTGTTTATGAATATACCCGCCAGGCTGTAATGAAGCTTTTTTCGATGGGATGTCACCTTGTAATCCTTGCCTGTAATACAGCTTCGGCAAAAGCTTTGCGATCGATTCAGCAAAACGATCTTCCGCTATTTGATCCTTCACGTCGGGTTTTAGGGGTTATTCGTCCCAGTGTGGAGAAGGTGACCACCTATACTAAAACAGGGCATGTAGGGGTGCTTGGAACGAATGGAACGGTCCTTTCGGATTCGTATCCATTGGAGATCGCTAAAATTTCAGGTGATCGTATAATTGTCACGCAGGAAGCTTGTCCGATGTGGGTTCCGCTTGTTGAGAATGACGAGACCTGTAACCCGGCAGCCGACTATTTTGTTCGTAAAAACATCGTTAACCTGTTTAGTCAGGATCCCGAAATAGATACTTTGATATTGGGTTGTACACACTACCCACTTCTTTTAACTTCAATCCTTAAATTTCTTCCAGATAGTGTGACGCTTATTGAACAAGGACCAATTGTTGCGGAGAGTCTCGCTGAGTACCTGGTCCGTCATCCTGAAATGAATGAAAAGTGTTCAAGAAAGGGAACACGACGGTTTTTAACAACAGAATCGGTTCAGAATTTTGAACCGCGTGCATCCATGTTTCTTGGAAGAGCATTAACAGCTGAAAAAATACAGCTTTAACTAATGTCCAGTTAAGATTTTCATCGTCCAGTTTGTTGGGGAAGCCGTCCAGTTAAGATTTTCATCGTCCAGTTTGTTGGGGAAGCCGTCCAGTTAAGATTTTCATCGTCCATTTGGTTGGGAAGCCGCCCTGTTAAGATTTTCATTGTCCTTTTAGCCGGTAACCCGCCCGAGTTAGGTATCTGGCTGTCCAGTTTAACCGTATGAATAAATTAACCCGCCTTTACAATATTCTCCATCACTTCCCTGTTTTCCTCCAAAACTTCAAGATACCGAACCTGTGCCATTGTCCTTACAAGGTTATGACCTTTATAATCTGTTTTATAATAAATGTCGTTATTCAGATAATCTGTCATAAACCGCATCGCTTGTTCCCACGCCATGTAACGGCACGAAAATGGAAGATTGTCGATCTCTGTTGTTGTAAGAAAAGCCTTGGCCTCCGATAAATATCCTTGCGCAAATGCTTCGTAAATCTCTTTGTTGAATACTATTTTGGTGAGGTCGGGTTCATCCTCTGGTGCTTTGTTTCCTAGTGTGCGGATGGCATCACCAAAATCATAAAGTGCCGAGCCTGGCATAACCGTATCAAGGTCTATCACACACAATGTATTATTATCCTGATCGAATAGAATATTATTGATTTTTGTGTCGTTGTGGGTAATCCTCAGCGGAAGCGTTTTATCATCCAGCCACCGCTGCAACGAGGTCATTTCAGCTGATCTGTCAATTATTTTGCTGATTAATAGTTGATTTTCTTTAACTCTTCCTGCGACATCTTTTAAAATTGACATTTGAAAATCAAACAATCTTGAAATTCCGTTGTGAAAATTGGGAATCGTTTCGATGAGTTCTTCGCCGGGCAGATCGGAGAGTTGCTGCTGAAAATGGCCGAAAGCCTGCGCAGCACGAAAAGCCTGATCGGGTTTTTGAATGTTTTCAACTACCTTACAATCAGCAATAAATAAAAATAAAGTCCAAAAATTTCCCTCGTTGTCATTCACAAACATGTTGCCATCCTTAGCTGGAATGTAGGTCATCACCTTACGATCCACCTCTTTTTCGCCGTATGCAATAAGCTTATTTCGGATATTGTTGGTCGTGATCACGATATTTTTCATCATCCCGGGAACATCTTTGAAGATTTTATGGTTCTTACGTTGCAGCATGTAATCAGGCGCTTCTGCCGGAGATGTAGTTACCAGATAAGTGTCATTGATGTGGCCATTGCCAAAAGGGACTATTTCTTTAATAATTATGTTGGTATTGAATTTACCGACTAATTCGGAAAATATTGGATTGTTCATAAATGGGCGGTTTTAGTTGGAATTATTTTAAAGGAGGGAATAAAAGCACCCTCCTTTAATGAATTATGAGATTATACCCAAAGTTTCGCAGGATAAGCACCCGATTCAATCAGGTCTTTAATTCTTTGTTGTACAAATGGTTTGTCTTCCTTGTACGTTACGCCAAACCAAGGGGAATCACATTGCAATACTTTCGTCCGGATTGCTCCTTTTACAATGTTATCGTTGATCAATAATGGAATGTAATATTCTGATTTTAATTCATTTCCATGATCCTCAAGAAATTTTTTAAAACCTTCGTTCAGGTATTTAAAGACATTCGGTTTGAGGCCCCAGAAATTCATTGAAACGGGCGTATTTTCTTCAAGTTTAAAACGTTCATCGCCTTCGTAATAGAAGATGCCATCCTCATCACGTTTAATTTTGGTGCGTTCGACTACAGTGGTCAGGTTTCCGCTTTCGTCCGTGTTACAAACTCCGCGCGAAACAGTACCAAATTCAGAAAGTGTATTGGCAACATTGTAGCCAACCATCGAATACTCATTTTCGTCAGTAGATGAGTTCAGAAAATCGGCCATCACCTGGTACGCTTTGCTACCGTAAAAATCGTCGGCATTAATGACTGCCATCGGTTCATGAACAACTGGCTCTGCCATCATTGTTGCATGGCTGGTTCCCCAGGGTTTCTCTCTCCCGGGGTGTAGTACTGATCCCTCAGGTATTTTATCAAGCGATTGGTAAACGTATTCGGTTTCAATCCTGCCTTTAAGATGGGGTTCAAACCTGGCTTTAAATTCTTCTGCAAAATCGGTGCGGATCACAAATACAACTTTGCCAAATCCTGCACGGATGGCGTCATAAAGCGAATAATCGATAATTGCCTCACCATTTGGTCCAACTTCATCGAGTTGTTTAAGACCACCATAACGACTGCCCATTCCGGCAGCAAGTATTACTAAAGTTGGTTTCATAAATCTTTAACATTTAATTGTCGTGAAAATTTTTCCGGCACGCAAAAATATCTAAAATATGCTTTCAATGTATTTCAGACGCACCTCAATCTTGTGGACTATTCCGATTCCTTGTACCAACTGGAGTACATGTGGTAGTTGTTGGCGATACGGTTAATTTCGCCTTCAAGTAATTCAGGACTCAATTCCTTTATTTTCCTTGCGGGTGAACCAGCATAGACAGATCCCGATTCAATAACCGTTCCTTTTGTAACAACAGCACCTGCTGCTACAATTGTATTACTATGGATAACAGCATCGTCAAGAACAACTGCATTCATTCCAATCAATACATTGTCGTGAATCGTGCAACCGTGTACAACTGCTCCATGAGCAATGGAAACGTTGTTTCCGATATTGGTGGGGCATTTTTGGTAGGTGGCATGTATTACTGCATTGTCCTGAATATTAACATTGTTGCCAATTTTAATGTAATGAACATCACCACGAAGAACTGCTCCATACCAAATACTGCAATTGTCCCCTAACGTGATATCACCAATGATTACTGCGTTTTCAGCAAGAAAGCAATTCTGGCCAAAAACGGGTGTTTTTCCAAGAAGCGATTTTATTAGAGCCATTCGTTTAAATTGTTTTAATTTGTACTCCAAAATTAGTAATATGCGGCGAATTTCGAAGGGGTTATCCCTTATTCGAATTTAAGTAGTCGGGATTTATTGAAGTTGGATTAATGAATATTTTAGAAAATTAAGACTTTCTTTAATAGATTATCACTAAATTGTTGTTTAATTTGCATATTCGTAAGTAAAATCGCATATATATAATATTTTTATAATCATGATTGAAACAAAGGTCATTGAACTGGAAGAGGTTGCGATCCGGTTTTCGGGCGACTCCGGTGATGGAATGCAGTTGACAGGTGCACTTTTTTCGGATACTTCGGCATTATTTGGAAACGACATTTCAACTTTTCCTGATTATCCGTCGGAAATCAGAGCGCCACAGGGAACAGTTGCAGGGATTTCAGGATTTCAGGTTCAGTTTGGAGCCGGGAAAATAACTACACCCGGCGATTTTGCCCATGTGCTCGTAGCCATGAATCCTGCCGCAATCAAAGCAAATGCATCGTTTATTAAACCTGGAGGAACTATTTTCTACGACAGTGATAGTTTCACCCAAAAGAATTTCGATAAGGCTAAACTGAAAACGCAAGACCCTTTTGATGAATGTAATCTTCAGGATTATTTTAAGGTTGCAGTTCCGATTACGACTCTCACAAAGGAGGCGTTGAAGGATCTTGATATTGACAACAAGAGTGTACTTCGAAGCAAAAATATGTTTGCGTTGGGTTTAATCTGTTGGGTATTCAGTAAACCACTTGATTACATTGAGAAATTTATCAAGCGGAAATTTGCAAAAAGTTCAGTGGTTGTTGAGACAAATCTGAGAGTTTTGCATGCGGGCTGGAATTATGGCTTTACACTTGAACATCTGACTCCCCGATATGTCGTTCATCCTGCTGAAATAGCAAAGGGTACTTATCGAAATATCAATGGCAATCTGGCAACAGCCTGGGGTTTATTAGCTGCTTCGCAAAAGGCTGGCCTTGATCTTTTTATTGGTTCTTATCCCATCACGCCCGCAACTGATGTTTTACAGGCACTTGCTGATCGTAAAGATCTTGGGGTTAAAAGTTTCCAGGCAGAAGATGAAATTGCAGGGATCTGTACTGCCATTGGTGCCTCCTTTGCCGGTAAATTTGCTGTCACCTCTACATCGGGACCAGGTTTCGCACTTAAAGCTGAAGCTTTAGGACTTAGTGTAATGGCCGAATTGCCACTTGTTGTTGTAAACGTGCAACGCGGCGGCCCTTCAACCGGACTTCCTACAAAAACGGAGCAATCCGACCTGCTTCAGACCTTATATGGTCGTAACGGTGAGTGTCCATTGGTTGTGATTGCAGCATCTACCCCTTCAGACTGCTTTCATTTTGCTTACATGTCTGCGAAAATTGCACTTGAACGGATGGTTCCGGTAGTCCTGTTGACTGACGGATTCCTGGGAAACGGTTCAGAACCATGGAAGATCCCGACATTAAGTGAATTGCCCGTGATTACACCCCGATTCGCAACTAATCAGGCAAGTTATAAACCATATGGTCGTGACGAGAAAACACTGGCACGTGAATGGGCGATTCCCGGCATGCCTGGTTTTCAGCACCGGATAGGCGGACTTGAAAAAGATGCGAATGGTAATGTCAGTCACGATCCCATTAATCATGAGAAGATGGTTGAAATTCGTGAGGAGAAAGTAAACCGTGTGGTTGAGATGATACCCGATTTGGAAACTTACGGCAACCAGCAAGGTGATTTATTGGTTGTTGCCTGGGGTGGAACATATGGTTATATGGAGAGTTCTGTTCGTGAACTAAGAAAGCGCGGTGTGAAAATCGGACTTGCTCATTTTAATTATATCAGACCATTACCTGCCAATACTGCCGCGGTTTTTTCACGGTTCAAAAAGATTGTGGTTTGTGAATTGAACCTTGGTCAATTTGCAAGTTATCTGAGAGATAAATTGCCTGAATTCGTCTATCATAAATACAACAAAGTGCAGGGACTGCCGTTTACAAGTCAGGAATTAGTTGAAAATTTTGAAAAGCTTCTGGAGGAATAGAAATGACTGAAATTTTAGAATATACATTAAAAGATTTTAAAAGCGAAAATGAAGTACGTTGGTGTCCGGGTTGCGGAGATCATGCCGTATTGAATTCGATCCAGAAAGCCATGGCTACACTGGGGATTAAACAAGAGGATTTTGTAGTTGTTTCGGGGATTGGCTGTTCCTCAAGATTTCCATATTACATGAGTACATATGGTTTCCATACCATTCATGGTCGTGCAGCAGCTATCGCTTCGGGCGTGAAATGTGCCAATCCCAAACTTTGTGTTTGGGAAATTACAGGCGATGGCGATGCCTTAGCCATTGGTGGAAATCACTTTATTCATGTCATTCGAAGGAACATCAATATTAACCTGGTTTTATTCAATAATAAAATCTACGGTTTGACTAAGGGACAATATTCACCCACATCCGATCGGGGAGCGGTTACAAAAACATCTCCTCAGGGAACAATCGAAAATCCCTTCATCCCCGGCCAACTGGTTCTTGGAGCCGGAGGAACCTTTTTTGCAAGGGCTGTTGATAATAACATCAAACACTCTCAGGAGGTTTTTGAATTAGCCGCAAAGCATGAAGGCACATCTGTGGTGGAGGTTTTGCAGAATTGTGTCATCTTTAATGACGGAATTCATGCTGAAATTTCAGATCCTAAGTTCCGCGAAGAGCGACAGATCTTTTTGAAACACGACGAGCCAATGATTTTTGGAAATCTGAAAGATAAAGGACTTGTCTTTGACAAGGGATTGCTTAAAGTGGTAACAATTGGTGAGAATGGCATTACACGTGATGATATTCTTGTTCATGATGTTACAGAGCCCAATGGATATCTTCACCAGCAATTGATCGGAATGAAATTGCCCGATTTCCCGGTAGCCATGGGTGTTATCCGTGCAGTCGAAGCGCTGGTTTACGATCAAATGATGGAAAAACAGATTGCTGACGTGAAAAGTAAAGCAAAGATCAAGTCGATTGACGATCTTCTTAGCAGTGGCAACACCTGGGTAGTAGAATAACAAACAATCAAAATATATTGGGAAAGAGGCATTTGGCCTCTTTCCCTGTTTTTGATCAATTTTAATTAACTTTAGACTGTTTAGGTTTAATCGGATTAATCAATGGAAAATTTCGAAAACATCTCAATATCTGCTATATATAAGAGAAGAAAATCGGACAGAGATATCTTTCAGGAACTGATGCCCAATAAAGTGAAAGAAGTTTTGCTCTTTGCTACATTGTACGATTCTTACGCCATCGAAAGAGAAGGGCAATTTTCGGATAAGATTTTTGGGGAATATCTTCAGCTCAATTTGTACGCAGCTCCCCGTTTTACGAGTATAAATACGCAGGAAGAGGTAAATAAAGTTCTTAATTCGCGCCATTTTGACCTGGTTATTATTATGGCAGGTGTTGACAAGGAATTGCCACTTAAAATTGTAGCCGAGATCAATACTGCTAAACCAAGGATTCCAATTTTATTGCTGGTAAATAACAACAGTGATGTACGGTTTTTTAAAATTGCCGCAACGAAGATACCGGCTATCGACCGTGTATTTGTTTGGAATGGTAATTCGAATGTGTTTCTGGCAATGATCAAATACATTGAGGATAAGAAAAACGTTGCAAAAGATACTAGGCTTGGCGGGGTAAGGATTATCCTTTTGGTTGAAGATTCGATAAAATATTATTCGCGATACTTACCACTGCTTTTTGCAAGTGTGATGACACAAACTCAGGCATTGGTATCAGACGAATCCACGGATGAACTACATAAAATATTTAAGTACAGGGCGCGTCCTAAGGTGTTGTTGGTTAGTACTTATGAGGGTGCATTGCAGGTGATTCACGAATATAAGGAATATCTTTTATGCGTAATTTCTGATGTCAAATTTTCACGGAATTGCATCAATGACGAGGATGCAGGGATTGAGTTGCTTAAATTTGTGAAACAACACCTGCGTTATCCGATTCCATTATTACTTCAGTCACACGATGTTTCGAACTCTGTCAGGGCTGACAAAATTCAGGCAGGATTCATCAATAAAAACTCTGATACACTTTCACATGACATTAATACTTTCATTAACAGCAATCTGGGGTTTGGTAATTTTGTCTTCAGGGATGGTAATGGCAATCCGATTGGGGTTGCGAGTAATCTGCATGAGTTTGAAGAGCTCGTTAAGACAGTTCCGGTTGAGTCCCTTGTTTATCACGGAAGGTCCAACGATTTTTCGACCTGGCTTATGGCTC
>Ga0209430_1001723_pt1 | contig 15428 bp, 11 predicted proteins | sample BarGraIncub1133A_FD_184504 | JGI IMG/M metagenome (GOLD analysis project Ga0209430, IMG submission 184504) | Arctic peat soil microbial communities from Barrow, Alaska - Barrow Graham LP Incubations 11-33A (SPAdes) (version 2) | ecosystem: Environmental > Terrestrial > Soil > Wetlands > Peat... | reverse complement strand
TGCAACTTCCCGGGCGACCATAAATGACAGTGGTCGTAAATAGTTCACCAATGTATTGGATGGAGCCGCCAGAACAATTCCCCCAAGAAGTTCGCCATCATCCCGTTTTATTGGGGTATAAGAAAATATTCCTCCGGTGAGAAATTCAGAATAGTTTTCGTCTCCCCTAAGCGATACGGTTTCTTTATTCATCATTCCTAGTGAAACTGCATTGGTTCCAATTGTTTTTTCCGTCCACCGGGTCCCGATTTTAATATGATTATCCGCTGCCCATGAAAGAAACTCATTATTTCCATACAGCTGTAGAAGACACTCCGTTTTATCAAACAACAGTACCCCGCACTCTGGAAAATGAATCTGCGACTGTGACAATGGAAAAATAGCAACGCTGCTTGTATAGATACCCAAACGTTTATTCTTTTTAATAATCCTATTAAATTCATTAGGCGGGATTTTTTCAGGAAGAGCATTTAAATAATCTATTATATAAGAGTCACTTCGTTCCCAGCTTTGTCTTACCACTTTAGACAATTCCTGCTGTATTGCCGGATCGGCATGCATACGCATCCATCTGTCTCGGTTTGAATTCTGTGTTATTTCATCCTTCTTTAATCCGCTTTCTTTCCAACCCAACTGAATACACCCCCTTTTTATTTTAATTTCAAATAATCAAGAATGATGGTTTAAGAACACCCTGTCAGGATTTTTCTATCCTATGTTTTTAATTCGAATGCGCCTACCATATTTTTAAGCATCTCTGCCTGACCAAAAAGTTCTTCAGTTGCTGCTGCACTTTCTTCGGCTGTTGCCGAATTGGTTTGAACGACCGTGGATACTTGTTCAATACCCTGGTTGATTTGTGTTATCGCCGTAGCCTGATCGTTGGATGCAAGGGCAATGTCACCAACTAATCTCACAACCTGAACGATATCATTTAAAATGACTTTCAGACTTTCCGCTGTTTCATCTGCAATCGTTGTTCCAGTTGCCGCTTTTTCAATGGAACCTTCAATGAGCCCAGTGGTTTCCTTTGCTGCTTGTGCACTTCGTGCGGCCAGGCTCCGAACTTCTTCGGCTACTACAGCAAATCCTTTACCATGTTCTCCTGCCCGGGCTGCTTCCACCGCCGCGTTTAGAGACAGGATATTTGTTTGAAAAGCAATATCATCAATGACTTTAATAATTTTTGATATATTGTTTGAGGCGCCATTGATTTCAGTCATAGCGATGACCATTTTTCCCATTTGATTATTACTGGCTTCTGCATTCTTTCGTACCTTGTTCGTCAGCTCATTTGCCTTATTTGCATTCTGGGCATTCTTCATTGTTTCATTGGCTACTTCTGCAATCGAAGCAGTTAACTCTTCAATTGAACTTGCCTGTTCAGTGGTTCCCTGGGCTAACTCCTGTCCGCCGTCGGATATCTGTCTTGCACCTGCTTCCACCTGTCCCGCGGAGTCATAGATCTTTGCCATGACTTCGCTTAGATGTGTGGTGATGCCATTGATGGCGGTCTTGATATTGACAAAATCCCCAAGATAATGTTCTGTGATTTCCTGTGAAAGATTTCCTTCACCGATTTTCCCCAATTTATATGTAATTTCACCCACATATTGTTTCAAAAACTCAATCGTTCGGTTCATATCTTCTTTGATTTGACCATTCTGTCCTTTGAAATCACCTTCCATTGCAACGTTTAGATTCCCATGAGACAATTCTTCCAACACACTTGAAGCTTCCTGAATCGGTGCAATAACTGCATCCAGGGTTTTGTTGAAGCCTTCGATAACCTTGGCATAATCTCCTGGAAATCGGCTGGCATCACCTCGATTATCTAAATTGCCTTCAATCGCAATACTGGACATACGTTCCGTTTCCTCTACCATCATGGAAATGTTTTCCATCATTTCGATTAAACTTGGCACCAGTACGTCATTTTCCTCTAATTTTCCAACGCCTTTCAAATAGTCCAGAAATTGCATATCACCTCTGGAAATATGATTAACACAATTCACAACTTGAGTCAATCGTTCAAGAACAATATTAATGGATTTAGCTACTTCTGCATAAATGCCTAAATATTCGCCTTCCATTTTTTCAGAATAATCGTTTCTTCCAATCATTCCGATAATTCGATTGATGACTTCAATGGATTCCAGGCCATCCACACAGGCATTGATATTGTCTTTTATTTTTTTGAAATCGCCTGTAAACTCTTTGGTGACTTTTTCTGGAATTTCGCCCTTTCCGATTTTTTCAATATATTTTGAAACAAAAGTCAGCGGTGTGATCAGGATATTAAGTGGTTCATTGATGGCGACAATGAAATTCCCATAATATCCTGGAAAGTCATCCGGGTTTCCTCTGAAATCCAATTTACCTTTAAGAATCGCATCTCTGATTTCTTTCATGGCATAGTAAGTACGGCTGATTTCTTTTACCACTGCCCTAATGACTAAGGAAAGAGCATCCTCATCTGATTGCGGAAAAACTTGAACTTTAATGTCTCCATTTGCAAGACTATGAAGTGCTTGAATCTGAAGTTTTCTGCTTTCCTCCATCTGTTTTAAGGAATGTGCCAAATGCCCTAATTCATCCCTGGTTCTTACCTTAGGCACCGCTACATTTACTTCACCCATAGCAAGTCGATCACATGCATCCAATAGGGATGAGATTGGATGCATAATGTGTTTCAGAATCATATAGGCAATGATGCTGCCGATTAAAATAATAACAAGTATTGCGAGTATCATCATCGTTGGTGCTGCACCCAGCCAAATGGCAGTGATTCCCAAGGAGAATGCAGCAGCTGCAAGCAGTCCAATGGCAACTGCCACTAGTTTAATAAATAAACTCATCTTGCTTTGTTTGTATTTTTCGACATTTCTTTTGGCGTCGAGTACATCCTTTTGTATCTTGCTATCGTTCATTGAATAAGCTCCTTTACAACTTTTCTTACAATTAGTCCCCATTGCGCAGCTATGCTTTTACAAATAAAATCGTTTACATTAATTTATTTATTCAAAATTAACTGTTTCATTAAAAGCACATGTTGATTCAGACATGGAAATATAGGATAGAATGAATACAATCCACATTTAAATGTATTCAACGCGTCAAAAACATTTGAGGAAAGCGTATTCTGATGTAAATAATTATTTTTGTACAATCAACGCCTCATTTTACGGATTGAATGGATACCCGGATGCCACGCTTTCTTAGTTGAAAAAGGGAAGGCAGATCGCACCTTCCCTTTACAGTTCTTTGAATTTCAAGCTCGGGGTCATTGATATCTCAGCTTTATAGTTTAAATTACTACTTTATTTCTGCAGCCATCTCAGGAACATGTCCTATGATCAGTTTATGTAATAAGTGTTCCACCAGAAGGAATACGGTTGCGCCAATAAGCAGAATACCTAGATTAGTCAGAGCACGTGTGAAAATATTTGCACTTTCCATAATTACAAAGTTTAATACAATCAAGCTGACCCCGCCGAACCAGGATGGTAATTTTGCACCCAGTATTGCAATAACAAAAATGATTAATGCTAAAGGTATCAGTAGTCCTAATACTCCGTACATTGGTACTAAATAAACTTGACTCATTAAGAACAGCAGTCCTGCTGCCATACCGGTAATTGTCAATTTGTAGTACTTAATTGTATTTTCTTTTCCCCCGCCAAGCAACGTAATTGTTACCGGTGCAATTAAAGCAGGCCAAAATTCAAGATGCATTCCTAAATATCTGGAAACCAGAAATTGAAGGAAACAATAAACACTCACCCATACACTCAGCGCCGCGGCATAACTAATCATCTTCTTCTTATCCATAATAATTTCTCCTCATTATTTTAATTTTGATAGATTATTAACTTTTTAAAATAGCCACAAATCTTTGATAACATAACGCGTTGATTCGTCATGTATCAATAAAAACACATGTATCTGACTTTCAGCGACTAATTTCACGATCCTTCTCTACAGCATCTCAATTACCGATGCTGCACCCATTCCTCCACCGATGCACATGCTTACAACCCCGTATTTATCTCCCCTAAGTGACATTTCATGAATCAGTTTGGTCACAAGGAAAGAACCAGTGCATCCCAGAGGATGCCCAAGAGCGATGGCACCGCCATTGACGTTTATGATTTCTTTGTTCAATGAAAGTTCTGAAATACATGCCAGTGACTGTGATGCAAATGCTTCATTGAGTTCAATAAGATTGATATCTCCAAGGATTTTGTCAGCTAGTCTTAATGCTTTCGGTATGGCTTTAATCGGGCCAATTCCCATTAAGGCTGGATCGACGCCTGCAGCCGCATAACTGACAAATCTTGCCAGCGGTTTAATACCAAGCTCATCCGCCTTTTCTCGGGACATGAGCACAACCATGGCTGCTGCATCACTTGTCTGCGAGGAATTTCCTGCTGTAACGCTTCCACCCATTTTAAAGACTGGTCTTAGTCTTGCCAGACCTTCCATGGAGGTGTCCTTACGAATTCCTTCGTCTTTATCAAATATGACTGTTTTAGAAACCGGTCGACCATTTTCATCCGTTGCAGGTTTAACCGCATCGATTGGAATAATCTGGCTGATGAATTTTCCCTCAGCCTGAGCCTTCGCGGCTTTCATATGGCTTGCTACAGAAAATGCATCTTGCTCTTCTCTTGAAATCCCGTATTTTTCGGCAACATTTTCTGCTGTTAATCCCATGGAAATAAATGCAGCTGGCAGATTTTCCATTAAATAGGGATTATAAGCCGGGTTGTTCCCACCCATGGGAACCATACTCATGGATTCCATACCACCTGCCACAACAATGTCTGCCATGCCGCACATAATGGCGTTTGCCGCGCTGGCAATTGACTGTAAGCCGGATGCACAGAAACGATTGACGGTTTGAGCAGGCACACTCATTGGCAGCCCTGCTCGGAATGCCACAGTTTTTGCAACATTGATTCCCTGCTCTGCCTCTGGAAAGGCACAGCCTAAAATGAAATCATCGATTAATTCTGGATCCAAGTTTGAAACCTGAGCCAGTGTTCCTCTTAAAACCTGTGCCGCGTAATCATCTGGCCGTGTAAACTTTAGTGCTCCACGTGGTGCTTTTCCAATTGGCGATCTTCCACAAGCGACTATTACTGCTTCTTTCATCATTTCATCCTCCTCAATTTCTCAGTGGTTTCCCAGTTTTAAGCATATGTGCAATTCTTTCCTGTGTCTTTTCTTCACCGCAGAGGCTGATAAATGCTTCTCTCTCAAGATCGAGGATGTATTGCTCATCTGACATTGTTCCTGTAACTGCATTTCCGCCAGACAGAATGTATGCCACTTTTTTCGAGAGATGCATATCGTACTCGGAAATAAATCCGCCGCCACGCATACCCTCGATTTCTCCAAGTATAACCGCTCTTCCATAATCACCAAGAAGCATGACCTTATCAGGAACAGGTGGCATATAATTGTTTTTTGCCAGCTCAAGCACCTTTGCTTTTGCTTCATCAATTAAAGCATCCCGATTCATAATCACTTTTGTTTCTTTTTTCATTAATCCCTTGTCAATTGCTTCAAATGCATTGGTTGTAACAGCACCGGTAGCAATGCCATACCATGTATTTCGCAGTGCAGGAAGCAGCGCCTGGCGTTTTGTTCCACCAACCCGGTCAAAGGCTTGGACAAGTCGTTCCTTACATCCTCCGCCGCTTGGCACTAAACCAACTCCAACTTCTACCAAACCCATGTAAGTTTCTGCATAAGGAACTGCTGCTGCAGTATGCAGCACACATTCTGCTCCGCCACCCAGGGTCATACCAAAAGGTGCTGAAACTACTGGCTTTGGTGCATATTTCAGCATCATGTTAACGGATTGAAGTTTTATTATGTTACTGGATATTGTGTCCCACTTATTTCCTGTAGCCAGTGAATAAATTCCATCAAGACTAGCTCCTGCTGAGAAATTTTTTCCTCTGTTGCCGATAACCAGTCCAACCCATTCTTCATTCAGTTTTTCCACAGCAATACGAATCATATCCATTGTTTTATCTGAAATTGAATTTCCCTTTGTATGAAATTCAAGACAAAGCACACCATCACCGATATCGTGTAATGAGGAGTCTTCATTCATGGCAACTGGAGGAATGATTTTTTCGTCTAATGCAATATAAAGCGACGCTTCTTTGGTACTTCCGTAAAACATCCCGTCATTTTCAACCAGCAGTTTTTCAACCCATTCTGGTATGCTGTCCCCTTCTTCTTTCATGCGTGTAATGGCACGTTGAGGTCCAATGGCATCCCAGATCTGGAAAGGTCCCTTTTCCCAATTAAATCCCCATACCATTGCTTTATCAATCATTTTAAAATCATCGGTAATTTCCGGAACTTTTGAAGCACTGTATAAAAGCAGGGCTTTTGTATGATCCCAAACGAAATTATTTTCCGGTGTATCTCCAAATACCATCGTTTCATATTTATTGGAACTGGCCAATGCCTTTTTAACCGATTCCGGCACTGTAGGCTGGAATGGTTCATATGCTTTTGTTTTGTAATTCCAGAAAGCTTTTTCCTTCTTGGAGATCCGCTTGTAAAAACCATGTTTCGCCTTATTTCCAAGGGCTCCAGCCTGAATACGTTCCTGAACAAAATCAGGATGAGTAAAGCGTTCTTTTTCCTCTGGACCATCAAAGCAGTTTGCAACATTTCCAGCAACATTGCTGAAAATATCGAGCCCGACGATATCAGCCGTTCCAAAGGTTGCACTTTTGGATTTTCCCATTACAGGTCCTGTTAATTGATCAATTAACGGAATATCAAATCCGTATTTCAACATTAATTTAAGCACTGCTGTACTGGAACAGCTGGCGATACGATTTCCAATAAAATTCGGAGTATCCTTCGCATATACCACACCTTTTCCTAGTGTGTTTCTGGCCAGATTCTCCATGGCTTCAATAACTTCAGGCAGCGTATCTTCTAGCGGTGTCATTTCAAACAGGCGCATATAACGAGGCGGGTTGAAAAAATGCGTCCCGAGAAAATGCTCTCTGAATTTCTTTGGCATATCTTCTGAAATACCTTTTATTGATACGCCTGAAGTGTTGGTGGAAACGATGCTTCCAGGCTTTCGGAACTTATCCACATTTTCCATAACCTGCTTTTTAACGTCCAGTCGCTCCACAACAACTTCTAAAATCCAATCGCAATCCGAAATCATATCCATATTATCAGTCATATTTCCAATACTGATCAAATTTGCTTTATCCATTGAATAAAGCATCGCTGTTTTGGGGTTCGTAATCCGATCCAGCCCAGCCTTAGCAAATTTATTACGGAACATCGGGCTGTCCATGGTGACACCAAGTGCCTGTTCCTTTTGATCCGGTTCTACTGATGGTACCACGTCCAGAAGTACCACCCTCATCCCGACACTCGCTAATAACCCAGCGATACCGCAACCCATTACGCCTGCGCCAAGAATCGCAACTTTTTGTATCGAATTTACCATATTTCCATCCTCTCTTAATTACAAATTATTTTTGGTTCGATATTAAATGTGTTTTTCATAAATTCTATTACCATAGATTGATTCTTTTATTTATTCAGTTGCACCAAACGATGCTATGATATGCAGCCACATCATTTAACATCAAACCATCATTTTTTCTCTATTTAAATAAAATAGGCTTTTTTTGCCTGGGCTGTCAGTTCTTCTCTAAAATCCGGGTGAGCAATACTGATAAGTGCTTTTGCTCTCTCTCTGACTGACTTGGTATAGATATTTGCCACTCCATATTCGGTAACAATATTCATAACATCTGATCTGTTAACCGTAACTGGAGTTGCTGTTGGAAATCCAAAAACGATATTTGATGTTACTTTACCATCGATTTCAACTGTGGATGGCAAGCAGATAAAACTCTGTCCTCCGTCGGATAATGCTGCTCCTCTAACAAAAGCAGAAGAACCGCCCATTCCTGCCAGGGTTTTTGATCCGATTCCCTCAGAGGCCACCTGACCCGTTAAATCAACCAGCAAGCAGCCATTGATCGATACAAAATTATCATGCGCAGCGATCGCTGCTACCTGACCGGTTTTGTAATTTTGTTGTATAAATACGCGACCGCTATTTGCAGCCCAGTCATTCAGATCATGTTTTCCTAAAACGAACCCAACGGTGATTTGTTGATTCGGATCAAGGGCACCAACATCATCCAGGTGTTTCATGGAAGGTGTGAGCATTTCAGTATAAACAACTAAATTCTTTCTTTTGTCCAAACCATAGCTTACTGCATTTGCCAAACCGCCGATTCCAACCTGAATCGTTGAATTGTCGCGAATATAAGGCAGAATATGGTTCGCAATTGTTTGTTCCAGTTCAGTGATTTCACTTTCTGGAAACACAATGATGTCATAATCCATTTCAACAATGGCATCGACTTGGCTTATATGGATTTTTGGGAAATCGCCTGGTATCTTTGGCATATTTTTATTAACCTGAATAATGATTTTATTGCACATCTCGGAAACCATGCCATTAACACTGGCTCCCTGTGGTCCAAACCACATGTATCCTTCTTCATCCATTTCTGATGCGCCAGTGATCATGCCTGTTACATTACGAACTTCACGGAGAAAATATTTAGTTTTAGTAAAACAAACGGAAGCATATTCGATCATTCCTTTATTGGCCATAGGTCGTTCTAGAGGGGGTCTTGTAAAATAAGTACAATATTCAATATGTCCTTTAAACTTTGGATCCACGAGGAAAGGTACTGGAGCTCCAATGTTTGTTCCGCAAAAGCCAACTCCTTCAAGTTCTTCATATCTGTCGCATAAAGCATTCATTGTATATGCCGGTGTTGCCGTAGCAGGTCCAACAAACCATGATTCACCAGACTCAACCAATTTTACTGCTTCCTCAGCACTTTTGAGTTTAGATTTGTATTCTTCTTGAATATTCAATATACATTTCTCCTTTTCAATTATGGTTAACTTTATTTATGACTAATTTTAAGTGCTACTCTTTTTTATTTTCAATAAGAGTATCAAAAAAATCCTTGAATACTGCGACCATTTCATCATTGTTTTTATATCGGATATCAACAGCGTCTACATCCAGAGACATCATTGGAACTCCATATTTGTCCTGTACCATGTCTTTTAGAATTTTTTCCGCAGCCCAGCAATGCTTGCATCCGACATGTCCAACATACATTGCGACATCAATATCATAAGCCTCCATGGCATCATCCACCAAATGAAGGTAGTCTTCAACCGGGCCTGATGAACCATGAATCATTGGCAGTGCCAATGCTTTTTTCGCACTGATATAACAAATTTCATCAATGTCCGTTGAACCATTAAACAAATCAGTTTCCTGATATCCAAACGCTTCCATGACGACAATGGCACCATATGTTTTTTCCATATAATGCAAAGCCGAAAGATTACACCAAAGCATGTTCTGCAACCATAAAACTCTGAAATTTTCTTTCTTTACAGCACCCATTTTATGATCAACGATATGTTTTGCAACGGCATACTGGGCTTCCATGCATTTCAGCATTTCCGGGTGTCCTGCCATAGCGGGAATCAGCTGATTCAAGAAAAGAAGTGCCCCAGGAAGCGGACAAGGATGATTTTTTCGTAAGTCAGCAATTTTTTTCATCAAGATCATTGTCTTGTCTGAAATTTCCATTACCTCTTTCAATTTATCCATATTCAGCTTTGTACCGGTTAAATCTTCTAAAAATGTGATAATTTCTTTGTTTTGATCTGCTATATACTTATAACCCGTTTCATCTTTACGATAGGGTATATCCATACAATAACTTGGAACACCAAGATGTTTATCAATCGCTGGATAAGCAACCCGGGACGAGTCACAGGGTACCGTTGAATAAATAAAAGCATCCGGCTTCTCCGGTATATCGCCTGATAAAACCGTTCCTAAATCAACCTTGTCAATTCCGCACATACTTGCGGCGACATGCTCTTCGGCGATATCAATATATTTAGCAGCAAGTTCCGGAGTGGTGCATAAACGTGTTGGCAGCATATCCAGAAGCATCGGTGTACAATCAAAAGCGTAAAGCAACTCCATTGGCACACATGCACCCATGTAGATTAATTTTTTCCCTAATGCTTTTGCATTGTGCACTTCATTCCAATAGACTTTTTGTATATCAAACATCCACAGATTTTCTGGATGCTTCTGGCCCACATAATTGACTGCCGCGTCTGCGGAATCAGATATGTCTTTGAAAAGATCAAATTTTTCAGCCATTTACTTTTCTCCTCCTTCAATCATTTCAATAAACGCTCCTGCCCGCACAGCAAGCTGTCCTGAACTCGTCATGATTTCTTCGCGTTCCAGTGTAATCATTGGGATGTTTGCGGCTTTAAATTTATCTTCAAAGAACACGCTTTCTCCTCCCCAGATTTCACAATATTTCATTCGAATATAAATGACGCCATCCACTTTATAGTCTTCCACTGCTTTTAAAATAAAATCGTGAAGCTCGTCATGAAGGTTGGTCATACGTGGGCAGGTTGGACGGCTTAAATAAGATTTAGTTAATGACGCCATTACGCCGGTGTCATCCACTTCCACCGGTTCCCAGAGGTAACGGCTGCCATAGCATGTGGCATCGGTTACAACAAGGCCACCCTGATCTTCAATGACTTTAATGTATTCCGGATCATCCAGTGCACTTCCGATGATCATGAGACGGGCTCGTTTATTCTTGATGGGTTCTTTGGTCTTTGCTTCTTCCAGAAAACCCTTCATCAGTGTATTGTATTCTTCCTTGGGCATGGTCATCGCGGCCATGGTCATACGCAGACTTTCTTCTCCGGTAATAACAGGATTGTCACTTTTTCGTAATTCATACAAATCCCGGATCAGGCTACGGGTTTCGTTGTACAGATCAACCGATGCCTGAAGCTTTTCTTCAGTGATTTCATTCCCCGTGAATGCTTCCAGGCCTTTTTTCATATCTTCCAGTTCCCGTTGATAAAAAGGAAGTGTTGTGTCCTTCAGCATACGTGGAACCCCCATTTGCTGGAGATAATAGTCTTTCCCTTCGATCTTGTCTTTTCCTGCGTAACGCCAGTTGTCATAAATTCGTCCAGCCATCAGGCAGCCATCAGAGCCAACTAATCCATCCATATAATCATAGGTTCCGTCCATTAAAAATTCCAGGCACGATCGGGCAAAGCTGCAACTGAATGCAGACATCCATACTTCAGCACTGCTATCCTCTGTACAGCCTGTTGCTCTTAATCGTACCGGCAGCGCACCAGCTGCGTGAATAATCTCCTCAGGTACATGGCAGCAGATGGTTCCAATTATCTTTTTCCCTTCTTGCTTCCATGCATCAATCGACGCATTGTTGATGTTCGATCTCTTGATCAGTTTCTCTTCATTACTCATTGTCCACTCCTCATTCTTCTATTTAAAATTTGGTTTGCGCTTGTTCATAAAAGCGCTAATACCCTCTTTGGAATCTTCTGATTGAATACATACGCCTTGGGTGATACCTTCAGCTTCAATCAGTTCATCAATACCCATTTCAAGTCCCTGATGCAGCAATGCTTTTACTGCGGCCATTGCCATTCCAGGTTGTCCAGCCAGCATTTGGCTTGTCTTGGCAACCGCGTCTTCAAACTTATCATTTTCAACCACAGTGTTTACTATACCCAGTCTATGGGCTTCCTGTGCATCAATATTTTTTCCTGTAAAAGCAAGTTCTTTCGCTTTTTGCAAACCAATCAAACGTGGTAAGAAATAAAGCTGTCCTAAATCTGGAACCAGACCAATATTGATAAATGCTGCCCCAAATATTGCTTTATCTGATGCAATCACAATATCACTGATTAAAGCCAGGGACATTCCAGCTCCAACCGCAAATCCATTTACTGCAGCAACAATCGGTTTTGGAAGCTTTGTGAAAGCACCTACCAGTGACCGGGATTTATCTCGAACGCCTTGGATACCCTGCTCTAAAGTCAGAGTTGGAAAAATGCTTACGTCTCCACCTGCACAAAAGGCTTTGCCAACGCCTGTTAAAACAACTACTTTTACATCATCATCGATTCGAGCTTCTTCAATGGCCATTGCCAACTCGTCTGCCAATCGAGCATCCAAAGCGTTCATTTTTTCTGGAACGCACATTGTTATTTTTGCAATACGATTATTGACCTCGTACTTGATACTCTGATATTCCATTTTGATACACATTTTTTAATCCTTCTTTCTTTTTTTATTCCTAATTTACCATGTATGCACAATTGATCGAAAAGAACAGGCTTTTTCACAGGGGAGCAGTTCCGGCCGATCAATGAGTGGCTTGCAACCTGCACATATTGATTTAAGCTGATTGCAATAGTCTTCTTTTATAATGGCCACTTCATCATCCCAATCATTTAACACCATTTCGAAAACTTTGTTTTGACAGCTCTCTAAGCACCCCCTTTCTTTGCAATCAGTACAGTTATCTGTATCAATTGCGATATAATAACTGCCGGAACCATCCTCAAACCCATAATTAGCAATCATGATTTTCTCTCCAATCAAATTGACTTTTTTATTTTTTTCTTCTCCACCAATTTGTTATCTTTTCATTGGCTATCGTTGCAGCTCCTAATGCACCGGCAATCTGTTGATCCATTTCCGTTTCCAATGCTCTCACTCCCAGTATTCGCTCAATGCGTCGTACAACACCGATGTTCTTTGCAATTCCTCCTGTAATGGCAAAATCTTCTTCCATACCATTACGTTCAAGCAGTCTTGCTACCCGAAGGGCCATTGCATGGCAATAAGCTGCTAATACTTTTTCCTTGCTCCATCCGGCGCGCATCAAATTTGTCGCCTCCGTTTTTGCAAATATGACACAAACACTGGATACCGGCGGCGGTTCTTCATCAATCATAAAAGACATTTTCCCAATATCTTCAACATGAACAGACAACAGATTCGCTATAACTTCCATTCCCCGTCCAGTACCGGCTGCACATTTGTCATTCATCATGAAAGATGTCACTCTTCCCACTTCGTTACAATGAATGGCTTTACAGTCCTGACCTCCCATATCAAGAATCGTACGCAGAGACGGACCATAAATCATGTTTGCCCCACGGGCATGGCAGCTGATCTCTGTAACGCTTTTATCTGCGAAAGGAACATTAACCCTGCCATAGCCTGTTCCAACCGTGTATCTGAGATCTTCGAGGCTCAGTCCTGTCCCATCCATTGCCCATTTCATAGCATCGATAGCTGAGTTTGGACTATTTGAACCGGTACGAATACTGGAATATGCGTATAACTCACCATCTGCCAGAATCACAGCTTGTGTGCTTGTGGATCCAATATCTACTCCTGCTGTTATCAAACTGCCGCTGCAATCTGAAATATTAGGGTTTTTCCAATTCGATTCCCCCCATCTCCAGTATTCAACTTTTTCGACATTACTCATTGTCATCGTCTTCCTCCAGTCGTTAATTTCATTTTATCTATATGGAAATTAAATGCTTAAACAAGATTGACTGCATAAACTGCAGCGCCAACAGCACTGACAAATTCCGAATCTTCAGCTACGGCAATATCTTTCCCTAATACATCTTGTAAACTTTGAACCAGACCTTTATTATAGCCCGGCCCTCCGATCAGCATGATACCGTCTACGATGCCAACTCTCCGAATCAGAGAACTAATACGATTGCATATTCCCACATGAATGCCATGAGCAATATCCTCAACTGTTTCCTGCTGGTGAATGAGGGAAATTACTTCCGATTCAGAAAATACAACGCACTGTGCATTCATGGCGAGGTCCTTCTTATGCCGTAGGGAATAGTCACCCATATCCTCGGTTTTAATCTGGAGCGCTCTTGCCATGGTCTCTATGAAAGTACCTGCACCTGAAGCGCATTTATCATTAACTTCATAGTTCTTAACTCTTCCGTCTCGATTCAATCGCATTGCCCGACATCCTTCTGCACCCAAATCGATAACAAGATTGGCATCTGCATTTATAAAACGCGAACCTCTCGCCGCAGAACTGACTTCATTTATACTTGCGTTAGAAAAATCAACCATGTCCCGACCTGCTCCAGTTGTTACAATAGCATGCACATCGTCTCTTTTGACACTTGTATTGGCCAGAACCATTGTGTAGACTTTCTCAGCCGCAATTTTTCCATCAAATTCTGTTACGACCGATGCTTTATTCATAATTTTTCCATCAATCACCATAATTGCTTTTGTGTTTTGGTTTCCACAATCAATACCAACTGTAATCACACCGACATCCCCTTTTTTATTAATTTAAGCAAACCATAAATAATATCTTTTCGCTTGTGGTTAATAATTAACGCAAGGCTTATGCCAAATAAAATATAATTCAAAATAAAAAGATATTTATATTTATTTCCTTTGAAAATATCATTTATTCCACATAAATAGTTTTTTGTACAATATAAATGCTTTTTATGCCTATTTTAGAATGAATCTCTTATGTAATAACTGCATTTTTAATTTCCTTAACTAATCCATTTTTCAATCGAATGATCATTTTTGGTCATAGTATGTCATTAGCTTACAGCATCATGTCATTTCATGTCATTTCATGTCATTTTACTTAATATTTTTAACTATTCAATCAAAATCCTTAATTCTCAACTTTATATCCAACAGAAATCGCCGAGTAAAGCTATATTTTTCTTGGAAAAAAATAAAAATACCATTTTACAGTTTTTTCTGTAAAATGGTATTTTTATTTGGTATCACTTGATTTTCAGAATACTTAGATCATTGCGTGTTTTTTTAATCTTCTATAAAATGTGCTGAGGGGCATGTCCAAATAGGCCGCTGCTTTGGTTTTGTTATTGTTGAAGCGCTTCAACGCCTTTAAAAATTCACTGCGTTCATCATAGATGAATTCATCCTTATTTTCTGCTTCCACCAGATCAACATCCGCCTGTGTGATCCTTTCATCGCTAAAATCCCCGAGATAGTTTCGAATATTTGTTTCATCAATGAGGGTTCCTGTTGAAGTGCTGATGATTCCTTCCAATAAATTTTGGAGCTCACGGACATTTCCCGGCCATGCATACCTGCGGATAAAAGCAATCGCACTGGATGAAAAAGTGACCATCGGTTTATCCAGCCGGGAACAAATATGATTTATAAAATGTTCTGCCAGAAGCCGCACATCATCACCCCGATCACTTAATGGGGGAACATGAAGACGGATCACGCCCAGCCGGTAAAACAAATCTTCTCTGAAAAGTCCGCTGGCGATTTTCTCCTTGAGATTTGAATTGGTGGCGGCAATGATACGTACATTTACATTCACCAGGGTATTTCCTCCCACCTTTCGGAAGCATTGCTCTTCCAGAACCCGAAGGAGAATTGCCTGAAGGTCCAG
>Ga0209430_1001722_pt1 | contig 15432 bp, 13 predicted proteins | sample BarGraIncub1133A_FD_184504 | JGI IMG/M metagenome (GOLD analysis project Ga0209430, IMG submission 184504) | Arctic peat soil microbial communities from Barrow, Alaska - Barrow Graham LP Incubations 11-33A (SPAdes) (version 2) | ecosystem: Environmental > Terrestrial > Soil > Wetlands > Peat... | reverse complement strand
GGTACAAATATTGCCATCATACCAAGTGGAACGATTTTGAATGGTGGTCAGAATGTCACAGGAAACTACAATATTACTCTTGTTAATGCAGCTGGAACAATTAGTGCCCCTGACAATGTGATCACCATAGGTCCTAATACCATCAGGATAGGAACATTAGGCGGGCCGAGAATTCACTCTGCCAGCTTCGTGGTTACTAGTTACAACTCAGGTCACTCTAGTCCAACTGATCTTTACTCTTTAAAAGCATATAATGAGACCACACCGACAGGAGGGGTAACACTCTATATAAATCCAAGTAATTATTCCTTGGGTGGAGGACAATTAACCTTAACTTATTCATATACCGGAGGTGATTCATATTCCGTTCTTGAATTCTATTTCAACAATCAGGATAATTGCTTGGCTGGTGCAGGTTCAACGATAACTCATTCAGAGACTTATGATACAAATACAACACAAGCAGCACCAACAGGATTAACAGGTGTTGCACCGACATCCCTTGATGGAACCAATGGCACAATCACCGGTACAACAACCTTAATGGAATACAAGCTGTCAGGTAGCGGAAGTTACACGGCAGTAACAGGGACATCAATTACTGGTTTAGCTGCAGGAACGTACAATGTACGATATGCAGCCAAGACTGGCTACGATGTTGGAGAAACTGTAGACGTAGTAGTAGCAGCATACTTAAGCAGTGATGCAACATTATCGGAATCATCGACTATTAAAGGTGTAATTCTAAGTAGTCTTGGGACTCCGGCTGTAACTCAAGTAGGAGCTTGGTTAGGGTATTTAACAATCACTGCAGAACAAGCAGCAAATGTATCGAACTTAGAAGGATTCATCACACTGTTTGTTCCAACAGATGCAGGAGCAAGTTTAACAAGAGTTGTTAAGTACGCACATGAAGCGTCTGTAACTAATTTTGCAACCGATGCAATCTATGCTAATGGAGTGATAACAAACCTTGATTTCTTTGCGATTCAGATAACAGCAGCAAATGGCAGCGTACTGCACTACTGCATAGAAATAGCAGTAGAAGCTGAGCCACTTAAGATTGGCGATAGCTATGGCGGCGGCAAAGTAGCCTACATTCTTCAGACCGGCGATCTTGGCTACGATGTAAACGTCCAACATGGATTGATTGCTGCCACGGAGGACCAAAACCTAGGCATCGCATGGTCACTGGATGCCAATTGGTCAACTGCAGTCACTGGGACATTCGATTCGATAGGGTACGGCTTAGCAAACACCAACCTTCTTGTTACCCAGAATGGCACGGGCACCAACTATGCAGCAGGGATCTGCGATGCCTGGTCCGTAACAGTTGACGAGGTCATTTACAACGACTGGTACTTGCCAAGCAAGGATGAGTTGGCGCAGTTGTATCTCAACAGGGTTAAAATTGGAAATTTTGACATTACCGCTGACACCTACTACTGGAGTTCCTCTAATGTCGCCGAACCCAATGACGCCCTCCTCGCGTGGAGCATGCGCTTTGACAATGGCACCTCGGTCCAAACCAGTAAGAACTACGTCTCCCACGTTCGGGCTGTCCGGAGCTTCTAGCAATTCAGATTCTATGTCAATTCTTGGGGTAGATTTTGTAAAATCAAAATAAAACGAATAACTTTTCGCGGGGCAGAGCAGTCTGCCCTGCGTTTTCATTTGTCTGACTTTGAAACGAGCGTAAGTGCTCAACGCTTGCCAAGTTTGTTTTCATTTGCTAATAAACACACAACATAATAAAACGACGTATGCCTATGATCTAGGTGGTAATCTACTTAGCCAAACTGAATATGCGTATATGGAAGGTAATGTAGGAACTCCAACACGTATAATTCCATATGTATATGGAGATACGAATTGGAAAGATAAGTTAACCTCGTTTGATGGGAAAGCGATCACCTATGATGCGATTAGAAATCCACTGACCTATGATGGATCCACCATGACATGGGTAAAGGGAAGACGACTGGCGTTGTACACAAAAACTGGACTCGCTGTTTCGTATATTTATAATGAGAATGGAATTCGTACTTCCAAGACAGTCAATGGGATTATGGAGTGTCATGATAATATAAGAGACCCTAAGTGGGTGTATCATATGCATACACCAGGGTAGAAGGGTACATTTTCATCCTATCAAGCGCCCAAATTCAGATCTGAATAATTCTTGTTGAAAATAATACTAAATACATTTGTATGGTCATTGTGTGGTCACTTGCGATTAAAACATAGAAAACCCGCTGATTTAGCGGGTTTACGTGCTATTGGCGGAGGACATGAGATGGGTTTAGAAGCATTCCGAACACTTCCAAAGTCAGTAAAATACACCGATTTCGAACGCCTTCTTCATAATCATTTCTGTGTCTTTCACCTTGTATGGTCATTTGTGTGGTCACGAATTCGAACATTAAGTCCTTCGTCATCACAATATAATGAATTAAATATAATTAGGTAGAAAGTAAAAAATTTGATTAATTTGGCAATAGAACCAGTATTGATGAATACCAAATTAAGGTTCATAATAAAATCAACGGATTGATGACAAAAAACTTATGTGCAAATAATGCACATAAGTATTTGGAACTATTCAATAAATAGATAAATGAATAACTAACGATCGAACTGTCGCAAAAAATAAGATAGTTCGAGAAAACTAGGAAGGAATATTTATGTTTTTCAGAAATAAAGTAAAAGAGATCCTAAAACCTAGAACAATAAACAAGACGAATGAACTTGATTTTTTGTATTCGTCATTTCCAAGTGAGTTTCATGATGATGTCTCTGTTGTCATTGATGTTTTGAAGAAAACTGATAAAGTTTTGAGTGTATTCTTTACAGAAGAAAAAATCCGTATTCAGTATCATCAGGAAGTTCTGCTTATACCGTATCGATTTTATGCGAAACAAGTATTAGAAGAGAAATTGCAGAAATTAACATTAACGCAACTTACTATTTTTAATTGCATTTATACTCGATCTAATGACGGATACATACGCCAAAAATATGTTGAAAAAGTACTTCAACTGGAGAATATTCCTGAGTGGGTTATTCCTTACATAATCAAGTTGTGCGGTGAATATGTTGTCGAAATATTGCATACGATCAATGATCATTTTGTTCGGATCGATGTTGATATTCTTGCTGAGTTTGTGAAGGAAAATAAAGCTTTCGTTCATTTTGAATACTGTCATATGATGAGCTACTGGGACGAGAATTACAGATATAAAGGAGTTCCAAAGCTTAAAGGATATATCGGATATGAACTGTTCCAAAAAAACTTTGGGCACAATAGATCATTTGAACGATATTATTTAGATACTCTCCCTCCAAAAGAGCCAAAGCAGAAAATCAAACTTGAAATATTTTTAAAAACTGTGGATCTTGATCAAAATTATTTCTTTATGCCAATCAATGGGGACCAGATCAGTACTGAGCAGTTTGGATTAATAAAATCAAAGAATTCTGATGAATTCTTCAGAAGTTCTGACGGTTCAAAATGGAGGGAAAGACTGCTTTATAATACCGGATATGGTCAACCGAAAGGATTCGAACGATTACCGGCATTGGACTTTGATCAGTTGATCTATATAGCCTTGTCAAACAATAGATTTCAGACTAAATTGACACAACCTGAAACCACTCAAAATGTGTTAGGTAGTGTGGCGGTAATTATGGATGATCATCTGGATGAGTTCGTAGAATTTCTCACTCAACAAATCAATAATACCGATCTTTTCGATGATGAACAGTATAGAGAAAATTTGAAACTGTTTTGTGTTGACGACACAAAATCTAAAGGTGTTGGTGGAAACGGAAAGTTCTCATATGAGGATTTTCTCAATATGAAAGGTAGCTGGTTTTGGCTCTCTCGAAAAGTTAAGGACAAGATCTATCGTAATATCACCTAGCGATTTGTATAGCCACTTATTAGTGCTATTATTCTCTGCCAAATTAGAACAGACGTGGCTTAGATATGCTAAATGTATATTGAATTGTTATTCCATAAGAAGATCCGCCGAAAATTATGTATAATAAGAATATAAAGTATTGATTATTTGAGTAATTACAATATTCAATAAATATAAAAAAGGGGGAGATATTTTGAAAAAACTTTGGAAATATTCATCGTATGTTTTGTTAATTTTAGCAATAGTAGCAACAATTAAATCAGCATTGGGAGGGAATATAAAATCAATAGTTTTGGGATTGATTTGTGTTGCATTTTCTGGCTCAATAGTCTTAAAGAATATCTTAGTTGATAAAAACAAAATAGTTGAATTAGTATATTGGATATCATGTAGTATATTAGTTGTTGCTAATATATTAGGGATATTCTGGGGAATTTACATTTTTTATTAAAATTTCGTAATTTAGAAGTTGGAGTGCAACGAGAAAATAAGAGTCCTTGATTGGTGTAACATGTGCATACATTAGGGTAAAATGTTACTTTTTTTTCTATCCTCAGCTCCAATTCAAATTAGTATAGTTCTTGCTGAAAATAATGTTAAATACATTTGTATGGTCATTGTGTGTTCACTTACAGTTAAAACATAGAAAATACCCGCTGATTCAGCGGGTTTACGTGCTATTGGCGGAGGACATGAGATGAGATTAGAAGCATTACGAAATCTTCCAAAGCCAGTAAAATGCACCTATTTCGACCATCTTCTTCCCAATTCTTTCTGTGCCTTTCACTTTGTATGGTCATTTGTATGGTCACGAATTCTGACAATATGTCCTCTGTCAGCGCAATATAATAAACTATTTATAGCTGCGCGGAAAGTGCTTAAAGAATGCCTTTTAAACAAAGAAAAAAACTGCCAACAAGTACAGTCGTATTTGTCAACAGTCTGAAATATTGGTTCAACAGAGATATTACCTTTCAATCTATTCAAGTTTTAAATCAATGGCTAAAGTGCTTCGCAGCGATTTCGCCCATTGTGTTTAGCCAGATATAAAGCGGTATCAGCTCTCAAAACAAGTGAATCCGCTGTTTCTAATGGGTGATAAGTACTGACTCCAATACTGAAAGTAATCGATTTATTTGGTTCAAACGGGTATTTCTGAATAGCTTTCAATAGTTTATTAGCCAGAATCACCACTCCATTTTCATCAGTCTCGGGGCAGATAATCAAGAACTCGTCTCCTCCCCATCGGCCAATAAAGTCTATTTGACGGCATGTATTTTTCATAATTTCTGCAACTATCATTAAATACTGATCACCCACTAAATGACCAAAGTTATCATTGATGATTTTAAAATGATCAATATCAATCATTGCAAATGAGAAAGGATGCCCGCCGCGTGACACACGAGCTATTTCTTTATCAATTAGTATATCAATCTTTGTTCGATTGTATAAGGAAGTCAAGTGATCAGTGATGGATAAACTTTCTAATTGGTTATTTTTTTCTTCCAGTAATTTAATTGTATCCTCTTTGCTTTTCTCGAAAAAGTCCAAGGTTAAGATTATACAGATTAATACTCCAAAGATGTTTTGAAACGATTGTAAACTAAATCCATCAATCTTCCAATTAGCGTAATGTAGGTAAATAAAAAGGAAGACATAAATAAGAAAGGGGCCAACTACAAATCTAGTCCTTCGTCTACCAAGCAATGAATACGCAACGGGAGGTACCACACAAGTCCATATTAAAACATAGTATAAATTGCCAACAATCGAGCATAGAAACATCACCATGCTTGCCATAAGCAAAACCGTTGCCATAGAAGCGACTTTATAATTACTACTTATATGAAAATAAATCATTAAACAGAGTGTTAATATGATCATAGCTATATTCATGTAGCTAGCAATCATTGCCATATTCATATAGCTAGCTACAGCCGTTCTAAACAATATATAATTAACAATAGCATAGCATACGCTATTAGTTATCATTACTATCCATGAGATATTAATATAATTAACTTTTCTAAAAATTATGTCTGTTGTCTTGAAAACCCCATTATTAGACACAAATCTTTCCCATTGATTTTTTTTCATACCCGTTTAACAGACCCAACACATATAAATACAAAAATAATATGTTGGATTTATACTCCTATTGAGCTATTGTAGCATATTCAATGGCCTTTTTGACAGGCTACACTAATCTGGACAGATAAAATAGGAACCTGTAAATTCAGAAGAAGCGAAAGAGACTTATGAATGTCCAATCGAAAAGAATAGATTTCCTGTATAATAAAAAATTGAATGGGTTACACGTGGAATCGTGTCTGTATAACCGAAAAGAACTCCAACTAAGCAAGGATCCCGAGAACCAACAATGGTCTAGTATTGTTGAGCGGATCTTCGAAAAATACGAAGGAACTGAAATGGGAAACCTTCTTCATCTCAAATATGAATTGAAACTTCCTGAACAACAGATCTTTGAAAGGTTGAATGTTGAGAAGACGACCTATTATGTGTGGCGGAATCGTCTCGTCAATGAGATGACGCTGCAAGCAGCTTACCAGCGGTTAATCAAACCGTTCTAGAAAGAGGAAGAATGCAATTTCAAACCATGAAGTTAAGTGAGCTTATCTATGCGAACTACAATCCTCGGAAAGAATTAAAGTCCGGGGATGTGGAATATGAAAAGATCAAACGAAGTATTCTAGAATTTGGCTATGTCGATCCGATTATCGTTAATTTGGATCACACTATTATCGGCGGTCACCAGCGTGTCACAGTCCTGAAGGATCTCGGCTATGAAGAAGTGGATGTTGTTCTTGTTGAAGTCGATAAGGTCAAAGAGAAAGCATTGAACATCGCCCTGAATAAAATCAGTGGTGAGTGGCAGATGGACAAGCTGAAAGATCTCTTACTGGAACTCGAGAATCAGATCGATCTGGGAGTGACTGGATTCGACGATGAGGAATTTAAAGAGCTTTTGGCTAAGATGGATACGACCACTGCTGAAGAAGATGATTTCGATGTTGAGGCGGCATACGAAGCGATTGAGGAGCCGAAAGCCAAGCGAGGGGATATCTACACCCTTGGGAAACATCGACTCATGTGTGGTGATTCTACCGACCCGAATGATGTCTTTTTCCTGATGCATGGCAAGCAAGCAGACTTGATAGTGACGGATCCTCCGTATAACGTGAACTATGAAAACAAGATCGACTACCACAAGAGTTTCAAGAACGAACATCGGAAGAATAACGAGATACTGAACGATCACATGGAAAGCAACAAGTTCTATGATTTCTTACTGGCATGTATACGTTAGCTTATGAGCATATCAAACCAGGCGGAGTTGTCTACGTCTTCCATAGCGATGTAGAACGGATCAGTTTCCAATCAGCCTTCCTGAACGCTGGATTCAAGTTCTCCGAGAATCTCATCTGGGTGAAGAATTCTTTCAACCTCAGTCGACATGATTACCACTGGCGTCATGAACCGATCTTGTATGGGTGGAAAGAGGGAACCGGGCACTTCTTCGTGGATGACCGGACTCAATCCACGATCTTCGATGAAACCCAGAACATCGAGAAACTAAAAAAAGAAGAGCTCGTTGAACTCCTCTCCAAATTCTTAGCTCAAACTCAAACAACGATCCTCTATGAAAACAAACCGGTGAAGAGTGACCTGCATCCTACCATGAAACCAGTCGCTTTGATTGGACGCTTGATTAAGAACAGTAGCTTACGAGATCAACTGGTTTACGAACCCTTCGGAGGAAGCGGCTCTACGCTGATTGCGGCAAATCAATTAGAACGGATCTGTTATTGCATGGAACTGGATCCCAGATATGTCGATGTGATCATTGAGCGATGGGAGGTATTGACAGGAGAATTTACCGAAAGAGTAAATTGAAGATAAAAATGAAAGAGTAGAGATCAATGATTTCTACTCTTTTATGTTCTAATTGATCTTAGATAAACACTTAATTTCACTAACTAAATTCCATATGACAGATATAAAGCAACAATGATAAAAATGAGAATGATTGGCATTTTATGAAGAAGAATATATCTTTTTGAAGCGCCATTTTTCTTCATGAAATAGTCAAATAAGCTGGCCCCAATTATCATAGACATTAGAGATAAAAAATACTGGTATTGTCCTGAATTACGAAATCCGTACGAAATGCATCCAATAGTAATTCCTAAAAATATGAAGAAATAGGCTAATCTAGAATTTCTGTTCATAATTTCCCCCAAGGAATAGTCCACGTATTAGAATCAGTACTATATTAAAATTATAGTGTATCGAGAGTTCAATAACAAGCTGAAAAACAGAAGCTGATTTTCTCACAAAACAGGGGTTGATTTTCTCAAAAAGTATCGATCCCTTTTTTCGTGCTTCAAACCCTTTATTTAAGGGCTAAAACAACATTTTCCGACACGTAATATTTCCTTAGGGTTATATTACATAGTATCTTCTAGTTAATGCAAATATAATATGAAGCTTTGCTTGTTTCATAAAGAAGGCATAGATTTCAATTGTGAGGTTGAAAAATCTGGGAAGCAGCAAAGAGATGAAACGATGACTAAATATGTGAATTGAAAATGTGCTTAGATGGTTTTTTTTGTACACTATGCAAGGAATGTAACTACATTCGGAATGTGTTATAATATTAATAAGCAGATTGGTGGAGGAAAATCTAAATTGTCTTTGCATAACAAATGGAATAACGATTGTTACCTATGGTTGCTTTCTTGATGTTGAATTGAACGTTAATGGACAAGTTAGGGTATCATGGGCTAAACTCTAGAAATAGAGTACAAGGAGAAATTGATGAGTGATTTTGTACCATTTATGTACCTATATTACTTTATTATTTTGTTAGCGGCATTAAGTACTCCAACAATATTGTTTTTATTCTATCGTGAATATAAAAAGAGAAAGTGAATCAACTATTTTGATTCTTCATTAATATTTCTTCCTGTCGTTTGAGTGCATTTGTCAAATGGTAAGCCAAACTGTGATTTGAATATAATAATGTTTATAATTGAAGATGGCGCTTTTCATGGTCATCTTTTTCTGTTTTTATAGATCTGCTGAGGCAATTACAATTATTTTATGTAAACGATTTTTAGCGTGAATCCCAGATGACATAGAAAAGTGGAATAAGTAGACTTTTACAAAGCCCAATATTAAAGTTGCATCCGTACAAACATCAAATTAGTACGAAAAAATGGGGTCGATTTTCTCAAAAAATATCGATCCCTTTATTTGTGCTCTAAACCCTTTATTTAATGGATATAACGACACTTTCCGGCACGTAATATTTTCTTAGGGTTATATTGCAGTTCTAATTAGGTATTCAAACGGTTGTATGTATCTATTTTTCCATATATGTAGTAATGTGAATAATATGTTGTTTATACTTTAGGATTAATATAAGAGAGAAAATCTATGAAAGATAAAAATGAATCGAGAGATGTCTTACAATTTGAAGATTTATTTGATCTAGATGAAATTCAAAAAATCCAGGATTCTTTTAGTTTGGCTACCGGAATGGCATCTATTATCGTTAAACCGGACGGAACTCCGATAACCAAATCGAGCGGATTCTGCGCGTTATGTAATACGATACGTCAAACAGAAATCGGTTCGGGGAATTGTATGATATCAGATGCCGCAATCGGGAAGATGGTTAAGGATGGACCGACGATTCAACGATGCTTAAGTGGTCATCTATTGGATGCCGGTGCCAGCATTATTGTTGACGATCAGCATGTAGGGAGCTGGCTGGTTGGCCAAGTCATTTTGGAAGGGGACTCTGAAGATAAAATGTTTGAATATGCAGATAAAGTCGGTATTAGTCGCGAAACCTATCAAAAATTGCTTTCAAATGTCAAGCGAATTTCATATGAGCAGTTCGAAAATATGGGGAGATTTCTTTATATAAATGCAAAATACCTTTCGGAAATCGCACACCAAAAACTTACATTAACAAAAGAAGTTGAACTTCGAATTGAGCGTGAAAAGGAAATTATATACTTAGGGAATCACGACTTCTTAACCAGGCTCTATAATCGAAGATTTTTCGAAGAGGAATTATTAAGACTTGATACAAGCAGGAATCTTCCAATGTCAATTATTATGGGTGATGTAAATGGACTTAAACTTATCAATGACTCTTTTGGTCATGAAGCCGGGGATGAATTATTAAAAGTGAGTGCTAATGCAATTAAAAACGCATGCCGTGATGACGAAATCATAGCCCGCTTTGGAGGTGACGAGTTTGCTATTATTTTACCTAAGTCGAGTGCAGCTCAAGTTGAAGGAGTAATTGATCGGATCAAGTTTAGTCTTTTAAATCTTAAAATCTCTGGTATAGACGTTTCTATTGCCTTTGGATTTGGAACCAAAAATCTTATCGAGCAAGATATTCTTCTTACAGTAAAAGAGGCTGAAGATTATATGTATCGAAATAAACTATTCGAAAGTTCAAGTATGCACTTTAAAACAATTGAACTAATTTCAAAAGTTTTATTCGAAAAAAATGGCAGAGAGTTACTTCATTCAGAAAGAGTGAGCAAACTATGTGAATTGCTTGCATTAAAATTGGGATTTGATAAAGAACATATTGCGTTTCTAAAAACCACCGGATTAATGCATGATATCGGGAAAATTGCTATTGAGGATAATATTTTGAATAAAATCGGTAAACTGTCAGTTGATGAGTATAAAGAAATTAAAAAACATCCGGAAATTGGTTATAGAATCTTATGCTCTGTAAGTGAGTTTTCTGAACTGGCCATCCATGTACTTCAGCACCACGAAAAATGGGATGGATCTGGATATCCTAAGGGATTGAAGGGTGAGGAAATCAGTGTAGATGCGCGGATTGTTGCATTAGCAGATACGTACGATGCAATTACTAGTTATCGAACTTATCGTGATATCCTTACTAAGGATGAAGCAATTGAAGAAATAAAGAGATGTCTAGGAACGCAATTCGATCCTCGATTAGGGAACGAATTTATCGAATTACTCTCTGAGAATACAGATATTTAATTTCGAATGAATTGAATAATTTCAAGACTTCGGTACTTACCGAAGTTTTTTTGTATGTTACCGTTTCCTTGTAATGAGGTGGTACGTTGGCTAAAAGCAAATGGGAATCTGTTCAAGCCAAACTACATCTGATTGAGAAATGGGCTCGCGATGGACTTCGTGAGGATCAGATCGCCAAGAATCTAGGTATTTCAGTGACAACTTTAGAAGTTTATAAGAAATCCTATCCGGAGTTAGTGAAGTCCTTAAAAAAGGGGAAAGAATCCCTGATCACTGAACTCGAAAATGCATTGATCAAAAAAGCATTAGGTTATGACTACGAAGAAAAGAAAGTCTATACCAAGACTGAGAGTGGTCAGTCGGTGACTTATACCGAGATCACGAAAAAACATCAACCTCCAGATACAGGAGCACTGTTCGGACTCTTGAAGAATAAAGACCCGGAACATTACTCTGATAATCCTCAGATGCTGCAACTTAAAAAACAAGAGTTGGAACTTCGAGAACGTCTAGCGAAACAGTGCGACTGGTAATGGCTAAATATCAAGTTTTGTCTGACTTCTATAAAAGTCCTGAATGGATCTCTTTAAGGAAGCAGTTCATGATTCAACGCAGCAGTCCAAATAAAGGACTTGTCTGCGAGCACTGTCATGAATCGATCCTTCGAGACATTGACTGTATCGGACACCATATCAAAGAACTCACACCTCAGAATGTGAACGATGTAAACATAAGTTTAAATCCAAAGAACATTCTGTTAGTACATCATCGTTGTCATAACGCAATTCATGAACGCTTCGGTCAAGCAATGATAAAGCGAGTTTATATCGTCTATGGTGCACCACTGTCAGGCAAGACTAGCTATGTAAGAGCCAGTAAGGGACACAAAGATCTTGTCCTGGATCTAGATGAACTCTATCAAGCAATCACACTACTACCTGCCTATGATAAACCAACAGAGTTGGCAAGCAATGTCTTTCAACTTCGAGATAGTCTCATCGATCAAATCAAAACGCGAACAGGTAAATGGTCGCAAGCTTGGATCATCGGTGGTTATCCACTGCAATCCGAGCGCCAGCGTCTAGCATCAGTATTGGGTGCTGAGTTGATCTATGTCGAAGCAACTGAAGATGAATGTCTGTCTAGATTATTTAATGATACGGATAAACTGCCATTCCAAAAGGAGTGACAGAGATATATCCACGATTGGTTCCTTGCATTTCGGCCGGACTCCCCCCCGGTCGAGATGTGAGGACAATCAACTGGGAACTGGACAAGGGACAACGATTGTGCGCAAACCGAAATTTCGAGATTTCCCCCAAAGTTTTGGGAAAAATCGTGAAAACAAAACAAAATATTAGTGAAGGAAATCTATACATTAGCAGAAGAGCTTGGATCTGGTGTATTGAGGAAATAAATCAGTTCCAACTCCTTTTGTCGGCACCATATCACTCTAGGCCATTATTCTATAAGGGTTTTTAGAAGGTCAAAAGTGCCAGATGTAACAAAAATGCAACGTTTTCTAAAATTTATCTATCAAACGAACAGTAAAAAGGACTAAAAAGATTACTTTTCAGATTTTGGACAGGGTATATAAAGATTTGGTAGAGTGACAAAAAAATTCTACAAGTCAATAGTTGGCAGATAGATAAAGACCAGATCAGCCAAGGTCATAAATAACTCTACGTGGGACACGATTGTAGGAACTAATGTATTCATACTTGGTCATAATAAATGCTCCGCCTGGAGCGAATATGAAGACCGTGGCGAGTTCTGAAAAACCAGGGAAAGTTATTTATATTTCCGAGATTTAATAAGAACAATAAACGATTCAGGCAAAACGAGGATAAAACTTTATTCTGTTTTAGAGCAATTTATGAGTTAGAGCACAATGCAATCTCGGACTGCTTAAAAGAAAAGGCGTAATTGATTAAAAAGGTATTGACAACAACTTGTAAATACAAATAGAATAGAAAAAGATAGAACATGTATATACAACAAAATGAGAAGAGGAAACGTATGCCAGTAGTCCTTGCACGAATTGTTGATCGTCTTGTTCATGGTCAAGTTATTGGTATTTGGATTCGCAGTTATTATGTAAACGTTACCATCATCGATGATGAAATCTCCAAAGACAAGACCCAATTAGATATCTTTGCGATTGCCACACCACCGGGAGTTCAGTTGTTTGCCCAATCTGTTTTAGGTTTTATCGACAAATATAATAAAGGTATTTTTGAGAAATAAAATGTGATGGTCATTTTCAAAGATATGGATGCCCTAACACTAAGCGCAAAGGCGGGTATTAAGTTTCTCATTAGTTTCATCAACATCGAAGGAATGCGGTTTAAAGCTGGCCGGGTCCAAATTACCCAAACTGTTAGCGTTGCTCCGTTTGAAATCGATAATTTTATTTATCTACATGTACTAGGTTATAAGATCGAGTTTTGACAAATGGAAATCTATAATCCAACCAATTTGGTTCCTCATTTAAAATCACATCAAACATCTAAATAAAGTTGAATGAAGATCGTTGTCACACCCTAAGGAGGTCATCATGTTCATTTCTAGTCGACGGATTTATACGGAGCATGGCATTGTAAATGGCGTTTTAGAAGTGCGGGGAAATGAGTTTGGAAAAATCATTCCCAGAGCAGATTTTCAAGGCAAAGTAGATATGGTTTCGGATGATAAGATCGTTATACCTGGATTGATCGACATTCATCTGCATGGATATGGAGGATTCATTGACTATAATAAGCCGTTTACGACTCAGGAACTTGAAGGTTTCTTAAGTGTTTTGGCACTCAACGGAACGACATCATGCAGCCCCAGTCTACAAGAAGATATGTATCCTCTCATCAAAACGTATCAACAAAGTCCACAGGTCGCCAAGCTTTTAGGTTTGACCCTGGAAGGGCGTTTCAGTACAGAGTCTTATACGTTTTTCCGTGAGCAATTTAAAAATGTAAAAGACTTAAGTGTCGATTATCTAAAAGAACTCAATGAAGCCTGTGGGAATAAACTTAGATACGTTATGATCGCACCGGAATTACCAGAGGCCCAAGAAGCCATGCGCTATCTTAGAACCAATGGAATCAAAGTTTCTGCAGGCCATACTTTAATGCCGGCTGAAGACTTCAAAGTCTTCAATCAAGAAGGTTTGATCGATGCCTTGACGCATACCGGAAACAATATGGGACAGATGCATCAACGGAATGTTGGGGTCATGGGCGTTGGATTACTAGATCCAAATGTATATGCTGAAATCATCACTGACTTCATCCATGTCAGCAAAGAAATGCTATCGATCATACTGAAAGTCAAAGGCTATAAAAAGACCATCCTGGTATCTGATTCGATCTATCTCGGTGGATTGAAACCAGGCAAATATTATATCCAAGGTCTAGAAATGACGATTACCGAAGACCATAAAGTCATTGATCCCCAAGGTTGGATCCAAGGCTGTTATTATCCTTTGTTTCCAAATACGCGCAAACTGATCCAAAACGGATTGGCAACACTCGAAGAAGCTATCATTATGGGAGCATTGAATCCAGCTAAATTGCTTGGGATCGATGCGAAGACAGGGTCCATAGCTTCAGGCAAAGCTGCGGACTTCTTGATTCTTGATGATGAACTGAATCTTGAACAGACCTATATTGATGGTAAACCCGTAAAAATGAATTAGTGCTTAGATAAAAACAATTGGTTTGAAATGAAGCATGTTAGTAAGAATAGTATGGGATTATATAGTATAAAAATATTAATAATGGCGTTACTTAGCAGATAAGGACCTACTGTTTTTGAAACCCTTATATCATAAGAAAATTCTGAGTTTTCACGTTTAGATTGGTGAGTGAGATAATGAAATCTTTCGTTTTCTGATGGAATACCATCAACTTTTTTTGATCATCCATCCCGCTGAAGCGTCGGATAAATACATAAAGCGCAAGATATCGGTTGAGGTACTTTGAAGAAACACCCCGGTAATACCGATATAATTCTTTGAAGCCGGAGTGCATGTTGTTTATGGTATTCAGATGAATAACCTCCGTGTATTCATGGTGGTCCGAAACAATCATGCTGGTCAGATGATTCTGTTTGATCAGTTCGTAGTTTGAGAAGAGTCCATCGTTGATCAACATCGATTTCTCTTTGATGGCAGCATCGGAGTGTCATGATAATATAAGAGACCCTAAGTGGGTGTATCATATGCATACACAAGGTGTAGAAGGGTACATTTTCATCCTATCAAGCGCCCAAATTCAGATCTGAATAATTCTTGCTGAAAATAATGTTAAATAAATTTGTATGGTCATTGTGTGGTCACATACAATTAAAACATAGAAAAAACCCGCTGAATCAGCGGGTTTACGTGCTATTGGCGGAGGACATGAGATTCGAACTCACGGAAGCTTGCACTTCGCCACCTTTC
>Ga0209430_1001719_pt1 | contig 15440 bp, 10 predicted proteins | sample BarGraIncub1133A_FD_184504 | JGI IMG/M metagenome (GOLD analysis project Ga0209430, IMG submission 184504) | Arctic peat soil microbial communities from Barrow, Alaska - Barrow Graham LP Incubations 11-33A (SPAdes) (version 2) | ecosystem: Environmental > Terrestrial > Soil > Wetlands > Peat... | reverse complement strand
CAGCTTCCATTTTACTTTCCGGCCACAATTGCAATTTTTGCTGTAATCGCTATTTCATCAGCCAGTCATGATATTGCCGCGGATGGGTTTTACATGCTTTCACTCGATCAGCATAATCAGGCGTTCTTTGTGGGTATTCGTAGCACATTCTACCGTTTTGCGATGCTTACCGCTTTAGGATTACTTCCATTGATCGCCGGTATAATTCAGGAGAATACCGGACTTGAACCGGTTTCATTCGAGGTAAATGCTGTTCCTGCCAGTCAGTTTAAGGCAGCTGATATTGCTGATTTTAAGATTACTAAACAGGAGGGAATTCCCAAAATAATATACTATCCCGAAAAAGTGCAAATCCCAATTTTCGAAAAAGGGACTTCCAAACTCGATTCGGCTGTAATTTTTGTCGCGTTATCAGCACCGCCGGCTCCCGACGAAACGATTGTTGTAAACCTGGGGCATAAAACGGGAAGCAAGGATATTGATCTTCCTAAAAACCAAACAGGACGTTTCGAATTTACAGCCGCAAATTGGGATAAACCAGTGGCAGCGGTAATTCGCGTCGATCACAACCTGACCAGTCAAACCAGTTCACAGTTCAGGGCAACTGCCGGCAATATCGCCTTTAGCTGGACAGTGTCTTTAGGTGCACTTGGGATTATTTTATTGCTTCTGGCCGTTTATCATCGGATAGTACTTCCCCGCCCGGTTGAAGCAAGAGAGAAAACCAAAGTTGATCTGAAAATTTATGGTGAAGTATTTAAATCTTTTTTCACAAAACCGGGTATTTTTCCGGCTCTGATATTCTTTTTGATGTATCGATTAGGTGAAGCACAACTTGTAAAAGTAGCCACCCCGTTTTTGGTTGATGCACGAAACAGTGGCGGAATAGGCTTAACTTCTGCACAATACGGAATTGCTTACGGAACGCTTGGGATGATTTGTCTTACAATAGGTGGAATTCTCGGTGGAATAGTAGCTTCAAAATTCGGTTTAAAAAAGATGATATGGGTGATGGCTTTCGCGATGAATATTCCGATTAGTGTCTATATTTATCTCTCAACTTTCCAACCAGTTCCAGGAGATATCACGATTTACCTGGCCATTGCAACCGAACAACTGGGCTACGGATTCGGATTCACAGCCTATATGCTTTATATGCTCTCTTTTGTCGGTGAAAGCAAATTTAAGACTGCTGAATTTGCCATTGGAACCTCCTTGATGGCGCTGGGAATGATGATACCGGGAATGATTTCAGGATATATGAAAGAGCTGTTAGGTTATCAGCATTTCTTTATTTACGTAATGATTTGTGCGATCCCCGGGATTATCGCGATTAAGTTTTTAAAGATTGATCCAACATTTGGAATCAAGAAAAAAGAGGAAGCAAAAGTTTGAAGGTGAGACTTAGAGAGGGTGAGAGAAGGAGAATGTATGCCTTTTTAGCTTGTCCATTACAGAGACTAGCTAGTTGCCAGTTACAAGCCGCCAGCCGCTTATTAAAGAAATTATAACAAAATAGAAATTAAAAAATATGAGGAGACTAATTGTATTAAGTCTGATATTCTTGCTGACAATCAATCTGTACGCCCAAAAATATCCCAAGCGGGAGATGCGGGCAGTTTGGATTGCAACGGTTGCAAATATCGACTGGCCTTCAGCATCAAACCTTACAACGATCCAACAGAAAAAAGAGTTTATCGAATTGCTCGATCTATGTAAGGAATACAATATGAACACGGTAGTGTTTCAGATCAGGCCATCCGCCGATGCTTTTTATGCTTCAAAATACGAACCCTGGTCGCAGTGGCTCACGGGTAAACAGGGGAAAGAACCTGATTATGATCCGCTCGCATTTGCAAGTGTTGAATGTCGCAAACGAGGCCTCGATCTCCACGTCTGGATCAATCCTTACAGGGCTGTTTCGGATGTAAATAATAATCAGACCGCTCCCAATCATATCTCGAATACACATCCAGAATGGTTCCTTACTTACGGAAAGACAAAATACTTCGACCCTGCCCTACCTGAAACCCGCGACTTTGTTGCAAATGTTGTGAGCGATATTGTTCGTAGGTATGATATTGATGCGGTTCATATGGACGATTATTTTTATCCTTACCGGATTGCTGGAGCTGAATTTCCTGATGACAAATCATTTAAAGCTTACCCAAGAGGTTATAAAGCAAGTCAGCGTGACGATTGGCGCCGTAACAATGTGGATCTGATTGTCAAACAATTACACGACAGCATCAAGTCAATAAAACCATGGGTCGAATTAGGTATTTCGCCATTTGGAGTTTGGCGTAACAGCACAAAAGATCCGGCCGGATCAAAAACCAAAGCAGGTCAAACCAATTATGACGACCTTTTTGCGGATGTACTTAAATGGCAGCAGGAACGGTGGATTGATTACATTACACCTCAAATCTACTGGGAAATTGGGAAAGAGGTTGCCGACTATAAAATTATTGCAGACTGGTGGAGCAAGAACAGTTTTGGTACACAACTGTATATCGGACAAGCTCCTTACCGGATTGATCCGGAATCGAAAGATAAATCGTGGCAAAGTGCCGATGAAATTATTCGCCAGATTAAACTCAACCGAAAGTACCCCGAGATTTCAGGGAGCATGTTCTTCAGCGCCAAATTTATGCGCAAAAATCCGTTGGAGCTTCATGAAAAATTGCAAAAACGTTATTACCGTTATCCGGCCCTTGCTCCTTCAAACCAAAGAATTGATCCCATTTTGCCACAGGAGCCAACAGATGCTCAAATAACTGTGAAAAACGGACAAATTCATTTTTCTTGGGAAAATGGGGGAAATACGAAATCGTTTGTGATTTACCAATATAAAAGGATGCAGAGAATAAATATTGATAAACCCGATCATATCTTTCTGACAACATCGGACAATTCTGTCACTTATGCACTTGATAAACAAACTGATCCAAGGCGTTTTAAATATGTGATAACCGCTGTCAGTAAATCGAACGTTGAAAGCAGTCCGGTTGTCTTTTCTAATTAAGAATAAATTACCATTACTATGAAACAAACACAACGTTACCTGGCTCTTGATGTCCTTCGGGGAATCACAATCGCCACCATGATCACAGTGAATAACCCCGGAAGCTGGGCACATATTTTTTCTCCGCTGGAACACTCAAAGTGGCACGGATGTACCCCTACCGATCTGGTTTTCCCTTTCTTTCTGTTTGTTGTGGGCGTATCGATGTTTTTCTCTTTCTCGAAATACAATAATTCGCTGAACAAGGCATCCCTTTTAAAAATCGGGAAGCGAACACTCCTGATCTTTGCGATTGGACTATTTCTGAACTCTTTTCCTCAATGGATGACCGATTATTCAAGATTGAGGATTATGGGTGTCCTTCAGCGGATTGCAATTGCTTACGGAGTGGGTTCTCTGATTGTTTTGGCTGTTCAGCGGAAATACCTTCCATATGCAGGCGCTGCTATCCTTTTAGCTTACTGGGGAATACTTTATTTTTTCGGTGGAGCCGATCCCTATTCGCTGGCAGATAATGCGGCTATTCCTTTTGACAAGGCAGTTTTGGGAGAAAGCCATTTATACAAAGGATTCGGGATTCCATTCGATCCGGAAGGGTTGCTAAGTACGATTCCTGCCATTGTAACAGTGATCTTCGGCTACCTGACAGGTGCAGTCATCATACAGACAGAGAAGCTAAAAGTGCCGCGAAAGTTGGCTATTTATGGCATTGCCGGCGTCATTGCCGGATTTTTATGGGGATTTCTTTTCCCGCTCAATAAACCGCTTTGGACCAGCTCCTATGTTCTTTATGCTGCAGGCTGGGCACTTCTGGTTTTGGCACTTTTAATCTGGGTGATCGACCTTAAAGGCTATACAAAATGGACTTCTTTCTTTGTCGTATTTGGAATGAATCCATTGTTTATCTTTGCCTTATCAGGACTTTATGCGAAATCCATCGCACGATTTATTCACGTAACTGAGGCGGACGGAACTGTCGTAAATGGTTCTACATGGCTTTATCAGCATATCTTTGTACCACTTAGTACCGATCCAAAAGTATCTTCACTGCTGTTTGCCCTTGCACATATCGTGATGTTATGGCTGATAGGATTGGTGCTTTATAAAAAGAAGATATTCATCAAGGTATAGAGAATTAGATATTCATGTAATAAACCATCAAACAGGTAACTGATGAAAAAAATAGGACTCTTCCTAATTTTAATTTCTTTCCATCTTATTACGTTTTCACAGGATATTGAATATGCCAGGCAAATTGTCGAAAAATTATCTTCGCCCGAATTTAAAGGTCGCGGATATATCGAAAACGGAGACAAGATCAGTGCGGACTATATTTCGAATGAATTTCGCAATTTCGATTTGTTGCCTATAAACAGGAAAACCTATTTCCAAAAATTCAATATTTCAGTTAATACATTACCAAACAACCTATTCGTCAGGATTAACGATACGGAATTGAAAGCAGGAGTTGACTATTTAGTTGAAGCTTCCAGTCCATCTGCTCACGGTAAATTTCAGATAATAAAGACGGACAGAAGCCAGATTGATACTGAAGTAAAGTTGGGTTCATTAATTAATAAAGCTGGCGATTCATTTATTTTAATTGACAACAGGGATAAAAAGAATGAAAAACCAGACCTCAGTAAAAAGATTGATAACTACCTGCAACTTTTAAAAACCAGCCCTGAAGTAAGCATTAAAGGTATAATCATTTACACGAATGATAAACTGACCTGGGAAAGTTCAACGACTCAAAATATAAGACCCGTTGTTATTATCAATAAGGAATTAGATATCAGCAACCTAAATTCAATCGAAATAAACGTTGATGCCAAATTCATTCAGAAATACGAAACTCAAAATATAATTGGATCAATAAAAGGGTCTTCCAATTCAGATTCAACGATCGTTGTCCTGGCGCACTATGATCATTTAGGCAAAATGGGAAAGGACACCTATTTTCCCGGAGCGAACGATAATGCGAGTGGCGTAGCGATGATCTTAAACCTGGCAAAACACTACTCCGAAATTAAGCCCAAATATACAATGGTATTTATCGCACTGTCCGGTGAAGAATTAGGTATTCTGGGAGCCAAAGCTTTTACAGATCATCCTTTAATTGATTTGGCTAAAGTAAAATTTCTCGTAAACTTCGATCTGGCCGGAACCGGAGAAGAAGGAATCAGAATCGTGAATGGAAGCATTTTCAAAGAAAAATTTGACCTGATTTCTAAAATAAATCAGCAACAAAATTTGCTGCCAAAAATTGATATTCGGGGTGCTGCCTGTAACAGTGATCATTGTTTCTTTTATGAGAAAGGGGTACCATGTTTCTACATTTATACACAAGGAGGAATCCGGGCTTATCATGACATCTATGACAAATATGAGACACTCCCCTTTACTGAATTTGTTGATTATTGCAAACTAATGGTTCTGTTCTTTGATTCTATTTGATTAAAATCGAAATATAACAACGTATAAATATGACTACTAAAATATTCAACAATAATCTTGTTTGTTTGCTGCTTCTGCTGACGTTGATCTTCCCTTCGACATCAAAGTCGCAGATCAATCTTAACAAGTACCTCAATCAACCCTGGGTTGATTCAGTATTTAACTCCCTTACACCTGATGAACGGATTGCCCAGTTGATCTGGATTGATGTTAGCGGAGATGAAAACCTGCAAAAGCAATTTCAGGTTGCAGAATACATCCGAAAGAATAATTTCGGCGGATTGGTATTCTTCGAAGGAACGGCAGTGAAACAGTCCCAATTGATTAACTATTATCAGTCACTGGCCAAAACACCACTGATGATTGCGATGGATGCAGAATGGGGTCCCGGAATGCGCCTCGACGAGGTATTGTCATTTCCTTACAACATGACGATGGGCGCCGCTTCGGATGATGAACTGATCCGGAAGTGTGCCGCAGCAATGGCTGGACAATTGAAACGACTTGGAGTTCAGGTCAGTTTCGGACCAGTTGCTGATATCAATACAGAACCGTTGAACCCTATTATTGGAATGCGGTCGTTTGGCGAATCGCGCGACAGGGTTACCAGTAAAAGTTTGGCTTATATGGAAGGCCTGCAGGAAAATGGAATTATTGCTGTTGCCAAACATTTCCCTGGTCACGGCGACACTAAAACTGATTCACATTTATCGTTACCGATTCTCCCCTACCCTCGCCAACGACTTGATAGCATGGAACTTTTCCCTTTCAAAAGATTGGCAACTGAAGGAATCGGAGGAATAATGACAGCTCATATGCGTGTACCAGCGCTCGATCCCAACGGCGAAGGTCCTTCAAGTCTTTCAAATAGTGCCGTTGAAGGTGTGATCCGTAAAGAATGGAATTACAAAGGACTCATTATCACTGACGCGATGAATATGGGTGGCGCAGCACTCACCAATAAAGCAGGTAGCATTGATGTTCAGGCCATTAAGACAGGAAATGATGTGATCGAATTTCCTGTTGATGGCGAAGCGACAATTAAAGCGATGAAAGAGGCCATTCAGAATATGGAGCTCACCTGGGATGAAATCAATCTGAAATGCCGCAGGGTACTGGCTGCCAAGTATTATGCAGGACTAAACAAACTTCAACCGATAAATATCGCAGGACTGGTGGCAGACCTGAATTCAACCAAAGCACAGTTTGCCAATAGACAACTTGTTGAATCGTCGTTAACACTTCTCGAAAATAAAAACAATCTGATACCTCTTCAAAGATTAGATACCCTTCGAATTGCTGCTCTTTCCGTTGGGTCTTCAGCTATTACCCTTTTCCAAAAGATGCTAGGCAACTACACGAAAGTGGATTATTTTAATCTTTCTGATAATTTCACAGAGGGAGAGTTTAATCAAACCCTTAAAAAACTATCTGATTATAATTTAGTTATAACTGGTGTTCATTCACTCTATGAAAGCAAGGTACGTCGTACAGTAAAAGTAGGCAACCTTGTTCATGTAGCACCGGAACGTCCATATGGCGTAACCCAAAACCTTGAAAAACTGCTTGGGCAATTATCATCCTTAAAGAATTCAGTAGTTGTTTTCTTTTCGAACCCATACGCCATCAGTGAGTTAAAAGACTTTGGTCATCCTAATGGGTTGCTGATCGCCTATCAAAATACCACAATTGCACAGGAATTAGCCGCTCAATTACTTTTTGGAGGAATCGGTGCGAGTGGAAAACTTCCCGTATCAATCGGTAATCTTTACCACGCTGGCGACGGCCTGTCAATCAGTCAGCCAATCCGTTTAAAATATACACTTCCCGAAGAGGTAGGATTAAATTCGATAACACTGAACAGACGAATCGATTCAATCGTAAATAATGCATTAACTCAGAAAGCTTTTCCGGGTTGTAACGTTCTTGTTGCAAAAGATGGGAAGGTGATTTTTCAAAAAGCTTACGGCTTTCATACTTACGATAACAGGATTCCCGAGTCTTTGGATGATATCTATGATCTGGCTTCTGTTACGAAAGTTTCCGGAGCACTCCCCGCCATTATGAAATTAAATGAAGAAGGAAAATACATGCTGGACGTGCCATTTTCAAACTACTGGACCGACTGGCGAAAAAGATTTCTGCATCCATCGAATAAAAGCGATATCACATTAAGGGAATTATTGGCGCATCAGTCCGGATTGGTTCCTTTTATTCAGTTCTACCGACAGTCAATGATTGGTAAAGACTTATCTGACAAATGGTACAGCGCCGTACCCGATAATCATTTTAATTTGGAAGTTGCACAGGGACTTTATCTGAATTCGAAATTTAAAGACAAAGTTTTTAAGATGATCAGAAAATCCCCTTTAAAAACCAGGGGAAAATATGTGTACAGCGATCTTTCGGTTATATTGACATCAGAGGTTGTGACAAAGCTAGCCGGCATGAAATTTACGGATTACCTGGATCAAAATTTCTATGGTCCGCTTGGTGCCACAACACTTACTTATCTACCAACAAAGAAATTTTCTGAAGATCAGATTGTCCCTACCGAATACGATTCTATTTATCGCAAAAGACAAGTACATGGGAGTGTACACGACGAATCGGCGGCTGTATTTGGCGGAATCGCTGGGAATGCCGGGTTGTTCGCTTCGGCTAATGATTTAGCAAAATTGGTTCAGATGTATGTTCAGTTTGGAACATATGGAGGTAAACAATACCTGAAAAAATCAACCATCGAAGCTTTTAACAGGGTTCAATACCCACAAAACAATAATCGACGCGGGTTGGGATTTGACAAACCGGCAATTGATAATCAAAAACTTGATAAAGATAAAGCCTATCCTTGCCCCAGTGCCACACCCCAAAGTTTTGGACATTTCGGTTACACAGGAACTTTCTTCTGGGCTGATCCTTCGAATGGATTGATCTACATCTTTCTCTCAAACAGGGTTTATCCAACCCGCGAAAATAATAAAATCAGCGACCTTAATGTCAGGACTGATATATTGCAGGAGATGTATGATGAATTGAAAACATCGAAATGAATTGCCGTTGAATGAATCACCACGGCTTAAAAGCCGTGGTGATTCCTGATTATATAACTAAAAGGTTTTAAACCAAATATTTCACATCTCGGAAAAGCCCTATTTTTTTATCTTAATGATCATGGTGAAGCGAAAATACAAACCCGATTTTAACCAATTATTGAAGGTGCTTCGTCGCGAAAAGCCCGATCGACCAGTGCTGTTTGAGTATTTCACGAATGGACCATTAAACGAATACCTGGCAGGGCGTGAAAATTCTGATCCGGATAACCTTGAAGAAACCATTAAAATCACAATTGAAGCCTTTACCAATGCTGGCTATGACTATGTGACAATTCCTACCCGGTTTTATGGCGGATTAAAATTCATAACTGCTTTACATGATCAAAAGTCAACAGTCTCTCAGAATGAAGGATCGCTGATTTCAGATCAGGCATCTTTCGAATCCTATCCATGGCCTGATCCTGAAAAGGGTGATTTTGATACCTTCAATCGGATGGCAACTCTGCTCAGCAAAAAGATGAAGTTTATTGCTCCCGGACCTGGAGGTGTCCTTGAGAATGTGATCGATCTGGTTGGTTTCGAGCGGTTGTGCTACCTGTTATTCGAAGATGAACAACTTGTTCAGGATGTTTTTGATGCAGTTGGTTCGAGACTCTTAAGGTTTTACGAGATCATTTCACAGATTGAAAGTGTTGGTGCATTGATCGTAAATGACGACTGGGGATTTAAAACCCAAACGATGCTCGATCCCGATTCGATGCACCGGTACGTGTTCACATGGCATAAAAAGATCGTAGAAGCTATTCATTTAAACGGAAAACCGGCAATCCTCCACTCCTGCGGAAATCTCCAAGCAGTGATGGATTTTCTGATTGACGACCTCAAATACGATGCAAAACATTCGTGGGAGGATATCATCTGTCCTGTTGAAAAAGGCTGGACACGATGGGGCGATCGGATTGCGATTCTGGGTGGTATTGATATGGATTTCCTCGTCCGTCGAACGCCCGATGAGATTTTCCACAGGGCTACAGAATTACTAAAGTTAACCGGTTCAAAAGGATATTCGCTGGGATCAGGAAACAGTATTCCGGCTTTTGTGCCAATCCAAAATTACCTGGCAATGATAAGAGCGATTTAATACAGAAAATATTTCTTTGCATTCTCTCTGAATGCAACAATATCCTTTTCCCATAATTGACGTATCGATTCAACACGAAAGGTTTTTGAAAATTCAATCCGTATCTTATCGGTTCCGCAAACTTTGTCAAACATATTGAGTCGTGATTTCTCACACATTTCGAAAACATTTTTTTCAGGCCAGAGCAGGTGACATTCCTGTAGCACATAGAATTGGACAAGCGACAATTCCGCTTTCCCATAATCTGTAACGTATACCTGCACGCCATGTACAACCTTATCTTTGGACACACTGTAATAAGGCGTAAAATGGATGGGACGGAATTGCAGACCCGGAAGTTTTAGCGCATTCATATTTCTTGAAAGACTATCTGCATTGATCCATTCCGCTGCAAAAAGCTGAAAAGGCAGCGTATAACCTACGCCGATACTCATCACATAAAGTTCTCCCAAAATACCGGATATCGGATAGAAAACGGGCGAAAAGTTATGCGGGATATGGGGAGAGGAAGGAACCCAGGGAAGACCAGTTTTCTCAAAGGTCATCTTCCGTTTCCACCCCTTCATCGGAATCACTGTAAGTTTGCATTTTATCTTATTCGCCAGCAAACCTTCTTCATTTAAATAGGTAGCCAGTTCGCCGACTGTAAGTCCATGTATATATGGAATCGGAAACTGGCTCACAAATGAAGTGAACGCTGGTTCAGTAAGACATCCTTCCATTTTAACGCCACCTAAAGGATTTGGCCGGTCCAAAACGACGAATTCGATATTATTTTCAGCTGCAGCCTCCATTGCCAATCCCAATGAACTGATGTAAGTATATGAACGTGAACCAATATCTTGTATATCGTACACAAGCACATCGATGCCTTTTAACATTTCGGGCGTTGGTTTACGTGTATTTCCATAAATGCTGTAAACAGGCAATCCTGTTTCAGGATCTTTGACATTCGCGACAGAGGTTCCTGCTGAATAATCGCCCCGGACGCCATGCTCCGGACCATAGAGCGCCACAAGTTTAAATTCTTTTGAATGAAAGAAGAGGTCAACAGTCGATTGAAGATTCCGGCCAACCCCGGTTGGATTGGTAATTAGCCCAACTCTTTTACCTTTGATCGGGGCGAAATTTTGCGCTTTCAGCATTTCAACTCCGGTCTTTACTGTCCGTGCAGAGAGTATCGTTGTGAAAAGGCCAAGAACCAAAACCACCAGCAAATGTTTACTAATTATTATTTTCATTGATGACAGTAATTTTAATGGTTTGAAATTAATACAAAATGTCTATTTTTAAATTTGTATTACAACAATCGTAAAAGTAAATAAAGCGATTAATATATGAATCATATAACCAAATTCTTTGCCCTGATTATTATCCTGATGATTGCGGGCTGTCAACAAAGGGTATCGGTAAGCCACAAGCTCCCCGATATCGAAACTGCGATTCAGAACGGTCAGTTGACACTTGCTAATCAATGGGGTGATTCAATAATAAAGTATGGGAACCCCGATTCATCAACAAGAATAAAACTTTCATCAATCATTGATATGAACGGTCGAATCGAAGCTGATTTTACGTTGAAAGCACTTGAAATTGAATCCCGCCTTCAAAAAGAATTTGGCGATTATTCACAAGATGACAGAGTTACCTGGGAGAAAAATAACTGGCTTGAATACAGGATGATTGATGGAGAGAAGCGTTATTTCAAACGAGCCATTTCAAATCTGAAATTAATACTCCAAAGTCAGAAATCCAAACTAACCGAATCACAGGGATTTGTAACAGATAAACTCTCTTTGTTTTGCCTTGAGCATTCGCAAAAGGTATTAAAGGAAAGCAAGTCTGATGGAAAACCGGTGCTCCCGGTTAATATGAAAGTCATTTACAGATTAACGGTAAATGCAGATGCAGTTCCTGATGGCAAAACTGTGAGGTGCTGGTTACCTTGGCCGCGCGAAGTACATGATCGTCAACGCGATGTCGCCTTAATAAAAACGGTACCCGAAACCCATATTATTGCTCCCGACTCTGTAGAACAACGTTCGATTTACTTCGAGCAGCCAGCATCAAAAGGAAAACCTGTGGTATTTGAAATTCAGTTTTCATACCTTTCGATGTCTCAGTATTTTGATCTGAGCAAATTAAAGGTCCTCCCCTATGATACAACTTCGGTTCTATTTAAGAAATATACTGCAGAGCAATATCCGCAAATTGTTTTCACAAACGAAATTAAGCAATTGTCGGACAGCATCGTGAGTGGCGCCGAAACTCCGGCAGAAAAAGTGCGAAAGATCTATTACTGGATTAACAACCATATTATATGGACAGGTGCATTAGAATATTCCATCATGCCATTTATCCCCGGCTATGTTCTGACTAACCGACGGGGCGATTGCGGTATGCAAACATTGTTATTCATGACGATGGCCAGGTATCAGAAGATTCCTGTCAAATGGCAGAGTGGTTGGATGATGCATCCGAATGAGGTAAACCTGCATGACTGGTGTGAAGTCTTTTACAATGGCGTGGGTTGGGTTCCGTTGGATATGTCGTTTAATCTTCAGAATTCTGCCGATTTACACGAGAAAGAGTTTTATATTAGCGGAATCGACGCATACCGTTTGATCGTAAACGATGCGATTGGAAGCAAGTTTGTACCGGTGAAAAAATTTCCACGAAGCGAACCTTATGATTTTCAAAGAGGTGAAGTTGAATGGGAAGGAGGTAATCTCTATTTTAATCAATGGAATTACGAGATGCACGTTGAATACTAATACGGTGCTTTAAAACATATATTGAAATTAAAACTGCGAATGAATAAATACTACATTTGCATTTTAAAAGATGTCATACAAGATACAATTTTCTGATTTATGAAGTTAGTTATATCCTATTCAATAGCCCTTTTAACCCTGTTGATCAGTTGTCAACCACGATCGGTTGAACTTTTACAAACTGAAATCGATGCCATTGCCAAACGCTGGGTTCCCGATAAACGCGTAGGCATTTGCGACCTTACATTGGTGAAAGGAAAATCCAATGAAATGGTTTTAAAAGGGGAATCATTGTTTCCGGGAGCCAAAACCGAGGTGTTGCAGCTACTAAAAAGTAAAGAAATTTCTGTGATTGATAGTGTTGTGATACTTCCGGATACCGTTCACATGGAAAAAAACTGGGGCGTCGTATCATTAAGTGTTGCTAATCTAAGAACTAAACCGGCCCATTCGGCAGAACTGGCATCGCAGGCCATCATGGGAACTCCGGTACGGATTTTAAAGGAGGCTGACGGCTGGCTCTTAATTCAGACGCCGGATCAATATATCTCATGGACAAATGCAACATCGGTACAACAGATGAATCGGGCGGAGATCAACGACTGGCGAAATGCTGACCGGATCATTTATACAGACACCTACGGTGTTATTTCGGGAGACAGCAAACTGACTACAGTTGTAAGTGACCTGGTTGCTGGCGCAATTGTTGTTAGAAAGTCTGAAAATAAAAACATTACAGAGGTAACCCTTCCGGATGGAAGATCGGGTTATGTTTCAACGCTGAATTGGTTGAACTTAAAGCAATGGAAGGACACAGTTAATCTGATTCCTGAAAAAATGATAGCTACCGGAAAACGGTTCCTCGGATTTCCTTATCTGTGGGGAGGTACATCATCGAAGGGAATTGATTGCAGCGGTTTTGTGAAGACAGTATGTTTTCTGAACGGTGTTGTTCTGGAGCGGGATGCTTCACAACAAGCTAATCATGGTAAAGACATTGATATTTCTTCCGGCTGGGATCAACTGCAAAAAGGTGATTTGCTTTATTTCGGATCGAAGGATCCTTATCGGGTGACCCATACCGGAATATTTATCGGTGACAGTGAGTTAATACATTCATCCGGAAGTGTTCGGATCAATAGTTTCGATCCAAAAAGAGAAAACTATAGTAAGCATCTAAGTTCAATATTAATAGGGGCAAAAAGAATTATCGGCATCCCATCGGAGCAAGGTGATTTGCCTGTAAAACTGCATAGCTGGTATTAATCATACTTTACAATTTTCAAATGAGTAACAGACGTAATTTTTTAAAATATAGTGGATTGGCTGCCGGTTCGTTCATCTTACCAGTATCCGTTTCTGGCAATGAAACAAATGCGACAATTAAGAAAAAATCGGGAAAACCTTCATCAATGAAATTACGATTCCGGCCATATGATCTTCAACTGAACCATGTCTTTACAATTGCAAATAGCTCGAGAACAACAACTCCGGTTATGCTTACCGAGATTGAATATGACGGACTGATTGGATATGGTGAAGCCAGCATGCCACCTTACCTGGGTGAAAGCCAGAAAACGGCAACTGAATTTCTTTCGAAAGTCGATTTGTCATCGTTCAGCGATCCATTCGAACTCGAAGATATTGTTGCGTATATTGATAGTCTGGCTATTGGAAATCATGCAGCAAAAGCATCCGTTGATATTGCATTACACGACCTGGTTGGAAAAATCGTACAACAACCCTGGCATAAGCTATGGGGCTTGAACCGCACAAAAACGCCAAATACCAGTTTTACAATTGGGATTGATACTCCCGAAGTGGTAAAAGAGAAGGTTCGGGAAGCTGACATTTATAAAATTCTGAAAGTCAAGTTGGGGCGCGAGAACGACAAAGAGATGATCAAAACCATCCGGTCAGTGACGGGTAAACCAATTTGTGTGGATGTGAATCAGGGCTGGACAGACAAACAAATGGCGCTCGATATGATTCAATGGCTTGCAACTCAAGGTGTGGTTTTTATTGAGCAGCCCATGAGCAAGCTTGCAGTAGATGATATCGCCTGGCTGACACAAAACAGTCCGCTTCCAATTATTGCCGACGAAGCGGTTCAAACAATTGATGATGTTGCAGCCGCAAGTAAGATATATACGGGCATCAATATTAAATTAATGAAATGCGGCGGTATGCGTAATGCATGGAAAATGGCAAATCTGGCCAAAGCATTGGGTATGAAAGTGATGATTGGCTGTATGACTGAAACATCCTGCGCCATTTCAGCGGCAGCTCAGTTATCGCCACTGGCCGACTGGGCCGACCTGGATGGAAATCTGTTGATTGGTAACGACATATATGAAGGAACTAAAGTTGTAGACGGGAAAATCACACTATCCGATTTACCAGGAATTGGGATTCGGCTGAAATAGATCCTACCCATATCTTCACTTTTCCAATATTTTAGAGAAGTTTATACAAAGGGATGCCCTGTATGAAGATATAAAGTTTTCGTATCTATAAATGAAGTGAGCATATCAAGGTATAAAGTTGTCGTATCTATAAATGAAGTGAGCATATCAAGACATCAAGTTGTCATATTTATAAATGAAGTGAGCATCACAAGACATCAAGTTGTCATATTTATAAATGAAGTGAGCATCACAAGACATCAGGTTGTCATATTTATAAATGAAGTGAGCATATCAAGACATCAAGTTGTCATATTTATAAATGAAGTGAGCATATCAAGACATCAAGTTGTCATATTTATAAATGAAGTGAGCATCCCAAGGCATCAGGTTGCCATATCAATAAATGGGGAGAGCATCTCAAGACATAAAGTTGACATATGACCCTCGGAATGGAGACTGTAAAATGAACTCTGTCTAAGGTATAAATTGTTATAGATAAACTTTAGACAACAGATTATGGAATCAGAAGAATTTAAAATGATGCGAGACAAAGCTCTTCAGCAGCTGATGAGTGGTCAG
>Ga0209430_1001715_pt1 | contig 15491 bp, 8 predicted proteins | sample BarGraIncub1133A_FD_184504 | JGI IMG/M metagenome (GOLD analysis project Ga0209430, IMG submission 184504) | Arctic peat soil microbial communities from Barrow, Alaska - Barrow Graham LP Incubations 11-33A (SPAdes) (version 2) | ecosystem: Environmental > Terrestrial > Soil > Wetlands > Peat... | reverse complement strand
TATTACATGGAGGATATTGGAGGAATGATCAATCTGATTGACTTTGGTGATGAAGAAATATCGAAGAAAATGCAAATCATCATGGATTTGCTAATGTATGATGTGGCAACTCAGAATGTAAATACCATGTTTATTTCGGCCAGTGGCCGGGCGTACGAAAAAAACCGAAAAGGTGGCAAAGTGGCAACTTTGGGTGGAATTACAAATTATTATTGGGGCAACGGAGAAAAGATCGGATCAGGGTTAATGTATGGGATGATGACCTCAAAGATATATTCGCTTCCGCCAGTCATTCAAGCTATTGCAAGAGATTCAGTTCCGGTGGTAATTATGCAAAGCAACGGATTGAATATTTCGGAACTGAAACCGGAAGGATATTTTGGTTCCGATGATAAAAGCATGATGATGCAATGGGGGATGGAAGCTTTCTCGAATCCTGAAGTTGTCCGCAATTCGCTTGCTTTGATTCGTAAAAACAGAATGTTTTCGAACATATTTCTGAGTGATTTTAAAATACTGAATTACTCCATTTTACGCTGGCTTCATCTGGCACCCGCTATAATTCAAATCCTCAATCCGCAAACCAATGGTGTCGCGATACAAAAAGGAAATACTTACACCTATAAAACAAAAGATTATTCGCTATATTCTGTCCAGAAGTATCATCCGGGAACTTATGGCGATCAACAACATGTTGCGGGAATGAATATCGGGAATTCATTCAGTATTTTCCACACACACCCCGCACTCGAAATGGATAAAAAAGATCATTCGCCAAATTATTGGGTGGGATACGGACATTTACCACATGTTGCCCAGGAAGGAAATGTGAGCCTTGCTATCTACAATATTCCAAAGAAAAAAAGATTAATGGAAGCAGCATTACTGGATTATACCCACGCCTGGTTTCCAAAAGAACAATTCGATAGTACAGTTATCACCGGAAATTATGCGATGGGTAAAAAAGGAAACACGTATTGCGCTTTTATTGGCAATACTCAGTTTGCTTATTTGAAAAATACAACTGATGATCTGATTCAGCAAGGGAAGCAAACTTTTTGGATAACCGAAGCCGGTTCAAAGTTAGAAGATGGATCGTTTGACAATTTTTGTCGCAGGATACAAAAGAATACGTTAACCTTCAATTCTAAAAAACTTGAACTGAATTACAATTCGAAAGGCAAAAGATACCAATTGACATTTGATGCTGATTTTTTAGTGAACGGAAAACTTATTAATACAAACTATCCGCGGTACGATTCGCCCTATTGCAAAGCAGAAAAGAAAGCAGAAAGTTTGACTTTTATGCACAATGGGAAGTCGTTGTATCTTGACTTTTACAACATGAAACGCTTGTTTTAAATTACCAAACGAAATGAATGGATTCTCATCGCTGAACGTTCTGAATCCCATAAGACCTTTAAAAACAAATTATTAAAAGTTGAAAATTAAATCAAAAATCATAAATAGTTCATCATTTTTAATCGCCTTTTTATCAATTTTCAGAGTTCAGGTACTTACCAGTTGTCAGAAGGTTGAAAAAGCTACCAAACGCAACATGAGAATTCTTGCTGCGTTATCGTTTTTCTTTTTGTTGACAGTGGGTGTTGTCGCTGCTAAGGAACCTTATACCGTGCCGGGAGAAGTAGTTGTTTTTGATGTTTGGAAGTATTTCGAAGAGGAGGGGATTTATACAATATATGAACGAGCAGATGCTCTCTATTTTATAACGAGTCTTCAGGGTATCGTCAATCGTAATGAGTTTTTTCATTTTTATGAATTCTTTATTTAGTTGTATAATTGTTATTACTGTTTTTTTCGAACAGTTAGTGATTCAATTAACTATGATTAAAAAACAATCCAAATATTCCAAATCCAACCAAAATTAAAACAATTACAAATACAATTATCTTGTAAGATCTAAACCAATCTTTATAAAATACACTAACAAGTCCAATAATAATTATACCAAGTAGTGGACATAAATCAATCCCATCTGAAATGATTCTTAAAAAAGACTGCTCAATGCCAGGATGACTTGATTCTACAATTGAAGCTGTTACAAATATGCTTATCCAATAAATGAAGAACAATGAGATTAATAAAATAAACGGATTTAGATTTTTCATATCACAATTTAAGCGATTATGCTTACCTCTGCGTCCGAGCTAAGTTACGAACTCCAGATCAAGCAATAGCATTCAATGTCAGAATCTTAGATTATGAATTATTTTCATATCGTATAAAATAAATAGTACTATAATTATTGATGAATTATATAAAAAGTTATATTTGCCTGTGAATAAATGGTCAACTATTGACTGAATTTAAAAATATGATTCCATGAACACACACACACATGACAGATTACGTTTAATTGCACTGATTGGGCTTATCCCTCTGTTTTCACTTACAAGTTGTTACACACCTTTGGTGTCGGCAATCAGAAAGAATGACATGAAAAAAGCGACGGATCTCATTGCAAACGGAGCCAATTTAAACGAAAAGTCATTAAGCTGTACTCCTTTATACTTTACAGTATGGTATAATAAAACGGATTTTGCCCGTTTGTTGATCAAAAACGGGGTTGATATTGATGAAAAGCAAGTGACGCGTAATTTGGATCTCCGACCACTGAATACAGCCGTAGCTAAAGGATATACGGATATGGTAAAACTTCTGGTAGATAATGGAGCAGATATAAATATTACAAACCTTGAGAATAAATCACCGTTGGCCGTGGCTGAAGAAAAAGGTTATACCAACATCGTCCACATACTTAAAAGTGAACCCTATGTTGCGAAGGATAGTCTGAAACCAACCGTTTCGATTGCGGTGAACAACGTCAAGGAGCCCTTCCTTAGCAAAACGGTCCGATTTATTGTACCAATACCCAACTATATACCGAATACAGCACTTTCAAATAACGGATATCCATCCCAACTGAAAAAAATATCCAGCTGGGGATTTGGAATTGGTCTTGAAGGCAGAGCATCAAAGACTTTAAGAATTTTTACGGAACTGACAAATTACAACTATAAACAAGAGTTAGCGGAAGTAGGAGAAACGGTCCATCTTGTTGGGACAGGTATTTCTGCCACTTTCAATTCGGGCGCAAAATACAAGACCCAGACACAAGCACTTAGACTTGGTATCAGGTATATATATCCTTGGAAGGAATCAGTGCAACCATGGTTGGGTGTAGCGTATGGCTATAACCATTGGAATGTAAAATATACAAACTGGGACGCAGATAAAGTATATGGTGAGGCTTCAGGGGCAACCTGGCGTTCTTCTATTCTTGCTGGGGTAGATTTAAATATTAAGGATTTTGGAACGATCCAATTCTTCTTTGATGCCATAAGTCCAGTAGCCACTTTTACCATGGAAAATCTTTTCGAGCTCGAAGATTACCACCAATTCGATGCAATGACATTTCCTACTCCCCGAATTGGAGTCGGCTTTGTTTTCTAATGAGTTGGATCAGTACGACTCTCGGTCCATCTTAATCATCTTCATGTAGATCATTCTTATTAAGAATAACTTTATCATGTGACAAAACTACCTTACATTTGCCACACCATCGGAGAACTGCCTGATTCAGAATAGCCTGAAAAGGATTTGCAATCGTTCCGAAAACCGAAAAGAAACCTTTTAACAATCTAGAAATAAACAAATCATGAAAAAACAGTACGTATTATTTACGCTTTTTGCAGCGCTTAGCCTTTTCACAAAGGCCCAGACGGCTGTAGACATTACCAATCTGGCGGGCGGGATCACGACGACCCAATACGCCGATTCCCCCAGTGCAGAAGGCTTGGTTCAATTGTTTGACAATGTTTCCACCACGAAATTCCTAACATTTCACGCATCTACATGGGTTCAGTACCAGGCAGCATTGCCCTATGTACTTTCAAAATACACCATCACTTCCGGAAATGATTCACCGGAACGGGACCCCAAAAACTGGGTACTGTCGGGTTCACACAACGGAGTTACATTTTACCCCATAGACAGTCAGGAAAACCAGGTTTTTGGTTCGCGTAGTTTCAAACGGACCTTTACCATCACCAACAACACTGCTTCGTACGCCTATTATAGGCTGACAATGACAAATAATAGTGGAACTCTTCTACAATTATCGGAACTGGAATTGTGGGGTATTGAAGGCGCTCCTTTCACCGATGTTCTGGCAGACTTTGGCTTACCAACCTATTATTCCACTGTAAAGTCGATTCAATTTACCAATGCTTCTTTAAATGCAACGTCCTATAATTGGACCTTTGAAGGCGGAGTACCTGCAACAAGTACAGATGCCAATCCAACCGTTGTTTTCAATACAGCCGGTGACCACCAGGTGACCTTAAATGCAATCAACGGTGATAAAACCTCAACAAAAACCATCCAGTTGACGGTCAAGGATATCAACGACTGGGCGTCCTTTATATATCCGGAAATTGCCATTGAATGTTCCAATCTCGAGAATGCAGGATATCTTAAATATATTGCACTGGCGCAAAAAAAGGGTTATAAAGATATTCCTGATTTTGTACAGAGTTGCTGCCTGGTTGTTGCCAAAAGCCTTTATTATACGGTGGATGAAGCCAATGACCACAATTTGAGAAATATTAATTATAAACTGACAGAAGGTGGAAGTCTGTCCTATAAGGGCGGTTCTCCTCCTAACATTGAAATCGGATTTGATATGAATTACCTGAACGATTTCGCCGGTAGCCATTCCGATGCCGTTTCATCCGATGAAATTTACGGAGTCTTATGTCACGAATTATGTCACGGTTATCAGAATGAGCCCAAGAATTGCGGTGGTTATGTAGCTGGAACCGAGTATTTTGGATTTATCGAGGGCACGGCTGATTTTGCCAGACTGGAAACGGGTGGCTTTAATCCCCGAAGATACCCTAGTAAAGGGGGAACCTATAAAGATGGTTATAACACAACCGCCTTTTTCTATCAATGGATCAAGAATGCCAGGGACAAAGATTTCCTGAAAAAAATGAACAGAACTGCCGTCGATATCAATCCATGGTCACTGGATGCAGCCACAAAGGCACTTATAGGCAGCTCCGCTCAGTCTTTGTGGACACTCTATCAAAAGGCCATCGGTACCCCTGTTGAAACAGAAAAAGCTGATAATATCACCATCATACTGGATCAGTCCAGATCCAACCTGACCATAAACAATCTGGAAGGTAGCAACACCATCAGCGTTTACGATATAAGTGGTAAGAAAGTGGTTCAGCAATTGACCGATGCCCAAATGGAGACCATTGATATCAGCGGTTTGCCAAATGGCGTACTCTTTGTTCGGATCGCCAATGGCTTGAATACGATCACTAAAAAAATAATCAAATAATTATACGACCGGATTACAATACCCATCAGTAGGTGGATTGCAAAAAGACGTTTGCTCGTCTAAAATAAAAATCCTACTTTTGCACACGCTTTCAAAAACCGCATTCGTGCGGTTTGGCGCTGATGGCCTTGTAGTTCAATGGATAGAATGGAAGTTTCCTAAACTTTAGATTCGGGTTCGATTCCCGGCAAGGCTACTGATACTAAAAACCTGCTCCCTTTAAACGGTCGGCAGGTTTTTTTATTTCCAGAACTGTTTGCTGACAGACAGGATATATATAAGAATATCTATCAGTATATCTGCACCCAAAAGAGTATACAAACTGAAAAAACACCTGAAATTTCCAAATTTTAACATATTATATTGCTCTATAACATACTTATATATCCTTTAGTAAATTAAAAGATGAGTACCTTAGTCAAGTTTTTTTTTAAAAAATAATACTTTAAATCTTTTATTTCATGAATAAACACACAAAATTAGTATCCTTAATCGGTCTTTTACTGGGGTTCAGTTCGAACATCCATGCCAGTGAAGCCGACCTGGCAATTCCAGACTTACACCTGGGCTCCTATGAGATTTTTGGTGCAACTGTTTCATCCTGGAATTTCCTATTTTATGGCGCCATGATTATTGCAGGCACTTTGTTTTTCAGTTTGTTTCTGTTTCATCAGATCAAGAAATTACAGGCACACGACTCCATGCTAAAAGTAGCAGCAACGATATATGCCACGTGTAAAACGTATCTACTCCAACAAGGTAAATTTCTCATCTTGCTTTTTGGTATCATTACTGTCATTTTTTGTGTTTATTTCTTCGGTTTGGTTGGACAAACGGTTGGAGTAGTCCTGCAGGTTCTTGGGTTTTCTATCGTCGGTATGCTTGGTTCTTACAGTGTTGCCTGGTATGGCATCCGTGTCAATACCTATGCAAATGCCAGAACAGCTTTTGCGGCTTTAAGAGGCAAACCTCTTGAAGTGGTAAGCATCCCTTTAAAAGCAGGCATGAGCGTAGGCCTCTTCCTGATTTCACTCGAATTAATTATGATGGTCAGTATCCTCCTTTTTGTTCCTCGTGAAATTGTAGGTATTTGCTTCCTGGGTTTCGCCATTGGTGAATCATTGGGAGCCAGCGCATTGCGTATTGCAGGAGGAATCTTTACAAAAATTGCAGACATCGGCTCAGATTTGATGAAAGTTATTTTCAAAGTAAAGGAAGATGACCCAAGAAATCCAGGTGTAATCGCCGATTGTACCGGTGACAATGCTGGTGATAGTGTAGGCCCGACTGCAGATGGTTTCGAAACCTACGGTGTAACTGGTGTTGCTTTGATTACGTTCATCACATTGGCAGTAAAAGATCCAGAAATTCAGGCCAAATTGATCGTATGGATTTTTGGTATGCGTTTCTTTATGGACTTTTTGTCCGGTTGTTCCTTCTTTATCAATCAGGCCATTTCCAAAAGGCTTTATTCAAAAGTGTCTGATTTTGACTTTGAAAAACCACTAATGCGACTCATTTGGATTGCCGCTACATTGTGTATTGCTTCTGCGTACTTTATGAGTCACTTATTGTTGTATGATCTAGCTGATCCAACAGCTTGGTGGAAACTGGCAAGCATCATTAGTTGTGGTATTATGGCGGCTGTTCTGATTCCTGAATTTACAAAATTATTTACAAGCTCTAAATCTCAACATGTACAAGAGATCGTGACCGCTTCACGTGAAGGCGGTGCATCCTTGAATATCCTCTCTGGTTTGGCTACTGGAAATTTTAGTGCTTTCTGGACAGGTTTGCTCATCGCTGGTCTGATGGCTATAGCTTATTTTGTAGCCGAAATGGGATTGTCAACAACCCTTGGTCCTCATGCTTCTATTTTTGCCTTTGGGCTTGTTGCCTTTGGACTTTTATGCATGGGGCCGGTAACCATTGCTGTAGATAGCTATGGTCCGGTAACAGATAACGCGCAATCTGTCTTTGAACTTTCACAAATTGAAACTATTCCCAACATCAGTGAGTCTATCGAAAAAGAATACGGATTCAAACCGGATTTTGTAAAAGGAAAACATTTCCTAGAAGCAAACGATGCTGCGGGTAATACTTTTAAAGCTACAGCCAAACCGGTATTGATTGGTACGGCAGTTTGCGGCGCGACCACCATGATCTTCTCCATTATTCTATTGCTGGAAAGGGTTGGAATGATCAATCTGTCACTCACCAACGCACCTATCATTCTAGGATTGATCTGCGGAGGTGCTGTTGTTTATTGGTTCAGCGGAGCGTCTATTCTTGCAGTTACTGCCGGGTCTTACCGTGCCGTAAAATTCATCAAGGAGACATTCAATATGGATAAAAAAGAAGCAGACATTGAAGATTCAATCGCCGTTGTGAGGATTTGTACACAGTTTGCTCAGAAAGGGATGTTGAATATTTTCATTGCTTTGATATCCATTACGCTATCTTTCGCATTTATGGATCCCAACTTCTTTGTAGCCTATTTGATTTCCATTGCTGTTTTTGGTTTGTTCCAGGCTATATTTATGGCCAATGCCGGTGGTAGTTGGGATAATGCCAAAAAAGTGGTTGAGGTAGACTTGAAAGAGAAAAATACACCCTTGCATGAAGCGGCCATTGTAGGCGATACCGTGGGCGACCCTTACAAAGATACAGCCTCCGTCTCGTTGAACCCCATCATCAAGTTTTCTACTTTATTCGGACTTTTGGCAACAGAAATCTGTATTGAGATGAAATCCAATCCGGCCAACGATTACTCCATGTACATAGCCGTTCCTTTTATGCTTTTGGCACTATTTTTTGTATGGCGTTCATTCTCTAAAATGAGAATACCTATCGAAAAGTAAATTTTCCACTCAGATACCATTTAAACAAAGAGCCAGCATTTATCGAGTCAGATAGATGCTGGCCTTTTTTTCTTCAAAACACACCTTTAATCCCGTCTTTTTTTTGTTACTTTGTATTTATTACCAACTAGTTCGCTGGTAAAACTGACGTAAAAAAGATTTATGACATTTGACGAGTTAGATTTAGAAGAAGAAGTATTGGATGGTCTTTGGGCCATGAATTTTGAAGAATGTACTCCTGTTCAGGAACAAGCCATTCCCATTTTACTTGAAGGAAAAGATCTGATAGCCTGCGCTCAAACCGGTACCGGAAAGACTGCAGCCTATTTATTGCCTATCCTCAACCATCTTGTACAGGAAGATCACCCCGAAGATGCCATAAATGCCGTCATCATGGTACCAACCCGTGAGTTGGCCCAACAGATAGACCAACAGGTCGCTGGATTTGCCTACTATTTGCCCATTTCATCGGTCGCCGTCTACGGAGGTAGCGATGGCATCGTATGGGAACAGCAAAAGAAAGGACTACAGGCCGGTGTCGATGTGGTCATTGCCACTCCCGGACGTTTACTCTCCTATCTGAAACTGGGATTGATTGATCTTTCGCAAGTACAATATTTCATTCTGGATGAAGCAGACAGAATGCTTGATATGGGATTCTTTGAAGACATCATGCAAGTGGTGAATGAACTACCCAAGCGTCGTCAAACCATGTTATTCTCAGCCACCATGCCGGCGAAAATCCGCGAACTGGCCAAGAGTATTTTGAATGATCCTGCAGAAATCAGACTTGCCGTTTCCAAGCCCAACGATAAAATCATGCAAACGGCTTATATTTGCTACGAAAGGCAAAAAGCATACATCGTCAAACAACTCTTTGAACTGAATGTTCCCGACAAAGTAATCATCTTTGCCGGATCCAAGATTAAAGTGAAGGAAGTGACTCGCACACTGCGTTCCATGAAGCTTTCCGTTGCAGAAATGCATTCTGACCTTGACCAGTCTCAACGTGACAGCACCATGTATGATTTCAAAAATGGAAAGGTCAATATACTAGTTGCAACGGACATCGTTTCAAGAGGCATAGACATTGAAGACATCAGCGTGATCATCAATTATGACGTGCCTCACGATGCAGAGGATTATGTTCACCGTATAGGTAGAACAGCCCGTGCCAGCGCAGAAGGCCTGGCCATCACCTTTGTATCTGAAGATGAACAGGATTTATTTGAACGCATCGAGAAATTCCTGGAGAAAACCATCTATAGGGTTCCATTACCCGAAGAAGTCGGTGAGGGTCCTGAATACAATCCATCTAAACCCCATTCTAAAGGGGGATACCGCAAAGGTAAAGGTCGGAGTTTCAACAATAAAAAATAATTCCAACTTCAATCACTGAATAAAAAGTCGTTTTCACATTTGCTTTCGAAATGTTTTTCACTATATTTGAGAAAAAAATTCGACGGCTATGGATAATGATAAAATTATTGTATTCATGGATTTCGCCACTTCTGGAGAAGCATCCATCGTAAAAGGCGCGCTTGAATCTAATAATATTCATTGTTTTTTGAGCAATGAAAATAGCCCTTGGGTAGGAGGCATGCTCACCAATGGTGTATTTGGCGTTCGTCTGAATATCTTTGAACGGGACAAAGAAAAGGCCGAGGAATTGATGGAGTTACTCAATTCCGCGACCGAAGAAGATTATTTTCCGGATGAATCCGAAACCGAAGATGACAACGACTAAACGAATGAATCAGGTTATTTAACTTTGTACATTCTTTCTCTTTGTGCCTTAACGATAGGATCCAAAATATAACTTTCATAATCCGTCATCTTGTCTATGATTCCGTGTGGAGTCAGTTCAATAATGCGGTTACACACCGTTTGTATAAACTCACGGTCATGTGAGGCCATGAGTACATTTCCTTTGAAAGTAGTCAATGTATTATTGAATGCCTGAATGGATTCCAAATCCAAATGGTTGGCAGGTGAGTCGAGCACCAACACATTGGCATTCTTCAACATCATTCTGGATATCATGCAACGCATCTTTTCTCCTCCGGATAAAACGGAAGCTTTCTTGAATATTTCCTCACCGGCAAAAAGCATTTTACCCAGATAACCACGGACATAGCTTTCGCTGGTGTCTTCGGAAAATTGTCCGAGCCAATCCACCAAACTCAGATCCGTTTCAAAAAAGGCATTGTTATCAACCGGTAAATAGGCCGATGTTATGGTGATACCCCAATTAAAGGTACCGGTATCTGCTTTTTGTTGTTCGGAAATGATTTCAAAGAAAGCGGTCATGGCTCTGGAGTCACGGGAAAGAAAACAGATCTTATCCCCTTTTTCTACATTAAAATTCACATCGTTGAAAAGAACTTCACCATCGACAGTTGCTTTGAGGCCATGTACCTCCAGAATGGTATTTCCAGGTTCACGAACGGGCGTAAAGATAATTCCCGGATAACGGCGTGAAGAAGGCTGAATATCTTCAATATTGAGCTTCTCAAGCATTTTCTTACGACTGGTAGCCTGACGTGATTTGGCGACATTGGCGCTGAAACGGCGAATAAACTCTTCCAGTTCCTTTTTCTTTTCTTCCGATTTCTTGTTTTGTGTTTGCTGTTGGCGAAGAGCCAACTGGCTAGACTCATACCAGAAGGTATAGCTACCGGCATAAAGTTGTACTTTATTGAAATCGATATCTACTGTGTGTGTGCTGACAGCGTCGAGAAAACGACGGTCGTGCGAAACCACCAATACGGTATTCTCATAATTTGCCAGGTAATTTTCCAACCACATAACCGTTTCTACGTCTAAGTCATTGGTAGGCTCATCAAGTAAAAGGTTGTCAGGGTTTCCGAAAAGAGCTCTAGCTAAAAGTACGCGAACCTTTTCTTTATTGCTGATGTCAGACATCAACATCATATGAAGATCCTCTTTAATTCCAAGTCCGCTAAGCAGAGAGGCTACACTGCTTTCCGCATTCCAGCCGTCCATTTCTGCAAATTGTTCTTCCAATTCTGAGGCACGGATACCATCAGCATCCGTAAAATCCTCCTTGGCATATATAATATCCTTTTCTAATTTGACAGCCCAAAGTTTATCGTGGCCCATCATTACAGTATCCAAGACCGTAAATGCATCAAATTCAAAGTGATCTTGTTTCAAAACGGACAAACGCTCTCCAGGGCCAAACGTAATAGTTCCGCTTACTGGTTCAATATCTCCGCTTAAAGCTCTTAATAGGGTGGATTTCCCGGCACCATTTGCACCAATAATACCATAGCAGTTCCCCTGCGTAAATTTTAGATTCACATCCTGGAACAAAACGCGTTTTCCAAACTGAATCTTTAGATTGTTAACTGTAATCATTTTTGCCTTTTAATTAGTAGAAATAAACCGACCTTTCATAAAGTAGAAAATCGGACGGTCTCTTTTCTCAAAGAGAGGCCAAAGTTAGTGATTTTTAGCGATATCGCCTCAATAGTTCTGCATTCTGTGAAAATTATTTGCAGAAAACCAACATTACAATTAATAAACAAATATATTTGCGCAAAAAAATTACCTCAAAATACCATGGAAAAAAAACTCCTACTCTTAGCTTGTTTACTGCTGACAATTTTCACAGCATACCCCAAAAATCTGGCAAAAGATTCCACACGAACAGATGCCACTCCTACCATTTTCAACACTTCACTTTCTAAAATTCCACTTATTCAAGGTAACTGGTTCACCGCTGACAAGAATCTGCTGGTTGCCGGCTTCTACGAAAACAAGGTTTTTTGGAACGGAAAATTTTTCGAGTATGGACCTATTACCTGCAAGAAGGACAAAGCCACCATTGAACTGACTTCAGCTGGCTCAAAGGTCCTTAAACTTACTGTAAAAAGTAAAAAACAAACCTTAAACATTTCAGATGGGACTTTAGAATATGAGGTTTTAAACCAATCTCCTGAATTTACTATCACCGACAATACCGATTTTAAAAGGGACTACTCAGCCGACAGCATTACAATCAGTGGCTATTGCGAAGGAGCCACACCTATTTTCTTCAAGAATGCAGCCATCCTGATTAACGACCCGGTTATTGATATCCAGAAGGTCTATCCTGTCACCGTATCTATTGACGGTCTCTTCAGTATCCGTGTACCATTGCTTTTTCCTGGACTGGTCACCTTTTCAAACCGTCTGCCTCCCCCCTCTCAAAGCTTACAAACCTTTATGGCTGAACCTGGAGACAACATCATCCTGAACTACAGAAACAACGCTGAGAATAGTGCAGTTTATGCCGGAGACAACGCCAGTTTCAACAATGAGCTTTATAGACTGATGCTGAATCCACAAACCGATTTCCGTATGGGTTTCGAGGCAAACCGCTACCTGAAAGATCTGGAAGGCTTCAATGCGCAACACAACCAGGAGTTCAGTGATTTATACAAGAACCTGGCGGATTATCAGGAGAAACATCAGAGCAAAAAGATGGATACCTTTCTGAAACTATATTTGCCCTTTGTGGAAAAAACAGATCTGATAAACTGGGTATTAAATCATCCGGAGTCTATGTCCGAAATGGAATTCCTGCCATCTCCTACTGACAGCGTGTTCTACCAAAACCCAATGGCTATTTATACACCGGCCTACAGCGAATTCATTGACAGGTCCTACGATTTGTTAAGCACAGATATAAAGCTAAATCAGGGGAAATTTTACTTGTACCTACGTGAGACGGGTGTTCCTGAATGTCCTGAGTTGAACATTATGAATCGTCTGGATTCCATGAAAACGGCTATCCGGACAAGTGAAGACAATGAAAAATATCAGGCTTACAAAACGGAGACGGATCCAAAGATTTCAGTGTTCATGAAAAAATACGCTAAAGAAAATCAGCTTTTTTTCATGTATTTGTATGAAAAGGCAGAGGCTAAATACGGTAATCCGGAAGGCTTCTCCAAAGAATTTGCCTTAATCCGGTCACAGGGAAAACATCTGGCAAATATGAATGCTGAACAAAGAAAAAATATACTGTTGATGCTTGAAAACATGGTCAAAAACGATATGCTACAAAAATATATCCGGACTTTAAAGGAATAGCAGCTTCATTCAACATAAAAAAATCCCCGCCGTCCAAAGACTGCGGGGATTTTTTATGATTATAAAGAGGGGTACTGCATAAGGAACAGTATCCAATATTTCTCTATTCTTCGTTGCGGGTAGGACGTGCAGGACGATCACTACGATCACGATTCGGACGTTCGGTACGTTCGCGTGCAGGACGATCTACATAACCTTCTGGTTTTTCCATCAAAACTTTACGGGAAAGTTTGTATTTTCCTGTTTTAGGATCTACCTCAACCAGTTTAACTTCAATTTCGTCACCTTCTTTGAAGCCAGCTTCTTCAACCGTTTCCAAACGTTTCCAGTCAAATTCAGAGATGTGCAACAAGCCGTCTTTGCCAGGCATAAACTCAACGAATGCACCATAAGGCATAATCGAGCGGATCTTACCTTTGTAAACTTCTCCAGGTTCAGCAATTGCAACAATACCACGAATCTTCAACATGGCAGCATCAATAACAGCCTTATTGTTGGCAGAAACTTCTACGCGACCTTTTCCTTCGAGTTCTTCGATGGTAACAGTAGCGCCGGTTTCTTCCTGAATTCCTTGAATGATTTTTCCACCAGGTCCGATAACTGCACCGATGAATTCTTTAGGAATCCAAAGTGTTTCAATACGAGGAGCATTGGGTTTCAAATCAGCACGAGGTTCAGCAAGTGTTTCGGTAATTTTGCCCAAAATGTGCAAACGACCATCGCGAGCCTGCAATAATGCTTTTTCCAAAATTTCAAAACTTAGACCATCAACCTTGATATCCATCTGAGTAGCAGTGATGCCATCTTTGGTACCAGTAACCTTGAAGTCCATATCGCCAAGATGATCTTCATCACCTAAAATATCAGAAAGTACAGCGAATTTGCCACCGTCTTTGTCGGCGATCAAACCCATAGCAATACCTGAAACGGGTTTTTTAATCTGAACACCGGCATCCATCAGAGCCAAAGTTCCGGCGCAAACCGTAGCCATGGAAGAAGAACCGTTTGATTCAAGAATATCGGAAACAATACGTACTACATAAGGATAATCCTTAGGAAGCATACCTTTCAACGCACGGTGTGCCAGGTTACCATGGCCAATTTCGCGACGACCGATACCACGGCTAGCGCGGGCTTCTCCGGTACAGAAAGGGGCGAAGTTATAATGAAGTAAGAATCTTGATTTGCTTTGATCCTGTACATCGTCAATCATTTTTTCATCCATCTTGGTACCCAGTGTAACTGTAGTCAGTGACTGTGTTTCACCACGAGTGAAAATAGCGGATCCGTGACAACCCGGTAAGTAATCTACTTCAGACCAGATAGGACGAATTTCTGTCGTTTTACGACCATCCAGACGTTTTCCTTCATCAAGGATAGAACGACGCATGGCTTCTTTTTCAACATCGTGGTAATAGCGTGAAGCCAAACCAGATTTTTCAGCAGCAACCTCAGGTTCGAGCGCTGCAATATATTCCTTAATGATACTTTTGAATCCTTCTGAACGGGCATGTTTGTCAGGATTGCAAGCTGTAGCTTCAACATAAGCTTTATCGTAAGTCTTAGCCCAAACATCTTTTTTCAGGTCTTCGTCATTGACTTCATGGCAATAAGTACGTTTTTCAGTCTTACCAACCAATTCTGTCAGTTCCATTTGTGCCTTGCATTGAATTTTGATGGCTTCATGAGCTACTTTTAAAGCTTCAAGCACGTCAGCTTCCTGCAATTCTTTCATTTCACCTTCCACCATCATGATGTTATCATAGGTAGCGCCGACCATCAGGTCCATATCGGCTTTTGCCAGTTCCTGGAAGGTAGGATTGACTTTGTATTTTCCGTCAATACGGGCAACACGAACTTCAGAGATAGGTCCGTTGAAAGGTATATCTGAAACGGCTAAAGCTGCAGAAGCGGCCAATCCGGCCAATGCATCCGGCATATCTTTACCATCGGCAGAGAATAGGATCACATTTACAATAACATTCGCGTGATAATTATCCGGGAAAAGTGGGCGTAAAACACGGTCCACCATACGGCATACCAGGATTTCTGAATCTCCTGCGCGACCTTCACGTTTGGTGAAGCCACCGGGGTAACGGCCAACTGATGCGAATTTTTCTTTGTACTCTACCTGTAAAGGCATAAAATCTGTACCG
>Ga0209430_1001713_pt1 | contig 15518 bp, 15 predicted proteins | sample BarGraIncub1133A_FD_184504 | JGI IMG/M metagenome (GOLD analysis project Ga0209430, IMG submission 184504) | Arctic peat soil microbial communities from Barrow, Alaska - Barrow Graham LP Incubations 11-33A (SPAdes) (version 2) | ecosystem: Environmental > Terrestrial > Soil > Wetlands > Peat... | reverse complement strand
TCCCTTTGATGTAGCCTTACATTTAGGAACTGCTTTTGCTGTCTTTTTATTTTTTTGGAAGGATTGGGTTATTCTAATCCGAGCTGGATGGGGCACTATTATCCCATCTAAAATTAAAGAACCTATGTCTACTAATGGAAGGCTATTTTGGTTCATTGTAATAGCCACAATACCTGGAGCTATCTTTGGAGTATTACTTGATAAATATATGGAAAAATTTCGTGACCCAGCGCTTATTGCAGTAATGCTCATTATAATGGGTGCGGTATTGTATATTGCAGATGTAAAAGGTAAAAAGGTAATTAAAATTGAAAATATTAAGATTAAAGAAAGTCTACTTATAGGATTGTCCCAGGTTTTTGCAGTGATTCCAGGGGTATCTCGTTCAGGTATTACAATGACTACTGGTCGTTTATTAGGATTGGAAAGAGAAAGTATTGCAAAGTTTACATTTTTGCTATCAGCTCCAATTATTCTAGGAGATGCTTTATATCACGCAAGTAAAATTGGAAGTGTTCCTATTGACAAGGGTTCCTTTATAGTAGCAGTTTTAACTGCAGCTATAGCAGGCACTTTAAGTATTAAGTTTTTATTGACCTACTTAAAAACAAAAGGCTTTGGGATTTTTGCCATATACAGATTTATTTTAGGTGGGGTTATATTGGCTATTTATTTTTTACGATAGTAATATAAAGGATGCAGGTTATTCCTACTTATTAAGGTGTCTGCAAATGATTTTATAAAATGGTTGTTTTCTACATATAGACAGGATACAATATAGTTATTCTAGAAGTATTAGAAAGAGGAGGTTGCAAATGATAACTCAAGACCAAATTAATAATGTTGTAGACATTATTGTAAAGAATACAAATCCTGAAAAAGTAATATTGTTTGGTTCTTATGCATATGGCGAACCTCATGAAGATAGTGATTTGGATATATTAGTTATAAAAGACACAGATGATGATAGATATAGGCGGACAAGAGGAATAAGAAAATATCTAAGAGGTACTAAAATACCAATTGATGTTGTTGTGTATACAAGTGCAGAAGTAGAAGAGTGGAAAGATACAAAATCAGCATTTATTACCCAAGTTATGCAAAATGGTAGGGTTTTATATGGATAAGAAGAAGCTGATTCTTGATGAGTGGATTAAAAAAGCTGAACAAGATCTGGGTATGGCGAAGTTAGCAATAGAGCATCAACCGGAGTTTCGTGAGTCAATTTGTTTTCATTGCCAACAAGCAGCTGAAAAGTATTTGAAGGCATATTTAATTTATCTTGAAATTGTTTTCAAAAAGTCACATAGTTTGGATTATTTACTTGATTTAATTTCAGAACAGCAAGTGGTATCAGATGACTTTTATATAACTGCAGAGATTTTAGAAGATTATGGAGTTGAAGTTAGATATCCAGGTTATTCGGAGCCTACAGAAAGAGAGGTTGAGGAAGCATATAAAGCGGCCACAAGTATAAGAAACAAAGTTGTTCAAAAGATGGATAAAAAGTAATGAATATTGAAACATATTAATAAAGTCTTCATCTCCAATATATTGGTAATGAAGGCTTTGCAAATGCTAAGGAAGAACATAATATTGACTTAAGTATGCAGATGTAACTGTTGGAATAGACAAAGCTGTTCTTCAAGTACAGGAAGTGGAATTACGTGGAATTGGTGGTTACGATTTGAGTGATATAGGAAAAATAATAGCCCAAACATAATTTGTTTTATTTTGAAGTTTTAATTGAAATTATTAAATTATGTAATTCAAAAAAATAGAGTAGGGATACTCTATTTTTTTGTACATAAATTTATGAACTGGTTTTTACTATTTTATGATAAGGATTAATAATTCTACAAACAAAACAATAACGAGTAAGAATAATCATGAAATGCAACTTGAAGCCACCTAACTTGCATAAAATTACGAAAAGGATTACAAAACTTACAATAATCATATATATAAAAAGAAACCCACCTTATAATAAAGTTAATATACCAAACGAATTTGTTTGATACGAATTTGAGATATAAATTAGTGAAAGAGTACTAAACATAACGAATTTGAACATAAAAGTAGTAGATTATGAATTGTTACTACTACGTATAAAAATGTAATGTTTTGTTTAGTATTGTTCTAAAATATCACTCAAGGGGGAATAAAAATGAAAAAAATAACACGGAGGCTAATGATTTTGTTATGTACTGCTATTTTTCTTATGATGGTAGGTTGTTCAAGCAAAACCGTACCACCTGTAGTGAAAAATACAAAGCCACCGGTTACACTTACTATATCAGCAGCAGCAAGCTTAAAGGATGCTATGGGAGAAATTGAAAAGCAGTATGCAAAAGAGATGCCGAATGTTACAATAAATTATAACTTTGGAGGCTCTGGAGCCTTACAGCAACAGATAGAGCAAGGAGCTGAGGCGGATATATTTATGTCAGCTGCAACAAAGCAAATGGATGCTCTTTCTCAAAAAAGTTTAGTACTTGAGGATACAAAAGTAAATTTACTTGGAAATACAATAGTGCTAATTGTTAAGAAAGATTCAACATTAAAAATTGGGTTTAAAGATATCACCAGTGATAAAATTGTTCATATAGGACTGGGAGAACCTAAAACAGTTCCCTGTGGTCAATATGCAGAAGAAATATTTAAAACTTTAAACATACTAGACCAAGTTAAAGCTAAAGCAGTTTATGGCAATGATGTAACCCAAGTATTGAATTGGGTTGAAACTGGAAATGCAGATGCTGGAGTGGTATATGGCACTGATGCTAAAGGTTCAACTAAAGTTAAAGTTGCTGCAGTAGCTACAACAGATTTATATAAAACTCCTGTAGTATATCCAGTAGCAGTAATTAAAGTTAGTAAAAATGTAGATACTGCAAAAGAATTTATGAAATTTTTATCAAGTGCTAAGGCAAAGGCAGTCTTTGTGAAATATGGGTTTAATTATTTGTTAAAGTAAAATGAGGAGGTGGTGGGAAAATGCTAGATTTGTCACCCTTATGGATTTCTATTAAAACAGCTTTTACAGCCACCTTTATAGTTTTCTTTCTTGGTATTGCAGTAGCCTGGTTTATGAGTAGATATAAGGGCAAAATCCGAGGGCTTTTAGATGCAATATTCACACTTCCACTGGTGCTTCCCCCAACAGTAGTTGGTTTTATATTACTAATAATAATAGGGAAAAATAGTCCTATTGGAAAGGGATTAAGCCATATAGGAATTAATATTATCTTCACTTGGTCTGCTACAGTTATTGCTGCAACTATCGTAGCATTTCCTTTAATGTATAGGACCTGCCTTGGAGCTTTTGGTCAAATTGATATTAATATGCTTAATGCAGCGAGAACCTTGGGAGTTTCAGAATGGAAGTTATTTTGGAAAGTAGCAGTTCCTTTAGCTTGGCCAGGTATTGCATCAGGTACAACCCTTTCTTTTGCACGTGCACTTGGAGAGTTTGGAGCAACGCTCATGGTAGCTGGAAGCATTCCGGGAAAGACACAGACCATTCCTATAGCAATATATTTTGCAGTGGAAAGTGGAGAGAATAATGCAGCTATAATGTGGGTTTCATTTATTTTCATTATCTCCTTAGTTGTTATGGTGCTCACTGAAAAGTGGACGGAGAAACAATACTTTATTGTTTCCTCTGCAAGGAGGAAATAAGATGAAGCTTATTGTAGATATAATAAAGAAATTACCTGGTTTCGAACTTAAAATTAAGCTTGAAACTGATAATATAGCTTTAGGGCTATTAGGCCCCTCTGGCTCTGGAAAAAGTATGACTTTAAGATGCATTGCAGGTATTGATACTCCTGACAGTGGGAGAATAGAATTAAATGGGCGAGTCTTATTTGACTCTGAAAAGAAGATAAATATTCCAATAAGAAAACGTAAAATAGGCTTTTTATTTCAAAACTATGCATTATTTCCCCATATGACGGTGGAAGAAAATATTGGTTTTGGATTTGATAAAAGTATAAAATTGCTGGAAAAGGATTGTAGAATTAATAAAAAGATTGAAATGTTTAAGCTTAAGGGAATGGAAAAGAAATATCCATATCAATTATCAGGAGGACAACAGCAAAGAGTGGCTTTAGCTAGAGCACTTATTATGGAACCAGAAATCCTGCTCTTAGACGAACCCTTATCAGCTCTTGACGACTATCTTAGAAACAAAATGATAGTGGAACTTAAGCTGGATTTAACGCAGTTTCAAGGAATAACGTTTTTTGTAACTCACAACATGGAAGAAGCCTATAGGTTATGTGATAAAATTTGTATTCTATCCCATGGACAAATAGAGGCTATGGGAAATCGAGAAGATATATTTAATAACCCTACCACTGTCGCGGCGGCTAAGCTTACCGGATGTAAAAATATTTCTGAAGCTAAAATAATTGATGAGAATACTATTGAAGCAATTCAGTGGGGGCTTAGAATTAAACTAAGCAATAAAGATCTTCATAATGTAAAATATATTGGTATACGAGCCCACTATTTAGAATTAGCTAAGAATCCAGAAGACTTAAATACCTTTAATTGCTGGCCAGTTTTCACAAGTGATACTTTATTTAGAAGTATTATTTATTTAAAATTCAAGGAAGCTCCAATAAATAAGCTAGATTATCATGTGCTTTGGGATATTTCAAAGGAAGAATGGGAATTAATTAAAAAAAGTCCACTTCCATTAAAAATAAAAATTAATTATGAAAAGTTAATACTTATGGAAAGTAAGGGAATAGAATAGAAAAAGCAATCAGCTAAAACTGGTTGCTTTTTCTAGGATAAAAATATTTTATTTAAACATAATAATTCTGATGATTATAAAATAAACATGTAATAAGAATAATTTTAAGAGGGGTTATTATGAAGGAATACTTAATTGCAGGATTGGTTATATTCATTGCAGGAATAACGGTGCTTGTGGGCATATTTATATTTGCCAGAAGCATTAAAGGTGACACTATTGATAGACAAGCTATCTTTCAAGGTATGGCAATAAATAGCGAAATGGATATATATAATATAATGCATACCATGGCAAATAGCAAAATTGTAGCTGCAGATGGAAAAGTAAGTAAAATTTTAGAAATAAATTCGACAGAATGCACTGAACTTAAAGTCATTATTAATGAATTAAATTATAAGGACAAAGAATATTTACTTAAGGTACTAAACACTTGGGGAAAAAATGATTTCAGCTTAGCAGTAGATGAACATAATTATTTATGGGGTAAATTAGGGGGTACTATAGGTAAAGCAATAGCCTTAAAGCAATAGTATAAAGAGTTATTTTCTAATTTGGCCGTTGCCATTGATTAGAAACTTTGAAGATGTTAGCTCATAAAGGCCCATAGGACCTCTAGCATGAAGTTTTTGGGTGCTTATACCTATCTCAGCACCAAAGCCAAACTCGAAGCCATCAGTGAATCTGGTGGAAGCATTTACATATACACAAGCCGCATCAATTTTATTTAAAAACGTTTGGGAATTGTTATAATTTTCAGTAATAATAGCTTCAGAGTGCTTGGAGCTGTATTTATATATGTGATCTATTGCATCTTCAATATCTTCAACTACCTTAACTCCAATTATCAAATCATTATACTCTTTATACCAATCGTCTTCATTTGCTAAAGTAATTTCTTTTATTATAGCTAGGGCGGCGGCGTCTCCTCTTACTTCTACTTTATTATCTATGAGAACTTTATAAAGAAGAGGTAAAAAGCTTTTAGCTATAGCTTTATGAATTAATACTTTTTCCACAGCGTTACAAACTGCTGGCCTTTGAACCTTGGCATTTATTATTATATCTATTGCCATCTTGAAATCAGCACTTGAGTCTACAAATATGTGGCAATTACCAACTCCAGTTTGAATTACAGGCACTGTTGAATTTGCAAGTACATTATTTATTAACTCTGCACCACCTCTTGGAATAAGTACATCAATATAATTGTTAAGCTTCATCATAATATTTACGGCTTCTCTGTCTGTTATACTAATCAACTGAACAGCATCATAAGGTAGACCACTTGAAAGTAGTGAATCCTTTATTACCTTAATAATTGCTTTATTAGAATTTAAGGCTTCCGAGCCACCTCTAAGTATTACACTGTTTCCGGATTTTAAGCATAGAGCAGTGGCATCTACTGTTACATTTGGTCTGGCTTCATAAATTATACCTATAACTCCAAGAGGAACTCTAACTTGGGTTATTCTAAGTTCATTAGGCCTTTTCCATGACTTTATTCCTTCACCTATTGGGTCATTTAGGGCAGCAACTTCGTTTAAACCTTGGCTCATTTCCACTATTCTTTTTTCACTTAAAAGAAGTCTATCCTGCATACTTATAGATAGACCATTTTCTTTTGCGGCTATCATATCCTTTTCATTTTCTTCCATAAGGTAAGTTTTGTTTTCTAAAAGAGCCTTTGCAATATTTAATAGGCCTTTATTCTTATCTTCAGTATTTATAGAAGCCATTAATCTTGCAGCAGCCTTTCCTTTAATACCAATATTTACAACATATTCTTTAATATCCAAAATAAATACCTCCCTAAACTACTACCATATTATTGATGTGAATTACTTCATCATAATCCTTATATCCAAGCTTATCTTCAATCTCACTTGATTTTAAGCCCTTTATAAGATCGATTTCCTCAGAACTGTAATTTACTATACCACGAGCAATCTCTATATTATCTTCATCAGTTATTGACACTATCATCCCAAGGCTAAATTTGCCTTCAATCTTAAGTATTCCAGAGGATAAAAGACTATTTTCTCCTTTCCTAAGAGCATAAGAGGCTCCCTTATCCACAATAAGCTTTCCCTTTAAGGTGGTTCCAAAGGCAATCCATCTTTTTCTTGCATGAAGCTTATGTTCCTTTTCACAAAACCAGGTGCCTATATTTTCTCCATTAAAAACTGACTCTAATACATTTTTAGTTTGACCATTTACGATAAGCATGGGAATGCTGGAGGAGGTGGCAATTTTTGCTGCCAATATTTTCGTTATCATACCACCGGTGCCAAGGCTACTTCCAGTGCCACCTGCAGCTTTTTCAATATCAGAATCTATTTCTTGCACATGACTAATTAGCTTTGCTTTTGGATTTTCCTTTGGATTAGAATCATAAAGGCCATCAATATCAGACATTAGCACTAAAAGATCTGCTTCAACGAGACTAGCTACTTGAGCCGATAAAGTGTCATTCTGGCCAATTTTTATTTCATCCACCGCTACTGCATCATTTTCATTAATTATAGGTATAACCCCATAATCCAGGATGGAAAATAGTGCGTTTCTTGCATTTAGAAATCTTTTTCTATGGGTTATATCTTCTTTTGTAAGAAGTATTTGAGCTACGATAATACCATATTCAGAAAATATTTTTTCATACATATGCATTAAGGTACCTTGGCCTACAGCCGCAGCAGCTTGCTTTTCAGGGATGGTTTTAGGTTTACTTTTTAGTCCAAGCTTACCAACACCAACACCTATAGCCCCTGAGGTTACCAAAAGAATTTCAACTCCAGAGTTATGTAGATCTGTTAGCTGGCGTACTAAGGCATCTATCCTATTAAGATTCAATAGTCCATTGGGGTAGGCAATGGTTGAAGTTCCAACCTTAACTACTAATCTTTTTACACTTTTAAGATATTCTAATCTATCCTTCACCAATAGGACCTCCTTAAATTAAATTATAAGCCTTTAAGCTTAGTTTCTAGCATTTCTTTTACAAGCTTAGGATTTGCTTGGCCTTTAGACTTCTTCATAATTTGACCCATCATGAAGCCTAGAGCCTGAAGCTTTCCGCTTTTATAATCATTAAGGGAAGCAGGGTTTTCTACTATAACCTCTTCTATTAAGGCACCTAAAGCATCCTCTGAACTAATTTGAGACAATCCCTTTTCCTTAATAACCTCCTCTGGCTCCCACATCTTGGTAAACATAACTTCAAAGACTTCCTTTGCTGCAGTTATGCTTATACTTCCTTTTTCGATAAGATCCATTAGCTTAAATAAGGAATGTTCATTTACTGGTATATGCTTTGAAGATATTTCCTTTTCTTTAAGGAGTTTTAATAGGTCACCTATTACCCAGTTAGCAGCTGATTTAGGATTACAGCCTTCACTTACTAAGGCTTCAAAGTAGTCTGCTAAGGCTTTATCATCAACTAATATTTCAACTTCATTTTTGCTTAAATTAAAGGCGTTTAAAAATCTTTTTATTTTTGCATCTGGAAGTTCAGGTAAGGTTTTTTCAATTTCATCTAATTGTGCTTGCTTTATTATTATTGGAAGCAAGTCAGGGTCTGGGAAATATCTATAGTCATGAGCATCTTCCTTAGATCTCATGGGTACAGTTCTACCCTTGCCACTATCCCATCTTCTAGTTTCCTGCTTTATCTTATATTCTTCACCATAGGTGTAGAGCTCTCTTTGTCTTTTTTCTTCCTTCTCTAAAGCCTTTTGAAGCTCTTTAAAGGAGTTCATATTTTTTATTTCCACCTTAGCATTCAGTTGAGTATCTCCAAGAATTCTTGTGGATATATTGGCATCGCAGCGAAGGGAGCCTTCCTCCATCTTACAGTCAGAGATTCCTGCATACTCTAGTATTGCTCTAAGAGTTCTTAAAAATTCAACTGCTTCCATTGGGGAGCGCATATCAGGTTCAGATACAATTTCAACTAGAGGAACCCCTACCCGGTTATAATCAACTAGGGATATTTTCTCATCTTCTAGATGGACTAGTTTTCCTGCATCCTCTTCAATATGGATTCTGTTGAGGGTTACTCTCTTTTTTATACCATCAACCTCTATATCTACATAACCGTTTTTACATATAGGTAAATCAAATTGAGATATCTGATAAGCCTTTGGTAGATCTGGATAAAAATAATTTTTCCTATCAAATTTATTTATGAAATTAATACCACAATTTAATGCTAGGCCTGCTTTTAATGCTAGATTAATAACCTCTTCATTTAGGACAGGTAAGGTACCTGGAAGTCCTAAGCAAACTGGACAGGTATGAGCATTTGGCTCTGCACCAAAGGTTGTGGGACAACTGCAAAATATTTTAGTTTTAGTACTAAGCTCAGCATGTATTTCAAGTCCTATTACTGTTTCAAAATTCATTTTACTTCCTCCTTCCAAAGGTGATTAACAGTTGTTAGAGAAAGTTCTTTTTCAAGGGCATAAGCTGCATTAAATAATTTAGCTTCTTGAAAATGACCTCCAATAAGTTGTAGACCAATAGGAAGACCTTCCTTAGAGAAACCGCAGGGAAGGGATAGAGCTGGTAACCCTGCAAGGTTTACATTTACTGTATATATGTCTGCCATATACATCTTTAAAGGATCATCTGTATTTTCACCACATTTAAAGGGTAATACAGGGGATACAGGTCCTAATATAACATCATATTTTTCAAATAGCTCACTGAATTCTTCTCTTATTTTTTTCCTTAGCTTTTGAGCTCTATTATAATAAGCATCATAATAGCCAGAGGATAAGGCATAAGTTCCAAGCATAATTCTTCTTTTAACCTCAACCCCAAAACCTTCTGTCCTTGTTTTTTCAATTAAGTCATCCACGGACTCTATGTTACTTGTTCTATAGCCATATCTTATACCATCAAATCTTGCTAAATTAGAACTAGCCTCTGCAGAGGATATAATATAGTAAGCAGATAAACCAGCATCAGTTATTGGTATGGATACCTCTGATATAATTGCTCCTAATCTTTTATAAATATCGATGCTTGCCTTTATAGAGGAGCTAATTTCACTATCTAAATGCTCATTAAAAAACTCTTTAGGTATAGCGATTTTTAGACCCTTAATATCACCCTTAAGACTACTTAAATAGTCCTTATTTATTTCTCCGTTGTAGCTTGTGCTATCCATTGGGTCTTCCCCTTGAATAACTTCGAGACATAAGGCACAGTCCTCTACATTTTTACCCAGCGGACCTATTTGATCTAAAGATGAAGCAAAGGCTATAAGACCGAATCTTGAAACAAGACCGTAGGTTGGTTTTAACCCTACAACTCCGCAAAAGGCAGCAGGCTGTCTTATGGAACCACCTGTATCAGAACCAAGAGCTAAAGGGGCTATGCCACCACCAACAGCTGCAGCAGAGCCACCGGAAGAACCTCCTGGAACTCTGGAAAGATCCCAAGGATTTTTCGTTGTTTTAATACTAGAATTTTCTGTGGAGGAACCCATAGCAAACTCATCCATATTTGTTTTACCTATTATTATCGCATCTGCATTTTTTAGCTTTTTAACAATTGTTGCATCATAGGGAGGTATAAAATCCTCTAATATTTTCGAGGCACAGGTAGTTCTTATACCATCGGTGCATATGTTGTCCTTTATTGCTATTGGTATTCCTGCAAGACGTCCTAAGGGAAGCTTGTTTTTAATTTTTTCATCTATTTCCTTAGCTTTAAGTAAGGCGCTTTCTTCACATAAGGTAATATAAGAATTTAAACTTATATCTACGTCTTTTATTCTAATAAAAAGTTCTTTAATCATATCCTCTGCAGTAAATTCATTATTTAACAAGGCTCTTTGTATCTCTCGAGCACTCATTTCTTCAAGCTTAAGCATATAAAATCCTCCTATTCAATAATTTTGGGTACTTCAATATAAGTATCTCTCATGGCTTTAGCATTTTGAAACAATTTCTTTTTATCTTCAAAAATCACAGGTGTATCTGCACGTACTACAGATTTACTATCCTTATCAAAGACATTTAGATCCACATCTTTTAAGTCCATGCTGTCAATGGATTTAAAATGATTAAATATGCTATCAAATTCTGAGGTGATTTTAATTACTTCTTCCTCTGAAAATTTTATTTTTGCAAGTTTAGCAATGTAGTTAACTTCCTCAATTGTTACACTCATATAAATTCCTCCTAGGGTTCCATTCTTTTAATATCTCTTGGAATAAGGGTAGCTTCCCTTATATTCTTTAAGTTTAATATCTTTAAGGTGATTCTTTCTAGACCAATAGCTAAACCTCCATGAGGGGGCATACCATATTTGAAGCTATCCAAGTAAAAACCGAAATCCTCAGGGTTTAAACCGAACATTTTAATGTTTTCCTTAAACATATCATAATCATGAATTCTTTGGCCTCCAGTCGTAATCTCAAGACCTTTATATATAAGGTCAAAGCTTCTTGTCATCCCTAGATGGTTTTCATCAGGCATAGCATACATTGGTCTTTTAGGAATAGGATATTCAGTTAGAAAAACAAAATCACAGCTATAGGTTTCCTTAATATACTTTGAAAATAATATCTCTCCCTCTGCATCAATATTACCCGTAGGAGATCTTTTACCGAACTTATCAAGAAGTATTTCTTGAGCTTTTGATAAAGGTATTCGAGGTATATTTAATTCTGAAGGAAGTTCCACATTATACATAGCTAATTCACTAGAGCAGCTTTCTTCAAGATGCTTAAATAAAAATCTTAAATATTCCTCCTCTAAATCCATCAAATCTGTTTCATCTTGTATAAAGCCCATTTCAAGGTCTAGGCTAACATATTCATTTAAATGTCTCCAGGTATTATGAAGTTCTGCCCGATAGGCATGACCTACTTCATAAACTCTTTCAAAGCCTGCTCCAACCATCATCTGCTTATAAAATTGAGGAGATTGAGTTAAAAATGCTCGTCTGTCAAAATAGTTTACAGTGAACATTTCAGAGCCACCTTCAGTTCCAGTGGCTATAATTTTTGGTGTATTTATTTCTGAAAAATCATTTCCTCTTAAAAAGTTTCTAAAGGCTTCAATGATTTCCTCTTGAACTTTAAAAACAGCTCTTAGTTTAGGAGATCTTAAAGAGATTGTTCGATAATCTAATTGAGCTTCTAAGGAGGCTTTAATTTCTCTTTGATTTATAGAGAAGGGGAGTGTATCATAATAAGCTTTTCCTAATATTTTAAGGCCACTAACATGAAGTTCAACACCCTTAGGGTTACCTGGAGCTTTTTCATTAAACACCCGTGTTCCTGTAACTTCAACTGACATCTCTAGTCTTAGGTGCTCAGCTGTACCTTTTTCAAGAACAAGCTGTATTATACCTGTTTTATCCCTTAACATTATGAAAGTAAGTTGACCTAAATCGCTTATCTTGTGAACCCAACCTTTTAGAAATAATTCCTCATCTATTGCTTCTTTAATTTCCTTTATATATGTTCTTTTCATCTTTATCCTAATACCTCCTTTAATATAAAAAAACCGTCCCTATACTGTTAACAGTATAGGGACGGTAAATAACGCGTTGCCACCCTAATTAGCATAAATGCTATCTCTTATAAGTACAAATTATATAAATAATTAATACCTTTGCCCTGTAACGTGGGCAATACGACTAAGTCTACTTTAATAATTTCGGTTAGTACTCTGGGATGTTCTTCCATACAAACCTCATGTCAAGCTTTCACCCACCTTGACTCTCTAAAAATCGGTTTCGCATTTACTCTTCCCATCATTGCTTTAACTTATTATATTAATTTATATTATATTAGTATTAGGAAATAATGCAATACCTTTTTATAAATATACTGAAAATTTCCTAGATTTCCTGGAAATTATTGATTTATTGACTTTAATGTATATTTATAATATAATTTTTCTATTGAAAATTGGACATGGGGCATGTTTTTTTCTAAAAATTAACAGGGGGCGATTCTTTTTATGGGGAATATCAATGGAGCTGATACTGCTTTTCTAATTTTTTGTACAGCTTTGGTGCTACTAATGACACCAGGCTTAGCACTCTTTTATGGTGGAATGGTAAGAAGAAAGAATGTTTTAAGCACTACAATGCATAGTTATTCAGCAATGGCTGTAATATCAATACAATGGATTCTTATCGGTTATTCCTTTGCTTTTGGGGGAAATCATTTTGGGATAATTGGGGACTTCAGCTTTTTAGGACTTAAGGGGGTAGGGTTTGCACCTTCTGCCTATGCACCTACTATCCCAGCTCAATTATTTATGATGTATCAGATGATGTTTGCAATTATAACTCCAGCACTCATATCTGGAGCCTTTGCAGAAAGAATAAAATTTCCAGCATTTCTTTTGTTTATATTATTATGGTCAACCCTTGTTTATGATCCTATAGCTCATTGGGTATGGGGAGCAGGTGGTTGGATAAATAAGATGGGAGCTTTAGATTTTGCAGGTGGAAGTGTAGTTCATATTAGTTCGGGTGTTTCAGCTTTGGTTCTCGCTATAATCCTTGGTAAAAGGAAGAAGGGGGATTCAATGGCACCTCATCATATACCAATGACAGTGCTAGGAGCAGGACTTTTATGGTTTGGATGGTTTGGCTTTAATTCTGGTAGTGCTTTAGGAATTAACAGTGTGGCAATAAACGCTTTTTTAACTACTAATACTTCGGCGGCAGCGGCGGCACTTTCCTGGATGCTACTCGAATATCTATATAGTAAAAAGACATCAGTCTTAGGACTGGCATCTGGTGCTGTTGCAGGTTTAGTATCTATAACCCCAGCAGCGGGTTATGTAAGCCCAATGGCAGCTATAATTATCGGCTTCGTTGGAGGAGCTATATGCTATTTATCAGTCACACAGCTTAAGAAGAGATTTGGTTATGATGATGCTTTAGATGCCTTTGGATGTCACGGTATAGGCGGAACCTGGGGAGGAATTGCTACTGGTATTTTTGCTTGGAAAGGCATAAATGGAAATGGAGCAAATGGGTTATTGCATGGTGGTACTCATTTGATCATAGCACAAATAATTAGTATTATAGCTGTATATGTTTATGCGGCCTTAATGACCTTTTTATTAGTTAAAGGAATAGGCCTCTTTATGAAGTTTAGAGTTAGCGAAGAGGATGAAAGAACTGGTCTTGATATAGCTCAACAAGGCGAAGAGGCTTACGGACAATTTTATTAGTTTGCATATTTTAAGGGACACACCTATGTTTTCAGGTGTGTCCCTTATAGCTTAGACCGATAACCTAATATTCTCAATCAAATGCAGGTGTGTCGCTAATAACGTTATGGTATAATCAAATTATGAGGTGATCAAATTGAAGCTTATAAGTAAGTTAATAGTTTATATTTTTCCTCTTATCTCAATTTTGGTGATAATAAATCATGTATTTATTCTTGGACTAGTACTTCTTATCCTATATTTATTATGGATTCTTCTTCCGTTTATACTAAAAGCAGGGACGAATTATAGCTTGATGAAGTCCACAAATGAGTACAAAAAAGGAAATATAGAAGAAGCTATTAGAATTTATAAAAAGGTATATGACAAAGGTAAAGAGAAGGCTTCTTCATTATTTATTTATGCATATTTTCTTATTAAGGTAGGAAGATTAACAGAGTTTGAAGAAGTATTAGAGGCACTTTCTAAAATACAATTAAATGATAAGGAAAAAGTAGATTTTACTGCAAATAGAGCCCTTCTCCATATGAAAAGAGGGGAGTTAATAGACGCTAAGGATATATTAGAGAAGGAAATAGTGGAGCGGAAATCTTCAGTCATATATGGAAGTCTGGGATATTTATATATATTGATGAACGATTTATCTAAGGCTCTAGAATTTAATATAGAAGCCAATGAATTCAATAGTACAGATACAGTTATAGCAGATAATTTAGGACAGACTTATTTTCTACTTAAGGAGTATTCTCTTGCGGAGAAAATATATATTAAACTAATGGAAGAAAAGCCTACCTTTCCAGATTGCTATTATAATTATGGCTTGGTTTTAGAAGCCTTAAATAAAAAATCTGAAGCCCTAGAGGAATATAAAAAAGCCCTTGGTTGTAATTTTAGTTTTTTAAGTTCTGTTAATGAAAAAACCTTAGAAGAAGTAATAGAAAATATAAACAGTGATTAATAATCACTACGGAGAAATTGAAGCTACAAAATCCTCTCTAAAGGGCCTGTCCATTTGGGTTACCGTTCAATAATTTATTTTTTGTATTTTAATGATTATTTTGAACATAATAATAGCATCTTAAATAAAAGGAGCTGGCATTATGGAAGATGGAACCAATATAATAAAAGATGTTGATGAGCCAACGGAGGAAAAATTATCAGATGTGTTAAAAATATCTGATAAAACAGAACAAAACATAGAGAATAGATTGAAGGAATTAGGATGTGAATGGAGCAGCGAAAGGGTTGTAACTACAGCCGCCGCAAGTGCAATTGTTGCAAGTACTATTTTAGGTTATGCTTTTAGCAAGAAATGGTTTTGCATTAGCGGACTTGTAGGGTTACTAATGTTAACTGATGGTTTAAAAGGAGATTGTGTAACTACTCCTTTAGCAGAAAAAATGAAATTTAGAAAAGCATACGATATAACAGCTGAAAAAGAAACTTTAGCTATGCTTAAAACTCAAGATTTAGTTTAATTGTTAAATAACATCAGTCCACCGATCTAATATGAACAGGGACATACCTAATGTCATTAAGTT
>Ga0209430_1001709_pt1 | contig 15540 bp, 14 predicted proteins | sample BarGraIncub1133A_FD_184504 | JGI IMG/M metagenome (GOLD analysis project Ga0209430, IMG submission 184504) | Arctic peat soil microbial communities from Barrow, Alaska - Barrow Graham LP Incubations 11-33A (SPAdes) (version 2) | ecosystem: Environmental > Terrestrial > Soil > Wetlands > Peat... | reverse complement strand
GAGAAGATTGTGGGCGGTCATGCAATCGTAGCAGTTGGTTACGACGATAAAATGAAGATTAAAAATGCCAATCCGGGAGCTGTTGAAACAACTGGCGCACTACTGATCCGAAATTCATGGGGTACAAGCTGGGGAGTTGCTGGTTATGGATGGCTTCCTTACGAATATGTGCTGCAAGGACTTGCTACCGATTGGTGGTCATTGCTAAAAGCCAATTGGATTGATACCGGAGCTTTCAAAGCCTAAAGGAGAAGTATAAGAAAATCAGTTAATTATTAAAAAGGATTTTACAGGACATTTTGCTACCTGTAAAGTCCTTTCGTTTTTATAGGATTTTCGTAATGCGGATAGCGCCCATTAAACTTATTACTGAATGAGCCCTTCTATTTCGATCACTTCACCTGGTTCGCGGCGTGAAGTGAGTACTAAATGGAACCGGTCTTCAAGATGTTTGAGTGCATCGTATGCAATTTGGGGTGTATTATTTTCTCCCGACAAGTGGCTTAGCAGCACCCATTTTAAATCAGGACCTGCATGTTCGGTCAATAAATCCACCACCTGAATATTCGAAAGATGGCCCACATCGGATGCAACCCGTTGCTTTAAATGATGCGGATACGATCCCTCCCAAAGCATTTTCTCATCGTAATTCGTTTCCAAAAACAAGGCATGACAATGTTGCATATGAGCGATTACATTAACGCACGGCAATCCGATATCAGTAAAGACCCCGACATTAATTCCTTGCAGTTCAACACGAAATGAAGTAGGTTCCTTGGCATCATGGTTTTTTAAAACAGGATGAATGATAAACGGAATCATCATTAATGGCTGAATGGGATCGATCAATCTTACAGCATCAGGTTGATTGGTAATATAAAGTGCATGATAAGTTCCTTTTGTCATATAGACAGGAATATCAAGCTTTTTCGAGAGAACACGGGCGCCGCATACATGGTCATTGTGCTCGTGGGTTATGAAAATCGCCCTGATATTACGAGGATCAAGTCCTTTGGCTTTCAACCGGTTAAGAATTTGTTTACAATTTATACCCGCATCAATCAGTATAGCATCCTCTTTATTCCCAATATAATAGCAATTCCCATTACTGCCCGAAGCCAATGCGCATATCTCAACCATCAAATCTGTTTTATCCGGCAAATTTAAGATTTAAAAGGATTGAAAATTAGGATTGAGGATCTTGTTCATAAATTTAAGAGTTGGAACATGGATAGAAACAGGTTTTCAAAAATCCGCGAAATCCGCGGTGTTTACATCCGTGTTATCCGCGTTCTGTTTTTATTCATCTTTTAATATTTGTGCAGGATCTACTTGCGATGCTTTTAATACCTGGAAACTAATCGTAAACAGGGCGACAACTAGTGTAATGGCGGTTGCAAGCAGGAATTCCCAGATCTGCAAAGGATATCTTGTGGCACCTGGAAGATTTTTATAGACATAGAATCCTGCAGGCCAGGCTAATATCACTGAGATTAGAATGTAGGAAATAAACCCTGAAGTCATTGTGAAATAGAGATTACCTAACGAGAACCCGAAAACCTTGCGGAGACCGATCTCTTTCAATTTCCGTTTAGCGTAAAACATCACCAATCCAAAGAGTCCGATTGAAGAGATAAGAATGGAAAGTATCGCAAGGAAAATCGTTATATTCCGAAACGTTTCCCATCCTTTTGTTCCCATATCAATGTAAACAAGATGTTCGTAGTCCCTAAACTGGGCAACATCTTGAGGATACGAACGCTCGAACTCATCTTTAACGATTTGCATTGCCTTCTGCTCCTTGCCGGGAGCAAACCGAACTGTGTACAATCCTGTCAGTCCTACACTGTCCGTCATCAATCTGAAAAGATGAGGTTCAATAGCATTGTGAGGAGAATAAGGATAATAATCCTTCATCACGCCAACTACCGAATAATCTTTTCCCCATAATTTAATCCGCTTGCCAATCGGGTCTTTCCAGTTAAAAATGCGCGTTGCCGTTTCATTAATCATACAGCTGTTTGCATCGGCATATTCGCGTGAAAAGTTTCGTCCACTTGCCAGTTTCATTTTAAAGGTTGTCAGATAATCGCAACTTACCTTGCTAACTCTTACAAAAACTTTATCACCGCTTTTGGCCCCTTCCCACGTAAGGTCCTCACCTCCAGGCAGTATATAGGGTATATAATTCGAAAAGCAGGCATCTTCAATCTCGGGATGTTTCAGCAAACGATCACGAACTTGTTCGAATGATCCGACTTTATAAGTTGTGATATTGGCATATATCAGGTTTTTGTGCTCATATCCCAGATTCATCGTAAGCATATAATCAGTCTGTTTATACACAATGAAACTCACGATAAGCAGGAAAAGCGAAATGCTAAACTGCATAACAATTAACGCCTTTTTCAGACTAAATCCATTTGTATCATCTTGGACAAATTTCTGTTTTAAGGCTTTAACAGGATTGTAAGATGCAATCACATAAGCCGGATACAAGCCAGAAAGCATTCCCGTTATGATGGTTACAACTAGCAAGATTCCCAGTAAACTCAGGTTGCCAAAGACATTAGTGAGAACTGTGGTACCAACGATTTTATTAAATAGCGGCAGTGAGAGTTGAGCGAGATAAATCCCTATTAATCCTGAAATAAAGGAAGTGAGCATCGATTCTCCGACAAACTGCCGGAGTAACATTGTTTTCGAAAATCCAACACTCTTTTTTATTCCGATTTCCCTAAGCCGGGTAGTGGCATTTGCTGTTTGAAGGTTGATATAATTGATCGATGAGAGGATCAGGATAAAAAACGCCGTAGCCGAAACAATAGAAAGAAAAATGTGATAATCTTTCTGGAAGTAAGGATTAAGATGTAGCATTGAAAGTGGACGAAGGTATGGGTGATGCTCTTTTCTGTAGTCTTTTAACGCACCATAAATTCGTTTATCCACCGTAGCCGGATTGGCATTTGGTTTCAGCAATACATATGTGTAAAATGCATAGGCCCAGTAATTGGTTTCGTAATCCTTGAAATTGGAAATTTGTGTAAACGAAGACATTGGCACCAGGTATTGAGGATTCAAGGATGAATTTAAAGGGAAATCGGCATATACGCCTGTCACTGTAAACTGCATCTTGTTTTCACCATATATGATTTTCCCGAACGCTGTACCGGAAGGGAATAGCTGTTCCGCTACCTTTTTGGATAAAACGATTGAATAGGGCTGCGTAAGCGCTTGGTGAATATCCCCTTCCAGAAATTTGAATGTAAGGATATCAAAAATCGTCTGATCAGAAAAATAGCCATAGCGAATCAGAAACTGGTTCTTCTTATCAGGGGACAGAAAAACACCTTCCATGTTATTATCACTTACATCGTGAAGTAACGCTACTTTCTCTATTTCGGGCTGATTTAACAATTCGTGCCGGCTTAATGCGGCTGTGACACTCCAGGTGTGTTGCACAGTATTGGCTGGTTCGTCCATGAAAAGCTGTAAGCGATAGATACGATCGTAATGCTCGTTACCCTTATCCCACGATAACTCTTCGTTGATAATCAGCGTGACAAGAATAAAGGTGGCGAACCCAATAGTGAGATTGGTAAAGTTGATCAATGAAAAGATCTTGTCTTTCAGTATATTTCTGAGGGCAAGTGTGAAAAATTGTCTGATCATGGCGCTTTAGTTTCTTGGTAAAAGAGCTGGTTCAGTAAACAACTTTGCAGTCGTAAATTTCCTCCCGATTTGTTCGGTAATGATATGACCGTCGAAAAGATTGACGATCCGGTGTGCACGAGCGGCATGCTCTGCCGAGTGGGTCACAATAACGATAGTAGTCCCTTCAGCATTTAGCTTTTCCAGTATCTGCATCACCTGCTCTCCGTTCGCAGAATCAAGATTTCCGGTTGGCTCATCAGCGAGAATCAGCTTTGGGTTTGTGATCAGGGCTCTTGCAATGGCTACACGCTGTTGCTGCCCTCCCGATAATTGTTTGGGGAAATGTTTCTTCCGGTGACTGATCTTGAGTTGTTCGAGCATCGCTTCAACAATCCGTTTTCGCTCCGCACCCGGCGTTTTGAGTGCAAGCAACGGGAGTTCCACATTTTCGTAAACAGTAAGTTCATCAATCAAATTGAAACTTTGAAAGATAAAACCGATGTTCCCTTTGCGAAGTTCCGTGCGTTGGTTCTCTTTAAAACGGGCGACATCGACGCCATCAAAATAACATTCACCCGAATTGGGACTGTCGAGCAACCCGATAATATTCATCAGCGTCGATTTGCCGCATCCCGAAGGACCCATTACAGCTACAAATTCGCCTTTCTTTACTTCGAAGTTGATGGCATCAAGCGCCGTAGTTTCAACTTCTTCTGTCCCGAAGATTTTGGTAAGTTTAACTGTCCTGATCATATCTGTGATTTTATTAGTTGATTTTCGATACCGCTTCTAACGAAATTTATGCCAATAGTTGTAATGTACTGAAGAAGTGAGCGATGAGTATTTAATTGAATTGGACGATTGTAAGGTAATTTAATGGGTGCCCGTAATAAATGTTGACAATTGACACACTTTTCGGACGCTCCTGATAGATACCTCTGCGCCGATGCTTTTATCTCCGATCTCGTACCTTTTAACTCCGAAGCCGTTGCTTTGAACATTGAAGTCGGTGAATCTGAATATTTATACAGAAATTTTCTCCTTGAGAACATCCAAATTGCCGTTCTGAACTCTGAAGCCAATGCTTTTTTGGACGAGACCGAGGTTCTGAACTCCGAAGCCGTTGCTTTGAACATTGAAGCCAATGTTCTGAACAGTGTGACCGAAGTTCAAAACATCAAAAATGCCCTTCTGGTGAGTAATTTAGTCACCAGAAGGGCATTTTTTTCAGTATCTCTTCCTTAGAAATTAGTTCTTCTCATTCGAAAACGAATAGGGGAAGCTTTCAGGAGAAGTACCACGCGATTTATTAGGGTTCTTCGTCATGTCAAACTGTATTTTTCCACCCTTCATGATGTCGCTGTGTGTGATATAGTTTTTACCATACACCTTCCCGTCGAGGGTAATCTTATCGACATATACATTCTCCGTATTATTCTTCGGAGCATCGATTTCAAACTTCTTTCCGTTCTCAAGGGTAAGGGTGACCTTTTTAAACAGCGGCGATCCGAAAGCGTATTCTCCGGTTCCTGGCGCTACAGGATAGAAACCCATTGCCGAAAAGACATACCATGCGGATGTTTGACCGTTGTCTTCGTCACCGCAAAGGCCATCAGGATTTGGATTATAGATCCGATCCATTACCTGGCGAACCCAGTATTGTCCTTTCCACGGCTGGCCCGCATAGTCGTATAGATAGATCGCATGTTGAACAGGCTGATTTCCATGCGCATATTGTCCCATGTTTGAGATCAGCATTTCGGTGATCTCATGAATCTGAACGCCATAATAGGAGTAGTCGAAAGTAGGAGCCGCGGTGAACATTTCGTCAAGCCGCTGTGCCATTTTATCTCGGCCGCCCATCAAATTGGCCAATCCCTGTGGATCGTGAAATACGCACCATGTCCAATGCCAACTTGAACCTTCGGTAAAAGCGTCACCCCATTTGTCGGGACGGAAAGGAGACTGGAAAGTGCCATCCGCATTTTTGCCGCGCATAAAATTGACCGAGGGATCGAAAACATTTTTGTAATTCAATGCCCGCTTTTCAAACAGTTTAATCTCATCCTGTGGTCGACCTAAATCTTTGGCCAGCTTTGAAATGCACCAGTCAGCAAATGAGTATTCCAACGTGCGGGCAACATTTTCGTTGACCCCGACATTGTAAGGAATATATCCAAGTTTGTTGTAATATTCTACGCCGTAACGACCAACAGATTGTAAGGGTCCGGCATTATTTGTGTTTTTCAGAATGGCTTCATACAATTTCGCAATATCAAATCCGCGAATTCCTTTCAGGTAAGCATCTGCGATATTGACTGCAGAGTTTGATCCGACCATGCAATCGCGGTGACCAGGGCTTGCCCATTCAGGAAGCCAGCCACTTTCGTCGTAAGTATTTGCAAGTCCTTCCATGATATGGGTGCTTAGTGTTGGGTGCATCAACGTGAAATAGGGGAACACGGCACGGAAGGTATCCCAGAAACCATTGTCGGTGAACATGTATCCCGGCAGAACTTTCCCGTTGTAAGGACTATAGTGAACGATTTTATTATTCGCATCGAGTTCATAAAACTTGCGCGGGAAGAGCATAGTGCGGTAAAGTGCTGTGTAAAAAGTGCGATTCTGATCAACAGTTCCACCTTCAACTTTTACACGGTCAAGTTCTTTGTTCCAGGCCGCTTCCGCTTTGTCTTTTGTCTGGTCAAAAGTGCTTTGGCCAATTTCTCTGCTCAGGTTCAGTTCGGCCTGTTCAGGACTGATAAAGGATGATGCTACACGTGCATTGACAATCTCCCCCTTTTTCGTTTTGAAAGTAATCGCAGCCATCACATGTTTTCCTTCGGCCGAAGTGCTGCCTTCAGTTAAAACACTGTCTTTCCATGTTGAAACTTCAGTAAAATCTTTATCAAATACGATCACGAAGTAATTATGAAAGTTATCAGGTACGCCGCCACTGTTGTTGCGGCAATAACCTGTGATTTTTCTTTCAGAAGTGGAAATTTTCACCATTGATCCTTTGTTGAAAGCATCAATCAGAATATGAGAAGCATCGGATTCAGGGAAAGTAAAACGGAACTGTGCAGCGCGTTCGGTGGGTGTTATTTCTGTAACGACATCATAATTTGAGAGATATACCTTGTAGTAGTGAGGTTTTGCAGTTTCGGCCTTGTGCGAAAACCACGAAGCACGCTTATTTTCATCGACAATCAGTTTTCCGGTTTCAGGGAAAAGAGAAAAAGCGGCATAATCATTGATCCAGGGACTTGGTTGGTGAGTCTGTTTGAAACCCCTTATTTTTACGTCGTCATACATGTAACCCCAACCATTTCCATTCTTGTTGGTCTGTGGGGTCCAGAAGTTCATTCCCCAAGGCAATGCAATTGCCGGGTAGGTATTTCCGTTTGATAAAGCATAATCTGAATCTGTTCCCACTAACGGATTGACGTATTCCACCAGCGAACCTTGTTTGTTTTCAACAAGTTGCGCAAAAGTGGCATGAGTAAACAGCACCAGCAGTAAAATCAAAAATCGCATTTTCATTTTCATCTTTAATAATAGTTGTGTTTAAATTGTATTTGTTTCTATATGTCTTTCTTCTCTCTCCTTCTTTCCCCTATCCGCTTACCTGAACCTCGAGCCCTGTTTCTTTTATAACCCGGTCGGCAATTATATCCAGTTCTTCGGTCGAAACTTTTCGAAGATCATTGGCTGGGGTGTCGCGTGCAATTGTGTAAATCATCACGAGCCGGGGCCGAATCTGTTGGAGTATTTCAATCCATGCTTTCAGTTCTTTCTCGGTCGTGTTGTCGATTTCTGCACCTTTAAAATTTCCCCTGATAAACATGGTTTGAATAATCGACTGACCATTAAATTGTTTAATGTTATTGACAACATTTTGCAAATCAAATCTTCCTACAGGCTGATCGAGTATCCTGATGGTTTCAACGAGCCCTGAGTCCAGTTTCAGGATATTATCCTCTATTTTTTTCAGTGCTTCAACCACCCTGGGTTTATGCAACATCGTTGAATTTGAAAGTACAGCGATCCGTGCGCCAGGACATAATTCATTTCTGATGAATAATGTATCGTCGATTATTCCGGCAAAATCGGGATGCATTGTCGGCTCACCGTTGCCGGCAAAAGTGATCACATCGGGCAATTCTCCTTCACTTTTCATCTCCGACAGTTTTTCCCGGAGCATCCTTTTTACTTCAATTCGGGTTGGAAGTATGGCTTTTACTGTTCCCTTTTGGGGGTTCCATCCGCATTCGCAATAGATGCAGTCGAAAGAGCACAGTTTCGAATCGTTTGGCAATAGATTTATTCCCAGCGAAATACCTAACCTTCGGCTATTAATCGGTCCGAATATTGTTTGATCAAAAAGAAAAGTCGACATGCAATAATCTGTAAAATTTATAAAGTTGAAGCCGAAAAGTAATCAATTAAATTAACCTTTTTACTTTGGTTTGAGGCAGCAATTGAAGATGCTTCAAATCCATTCCAATGATCAGGTTGATTCCTGGTTTCTTCCCTCGTTCAATGGTTCCTGCCCAATCGCTCATTTCCAGCGCTTCTGCTCCGTTACGTGTGGCCCATGTTACAATCTCATCCAGGGGAACAGCGGGAAAATGCGATTGAATGATTTTCATTTCTTCAAGCATTGAAAGCTGGTGGTTCGATGAGAGACTGTCGGTTCCAATGCAAATCTGAAGTTTGTTTTGTCGGAAAAGTTCAATGTGAGGGAGACGGTCCTCAATGTACAAATTTGAACCGGGGCAAAGCACAAACCAGGTTTTATTCAGTGACCTTGTTTTTGAGATCAGGTCAATATCTTTTTGCCGGGTGCGGATATTGTGGACAAGTAATAGTTTATTCTCTTTTGGTAACCAGTCGATTACACTTCCAAGCGCAGTTTTCCCGGTGGGTTTAAAAAATGAAAGATCAAGGGCAAGATTCTCGGTCAGGTGCCGAACGATTTCTCCATTGCCGGTGCGGTATAAATTATCTTCTTCGGAAGATTCCTGATTGTGCATGGATAAAATGGATTGCTGATTTACAGCAAATTCAAAGATCTTATCAAATAATTCTTTCGAAATTGAATAAGGAGCATGTGGTACTACAGACGCACTTAACCCGAGCAATCGGGCTTCATCGAAGCAATTCTGAGTCCAGGCGAAAGCTCTTTCAGCCCGAAGCGGTGAAAAGCCAAGTGCTTCAATAAATGTGTGATAAGCTATTCTTGATTTCGATTTCAGCTGAAAGGTGGTGTTCGTATTCGAAACATCTCCTACTGCCACAACTCCGTTTTTAAACAACTCAAAATCGGCTTTTTGTGCAGCTTCAATCATCCTGACTTCTTCTGGATTACGATGTTCGAACACATTATTCAGGAAACCGGGTAATCCGGTCTTTTCAGGGAATACATTCCTTAGGTATGATAACTCAAGGTGGCAATGGGCATTCACGAATCCGGGGATGAGGACACCGCTGTAAAACTCAACATTGGCCATCTCATCGAGTTCCCCTTTTGTATCAATGATGTCAATTATAGTACCATCGTCAGAAAGAATGACAATTCCTTTTATGAGAACAGCCCCGTTTCCGGTGATGATATAATGTGCTGATAATTTACGCATATCAGCTATTTTATAACCTGTGCAGAATCTTTGGTGCCGTTCTTTGGAACCCGGTTTTGATTTCGTATTATTTTGCTGGCCTTTGACTTAACATCCAATAATTTGATAGAGTCTTTCGTTATTGCGACAGAATCTGTTTTTATAGTCTGAACCGTATCTTTTATAGCCACAGTGTCTTTGAGAATGGGTTTTACGATGGGATTTCTGGCGTCGATAGAGTCTTTAATTTTGGCTTTTACTTCCATTTCGTTGAGATTGTTCAGTACTTCATCATAAATTGGTTTGTATTTATCAGGATGCTTGCCATAATATAATACCGACGCTTCAAATACCTTCCGGTCGAGCTTGTATTTTTTTAGTATTGTGAGGTACAGGTCTTCCTGATAGTTTTCACGTGTAATCTCCAACGCGTACCGCTGATTGTAGATCGCCTCGGCCAAATGAAGCTCTATTAAAACCGGGGTGATCTCCTTGTCAGATAATACCCCTTTGGGGACTTTGTTATTTGAGCAGGAAAAAGCCAGTATGGCCATTAAAATAATCAGACAGTATCTCATTCGTCGTCCTCCATTTGTCTTATTTCTTTGAATTTTTTTGCAAAAGGTGAAGCGAATATAAACGCATTCAGCTTCTTATTTCTTGTATTGAAAATTTGTGTATTATTTCCTTCCCAGCACTTCAGACCTTCAGAGATGAACAGAATTTTATCTCCAATTTCCATCACGGAATTCATATCGTGGGTGTTAATTATTGTTGTGATGTCATATTCTGATGTAATCTCCTTGATCAACGCGTCAATCAGAATTGAGGTAACAGGGTCGAGACCAGAATTTGGTTCATCGCAAAACAGATATTTTGGATTGAGTGCAATGGCACGTGCAATAGCAACCCTTTTTCGCATCCCTCCAGAAATTTCAGCCGGGTATAAGAGATTGGAATTTAAAATGTTTACTCTTTCGAGGCAGAAGTTGACCCTCGATGTTTTCTCTTTCATCGTCATCGTGGTAAACATATCCATCGGAAACCGGACGTTTTGTTCTACAGTAAGAGAATCGAAAAGAGCACCGTTCTGAAAAACCATTCCGATTTCCTGCCGCAGTAGTTTCTGTTCCTTAAAATTCATAAGACGTGTATCACGGCCATCGAAAAGAATTTCCCCACATTCGATTTCAAGCAGGCCAACAACGGATTTGAGCAATACGGTCTTTCCGGAACCACTCTGCCCGATAATAAGGTTCGTTTTCCCCTTTTCGAAAATTGTGGTAATGTCTTTAATTACTTCGCGACCTTCGAAAGACTTACAAATATTTCGGATTTCAATCATTTAAACAGCAATTGAGTAAGTACAAGATCGAAAAATAGAATCAGGATACTGGTATTAACCACCGCTTTAGTGCTTGCACGCCCTACCTCAAGTGCTCCTCCCTGGACAAAATAGCCCAGATACGCGGGGACGGTAGCAATTAAAAAGCCGAAAACAAGGGTTTTGATGATTGAAAACGAGACGTAAAACGGAACGAACATGGTTGTAATCCCGGTTATGTAGGTTGCCACGGTGACAACTCCCGAGAGCGGCCCGGTGATTAAGCCTCCGAATAATCCGCAGGTTACGCTGATGATAAAAAGCAGCGGGCTCATGAAAACTACGGCTATTATTTTGGGCAAAATCAGATATGATGCTGAATTAACACCCATAATCTCCATCGAATCAATTTGTTCAGTAACCCTCATACTCCCAAGTTCCGATGCAATGTTTGAACCAACTTTTCCTGCAAGCATCAGACTTAGTACCGTCGATGAAAATTCAAGAATCAGCGTGTCGCGGTTCCCAAGCCCGATCATGTAGTTTGGCATTAAGGGGCTTACCATATTGTAGGTCAACTGGAGCGTTATAATTCCTCCCATGAAAACTGAGATGATTGCAACAATCCCGACGGAATTTATGCCCAGTTTTTCAATTTCGAGGACTAATTGATGAAGGTAAATCGAATTCCTCTCAGGTTTTTTAAAAACCCTGGCCATCAACAAAAAATATTGTCCAATGTGATAAATGACACCCACGCTTTTGATATTTAGTTAATGCTAATAACCATTAATTGAATTTCTAAAACAACTCCATTTTAAGTGTAGTTTGAATGATATATACAACTTAAATTTCCCGATAAAAATACGAATATTTTAATCAACGGATTACCACGATTTTTCCTGATAGTTGTATAACACATAAAACTGATTGCATGTTATTTCGAAAATTTGCATAATTTTGAATCAAAATAATAGTATGGAAAATTCTAAGAATTATTGTGTTATAATGGCGGGTGGTATTGGAAGCCGATTCTGGCCTTTGAGTACTGCTGAGAAACCCAAACAGTTTTTAGATATTCTGGGCATCGGACGCTCTCTGCTTCAGCTTACTTACGACCGTTTTTCGCGAATTATTCCAGCCGGGAATTTTTTAGTGGTTACCAGCGAAAATTACAAAGAACTTGTACTTGATCAGCTTCCTGCGCTGAATGAATCTCAGGTTTTATCTGAACCCTTACGTCGGAATACGGCTCCCTGCATCTGTTATGCAACCTACAAAATTCTGAGCAATTGTCCGGATGCCAATGTGATTGTGGCACCTTCTGATCATTTAATCATGAAAGAGGATTACTTCCTCGAAGAGATCACGAACGGACTTCGGTATGTATCCGGAAAAGATGTTTTGCTCACATTAGGTTTACAGCCTAATCGTCCTGAAACGGGTTATGGTTATATTCAGGTGGCAGAAAAGACAGAATTTGAAGAGAAAGATAATCTTTTCAGGGTGAAGACCTTTACTGAAAAACCTGACCGCAAAATGGCCGAGTTATTTCTGGAGACCGGAGAGTTTTATTGGAATTCAGGTATTTTTATCTGGTCAGCCGATGCAATATTAAATGCTTTCACGAAACACCTTCCTGAAGTAAATGCGTTATTTGACTATGGTAAAAAGCATATAAACACTTCGGATGAAATGCATTATATCAACAAAGTCTATTCGGAATGTCCAAATATTTCGATTGACTATGGAGTAATGGAGAAGGCGGATAATGTTTACGTTTTGTGTGCCGATTTTGGATGGTCCGACCTTGGAACCTGGGGATCGCTTTACGAAAATCACAGCAAAGATGAAGCGGACAATGCAGTAAGCGGCAACAAGATTTTTTTATACGATACAAAAGATTGCATCATTGCGATGCCTGACGATAAAACAGTTGTAATACAAGGGCTCAGCGATTTTATTGTTGTTGAATCAGACAAGACATTATTGATCTGCAAAAAAGAGGATGAACAGCAAATCCGGCAGTTTGTAGCCGACGTGATGCTGGATGAAGAGAAAACTAAAAAACAATTGAAAAACAGCGTTACAGAATAATTTTGGATTTTCTCCGATAAAAACTTGAAGAAATGGCCTTATTGCGAGACAATAAGGCCATTTCTTCGTTGATCACCCAATCATCAAACAGAACTTATAGATATATACTTTATAGCGTATGTTTTAGATTATCTGACTTTCATATTGCTTTAACCTTCAGTATCTGCAATACAGAATCACGTAAAGTATTAAACTTACCAAGATTGGCAGGTTTAACCGGTTCCGCAGGTTCTGATTTGATTTTAAGCGGATCAACAGCTGTTCCTCCAATGTATACCCTGAAATCGAGGTGAGGACCTGATGCCAGTCCAGTAGAGCCTACATATCCAATTACCTCACCTTGTTTGACGCGTGTTCCTGCTCTAAGTCCACTTGCAAATTTTGATAAGTGCATATAGGAAGTTGTATATACCGAATTGTGCTTTATTTTCACATAATTGCCTCCACCAGCAGCCTGGTAGCTTTTTTGAATTACGACACCATCACCAATCGAAACAACCGGCGTGCCAGTAGCTGCTGCATAATCAACGCCGTGGTGAGGACGTACAATCCGTAAAACGGGATGCATTCTGTGATTCGAAAAACGGGAACTGATGCGTGAGAATTTAAGAGGTGCTTTCAAAAACGCTTTTCGGAGGCTATTCCCTTTTTCGTCAAAGAAACTATCACCATCTTCCTGTGTGAACCGGATCGCATAAAAAATATCTCCACCTTGGGTAAAAGATGCAGAATAGATTTTTCCCAATCCGATAGACTCGCCATTCACAAAATCTTCATCGAAAATAACGGTGAACTGATCCCCTTTTTGAATAGCGAAGAAATCGATAGTCCATGCATAAATATCGGATAATTCAACGGCTAATATTGGGTTTATATTGCTCTCTTTCATCGCATTCCAAAGTGATGAGCTGATCACTCCCGACATTGTTTGCCTTTTTGATGTCACATCATGTTTGCCAGCTGTCACTTTCAACGAATCGGTGAGCGAATAAAGGTAATAGTCGACACTATTATTTTGGTAGGCCAGAAACAGGGGAGACCTGGCTTCATCCTTCGAGTAAAAAATTGTATACTGGTTTCCGGTTTTCATTTTCCGGACATCGAAAACGGAGACAGAATTTTTCGCAAGCTGATCGACTGCTTGTGCCGTAACGCCGCGTTCAATCAGAATATCGGATAAATTCTGATTTCTTTCAACAGTACTCTCCTCAATATGAAATGAATCAGCGGGCAATCCGTACAGCAACTTTGGTTCAGGAACAGTGATCACAATGTCTTCAGCAAGCGGAGGTAATTTTTGGTAAAAGCGATTAAATCTGAGTGTTAAAAAGACGATTAATGCGATTATTACTAATCCAGTTATCCAAAAAAATTTGCGTTTATTCATTTAATACCCGTTAAGATTGATGATCGGCTAAATTAATGATTTGAGGAAATAATCAGTACTTAAGCTTATCAAAACCTTTACCATAAACACCCATTACAGAACTGAGCGAGATAAATGCGTTGGAGTCCAGCTCTTTAATTTTTCGAAAAATTTCAGGAGATTCCCGTTTTCGTACGACGGTCATAATTACCTTGACATTTTGTTGCGTATACCAGCCTGTTCCATCAAAAATAGTTATTCCGCGCCTCGATTCTTTTGTGATAAAATCGGCTATTTGTTCATACTTTTCGGAGACAATAAACAATTGCACCGATTGCTGAGCGCCTGTAAGGAAAGCATCAATTGAATAGGCGACCACCCACATTGACACGTAGCCATAAACCAGTTTCTCTACCGAATGCAGCACAATGTAGGATGATGCAATAATGATCACATCACAATACATGATGATCCGGCCCGGACTGATGTTCCTGTATTTGTTGATGATCATGGCGATAATGTCAGTCCCTCCCGTACTGCCACCTTCGTTGAAGATCAGGCCGATTCCAACACCGCCCATGATTCCGCTAAGGACCGATGACAGAAAAAAGTCATTAAGAATGGGCTCTGTGATATAATTCTGCATTACATTCAGCATTACAGCAATGAGGGACATGCTGAAGATTGTTTTGATGCCAAAGTTTGCTCCGAGTACCTTAATGGCTATGATAATCAGAAATATATTAATAATGAAGAACGTATAACCGGTTCCGAATCCGGTGGCGTAAAAAACGAGCATCGAAATACCAGTAACTCCGCCTCCTGCAATTTTTAAAGGGATCAGAAATGCCGTAATTCCAAAGGAATAAAGGGCAAGACCGATTACCATAACAACATAGGAACGGATTTGCAATATTATTTTTGACCACATATTTTTAAATTTTCCGGCGCAAAAGAATACATATTTGTCGTACTAAAAACTGATATAAAACAGATTTTGTTGCAAGCCTTCCAAAAATCATTATTTTGCCCCCGATATTCCAAATCAGGGTTCCGATTCAAAAACTATTTTGGAATTCAAAATGTTAATGTAGTTGTAATTTCTGAATCCAGCATGTTAATCAAAATTTAATAATAATTCAAAAGAACTAATTATTCGGAGTATGAAAATTCATGAGTATCAGGCGAAAGAGATTTTATCGCGTTTCGGGATTCCCGTCACAAAGGAAGTATTGTGTTTTACTGTTACCGAAGTTCAGGCAGCGGCCGAACAGCTTGGCTTTCCTGTCGTTATTAAAGCGCAGGTTCTTACGGGTGGCCGAGGAAAAGCCGGCGGTGTAAAATTGGTTCGCAATGCCGACGAGGCGACAGCAGCTTCGGAGAAGATCTTGGGAATGGATATTAAAGGGTATACCGTCGAAAAGGTACTTGTTGCTCAAGGTGTCTCCTTTGTAAGCGAAATCTAAGCTGGAATCACCATC
>Ga0209430_1001705_pt1 | contig 15593 bp, 15 predicted proteins | sample BarGraIncub1133A_FD_184504 | JGI IMG/M metagenome (GOLD analysis project Ga0209430, IMG submission 184504) | Arctic peat soil microbial communities from Barrow, Alaska - Barrow Graham LP Incubations 11-33A (SPAdes) (version 2) | ecosystem: Environmental > Terrestrial > Soil > Wetlands > Peat... | reverse complement strand
GTCTCCGGGCTTCACGATGAGGTCGGCAACGGCCGCGATAAAAGTAAGGATGCCAGAAATGAAGAGAAGATTGGCGTAGTCGGATCGCCGGTAGTGACTAGTCATATGAGTACCCTCAAGGGAATAATGTCGCTCTTTACCGTTGATTTTAGTATAACACCTCAGTCGCTGATAAAACGTTGCCTATTTTCAAAATCACGAAATACATTTTCATTCTCTCTAACTCAATTTTACGAAAGTTAAGGACCTAGTGTAAATAAGCAAAAGAAAAGACGAGGGCCACTCGTCTTTGAAGTTCTCTATTTACCGAAGATTTTGAAACGGCTTTCGGTTGGCTGGAAGGTTTTTTTGTCAGGTTTGCCTGTCGGCGTCCCAAACGGCATTTCCGCCATCAATTTCCAGCCGGATGGCAGTTTCCATGTTGCTTTTACTTCATCGTCGATCAGCGGGTTATAGTGCTGTAAAGATGCGCCTAAAGCCTCGGATTCGATTAATGTCCAAATGGCGTATTGAAGCATGCCATTTCCTTGAGGCGACCAGAGTCGAAAATTATCGGCATAGAGCGGGAATTGTTTGACCATGCCTTCGACGGCATCGACATCGGTAAAGAAAAGCAGCGTGCCATGGCCAGCGGCGAACGCTTTGATTTTAGCTTCCGTTTTCGGGAAAGCCGCAGGTGGAACGATTTTTCTGAGCGTCTCCATGACGATGGACCAGAGCATCGCGTGGTCTCTGCCGAGCAAAAGCACGACTTTTTGATCTTGCATGTTGAAGGCGGACGGAACGTGACGGACGGTTGCGGAAACAAGCTCAATCAAATGGTCGTCCGTAATCGGCGAGCCGGAACTGATTGAATAAATGGAACGGCGGTCTTTAATGGCTTTAATAATTGTTTTCATATGTTTTCTCCCAATATGATTATAGCCCTTTCTGAGCTTAACATATTTTAACTTTAATCAAGGACTTTACCTACGAAGATGCTTGAGGAAGGATTTTCACGACCTCAAATGCATTGTATTTTTTTGTTTTATCCCGATTGATAAACTATTCGTTTTCTTGTTATGGGTACCGCACAAGTCATTGAAAGAAAAAGCGGATTTGCATCCGCTATTCGTTAGTCAATCTTTTTAAGGAAAGCTGACCGTTCTTTATGCTGTTCGTGTTTGAAACCCTTCCATAAGGCACGGACGTTTTCGTTGTAGTTGAGTTCTGGCCCGGTCTCCGCGTAGACGACGCCATTCTTGATCGCGTTTCTTATCGCCTTATCGAAGATGATGGTCATGATGCCCGAGTTTTTTAGCTCGGGTTCGATAGCGACCAGGGCCATATCAAGTTTTTTCGCCGTTTTTATGGCATTGAAGAAGCCAACCCACCCAAACGGCAATAAATGCCCTTTGCTTTTTTTGAGGGCCAGCGCGGGGCTTGGAAGCATCAAACCGAAGGCGACGACTTTTTCATTCTCGTCACAGACGACCTGCAAGTAATCGAGGTTGATGAGAGGAATCGTCATGTCGGCGAGATGGTCCATCTGGTCCGGGTCGATCGGCACATAGCCATAGAGATCTTTATATGCTCGGTTCATCAGTCCGAGCACCTGATGGACGTACGGGGCAAGGTTCTTGTGTTTCTTGTTGGGGATATTGGCTAAATGAACTTTGAATTTCTTTTGCACGTATTCCGAGACGTGGGTCAGCTTTTCATCGATTTTTTCCGGCATAAAAATCTTGTATTCTTCCCAAGTGGCGTCGACGACAAAGCCCAGTTGCTTCAGGTGTTCGACATAATAGGCGTGCGTATAAAAAGTGACGAACATATTCATTTGGTCAAAGCCCATGGTGAGGAGGCCTTCTTTATCTTGGTCGCTGTAACCGAGCGGACCGTTAATCTCCGTCATGCCATGCTCTTTGCCGAACTGCTCGACCGCGTGGATCAGGGCTTTCGTCACTTCAATGTCATCGATAAAATCAATCCGGTTAAAACGGACACGTTTTTGTTTATATTTCTCGTTGGCGAATTTATTGATGATGGCACAGACGCGTCCAACGATCTTGCCGTTCTTGTAAGCGAGGAAGAGTTTAAAGTCGCAGTAACGGGCAGCGGGGTTTTTTCCCGGGGCGAGATTACCAACTTCGTCTTCGTAAATATAGGGGGTGAAATAAGGGCAGTCTTTGTATAAGTGAACTGGGTAGTCGATAAACTGGCGGAGCATATGTCTACCTTTAACTGTTTTTATGATGATCTGTGAAGATGGTGCCATAGGTTTCCTTTTCCGTTTTTCCACTAAATTATGACTATCATATCATAACGAATTGACAAGGGGAAAATATTTTCGCCGGTGAGAAAAATTTCCTAGGCAAAAACTATAAAAGACTGCCGTATTTCTTGATGAATATTTTCTTAAACACTGTCGCAAAAATCATGTATAAGATGACCGTCGCGAGGAGCCATAAGTAATAGACACCCGGGAGCGGCGTGAGGCCAATGCTCTGGCCAATGCCCGTATATGGGATGGCAGTAATCGTAGCCACGCCAATGAGGGTAAGCGTTGTGAGAATCCATGAGGCATGGGATTGGATGAATGGGATTTTCGGTGTCCTGAGCATATGGATAACAAACGTTTGCGACCACATCGACTCGACGAACCATCCGGTCTCAAACAGCATGATGAATAAAGCTTTATTTTCGGTCCCGCTGCCCCACGCCCCACCGGCGAATTGCGGGCAGATGATGAAGAACATGAGGAGATAGGTCGTGATATCAAAGACGGAGGAGGTCGGCCCGATCCACATCATGAATTTGCCGATGCCTGAGGCGTCCCATTTACGCGGTTTCGCCAGGTCTTCCGCATCAACGTTATCCCACGGGATCGAGGCACAGGAAATATCATAGACAAGGTTGAGTAAAAGTAAATGGACGGGTAACATCGGGAGGAACGGAAGGAAGGCGCTCGCCAAGACCACGGAAAGCATGTTTCCAAAGTTGCTGCTGGCGGTCATCTTCACGTATTTAATCAGGTTCGCGTAGGTCTTGCGACCTTCGATGATGCCGTTATTGAGGACGTTTAAATCCTTTTCAAGCAAAATGATCTTCGCGGATTCTTTGGCGATATCAACCGCCGTATCGACGGAGATGCCGACATCGCTGACGCGTAAGGCCGGGGCATCGTTGATGCCATCACCCATGTACCCGACGACGTGTCCGTTGGCTTTGAGGGCCAAGACGATACGGGCTTTCTGTTCGGGCGAGAGTTTGGCGAAGACGTGGGCTTTCTCGACCAGTTCGCGTAAGGCTTTTTCATCGAGAACTTCGATATCGGACCCGAGAACGACGCGAGTAAAATGTAAACCAACTTGACGGCACACCGCTTTGGTAACGCGGTCGTTGTCACCGGTCAGGACTTTAATGTCGACGCCGGAATCACGGAGCGAACGTAAGGCGGCCGCGGCGCTTTGTTTGGGCGGGTCATAGAAAGCTAAGTAACCAATCAAGACCATGTCTGATTCATCTTTCACGGAGAAGACGTTGACAGAGGACGGGTTATTCTTTTGAGCGACGGCGATGACGCGCATGCCGGAGTCATTGAGGTTATCGACGGTGAGCATCGCCCGGGTTTTGAGTTCTGCGGTAAAGGGTTGCACTGAACCATCAAATTCGACGTAAGAACAAATGTTCAAGATTTCCTCAACCGCCCCTTTGGTGATCATTTGGGTCTTGCCGGTTTTATCACTCACCACGACCGTCATGCGGCGGCGCGTAAAATCAAACGGGATCTCGTCGACTTTTTCAAAGTTCGCGACCAGCCCGCGCAGTTCCGGATAGGTGGCTTCGAGTTCTTCGGTTTTATCGATGACGGCGTGGTCCATTAAGTTCTTTAAGCCCGTTTGGAAATAGCTGTTGATAAAGCCGTGACGGAGGACGCGGATATTCGGGTTTCCGGCCACGTCTAAATGGTACTGAAGCGCGACGCGGTCTTGCGTCAGCGTTCCCGTTTTATCGGTGCAAAGGACATCCATGGAACCGAAGCTCTGAATAGAATTAAGGCTTTTAATAATCGTTTTCTTGCGGGCCATCCGAACCGCGCCCTTGGCGAGCGTCGTGGTCATAATCATCGGAAGCATTTCCGGGGTCAAGCCGACCGCGACGGACAAAGCAAAAAGGACGGCTTCAAGCCAGTCGCCTTTGGTGAATCCGTTGACGAGTAAAACGACCGGCACCATGACGAGCATGAAGCGGATCAATAACCAACTGACGGAACTGATGCCTTTTTCGAAATTAGTCTTCTCGACTTTGGCGCTGAGCGATTTTGCGGTCTTGCCGAGCAAAGTGTCGTTACCGACCAAAATGACGATGGCTTTGGCGGAACCGGAGAGGACTGTCGTCCCCATGAAGCCGAGGTTATTGCGTTCAGGAATATTGGAAAAAGTCTTATCTGCGAGGAGTGAGGATTTTTCAATCGATTCGCTTTCGCCGGTGAGGGCGGCCTGGCTCACGAATAAGTCTTTGCTGGAGATAATGCGGACATCGGCCGGGATGATATCGCCGGCGGATAAGTGGATTAAATCGCCAACCACGACTTCATCGAGCGGGATTTCGCTCTTGACGCCTTCGCGTTCGACGGCAGTGGTCGTCTCAACTAAATCGGATAGTTTTTCGGCCGATTTATCGGACCGGTATTCTTGGGTGAAACGGAGCCATCCGGCAATCTGCGTCATCACGAAAATAATGATGACCGTGGCAGGATTCTTTTGCCCTGCGGGCGGGAGGATGACATTAGTAAATAATGACACGATCGCGAGCACAAGCAAGATGCCGGTGAAAGGATCGAGGAAGGCTTTGGCAATGCGGCTCCAGAGGGTGACTTTTTTCGTCTTGCTGATGCGATTAATCCCGAAAGTATCGCGGCTTTCCTCGACTTGTTCGGCGGTGAGGCCAGTTAAGGTAGTATGGTATTCGCTCAGTAAATCAGCAATCGGTAAAGTCGAGCCTAAAATGATGCGTTTCTGCGCTTCGGGATTGGCGGGCAGCGAGGTGCCGATCGCTTTATTGATTTGTTCAGCGCCCATAAGCATCACCTGCATTTCGCTCTTTTAAAGAAAAAACGCCCAACATGGGCGAAAAACATCAAGCGTGGGTGCAGCCCCACCGTTTTCACCAATGTTCAAACTTCAACTCCATAAAGCAATGTAATTCCACTATTCGGTACCTTGATGTCGAAACCGATTGTTGGCCTTCTCATAGTGTCTCCACTACTCCGCGGCAGGAATCCGTATCTCTATGGGAGTCTCGTCTAACAGTATTGACGCCCTTATTATAACCCCCGAAATGACTTCGTCAACTAGCAAAAAGAAAAAAAAGAAAAAGTGTTTAGAAAGACTCTTTTTGGCGTTACGTTATTTTGCATTTTGGAAACACTTTGATATCATTTTTTTGGATTGGTACAAAAAAAAGATCGAAGTAAAAAACGTCAGTAAAATGTTTAAAAAGCCGATTCGCAAACAAGGTTCCGGCGGGATGATTAAAACGATGTTTTCGACAAAATACGAAAAAGTCACTGCCGTCAACCATGTTTCGTTCACCATCGTTCAAGGCGAAATCGTCGTCTATATCGGGGCCAATAGCGCTGATAAATCGACTACCATCAAGATGATGTTCGGTCTCCTGACCCCGAGCGAAGGGCAAGTCCTGATCGATGGCCTTGAGCCCTATAAAAGCCGTTCCAGCGATTTTTCTGCTCGCCTATGTTTTCTGGAAACGCCTTCTCAAGAAGTATGAAAACGCAGTCAGTTAGCCAACCGACTTTTTTTTGGTATAATAAGAAAGTACATTCAAAACACATAATTGAGTGAAGGAGGACTCCAATGATTCTCATTATTTACGACTCTCGTTACGGAAACACCGAAAAGATTGCACTCATGCTTTCAGACGCTCTCACTGCGGCCGGTCATCAAACCATGGCCCTAAAAGTCGGCAAAATCACATCAGGAGAAATAAAAAAAGCCAACCTGATCGTGCTTGGTTCACCGACGCATGCCTTCCATGTGACTGAAGCCATGGAAGCTTTTCTCAAAGAAAACCTCGTCTCGTTCAGCGGGCATAAGGTCGCTATTTTCGATACACGAATGGATCCTTCTAGAATCAAATCAAAAATGTTCCATGTGATGGTTAAACGCTTTGGTTTTGCCTGCGATTATCTTGCAAAAAGAATGAGAAAAGCGCGAGCCAAGTTGGTCGTTCCTCTGATGCCTTTCAACGTCGTCGGCGGACATGGTCCGTTAGCGGATGGCACGGATGACCAGATATTGGATTTTGCCAAAAAGCTTGCACAGGCTGACCAATAGAGTATCGCTATGCATGTCTTGGATGCCCCAATCTCTTTTCACTCCACTGCAAAATTTCTCATTTTTATCCAAAAGTCGTATGATTGAAATAGTTTATCGTTGTTCGTTTCCTACTAAAGGAGTTCATTATGGTTTTGATTATCTATGATTCCGTCTTCGGAAATACAGAAAAAGTGGCACTTGCCATTACAAACAATCTCGTCAAGATCAGCGTATTGGCGACCGCTAAAAAAGTCGGCAATGTCACCGAGAAAGACATCGAGAAAGCCCATTTAATCGTGCTTGGTTCGCCCACCCGTGCTTTTCAACCCAGCGGACCGATGAAACTCTTTCTCAAAGCCAAAAGCAAACTTTTGGAGAGCCACCGCATCGCCATCTTTGATACCCGCGTCGATATGTCCCAGGTCAAATCGATGTTCTTGCACTTTATGGTCAAGCATTTTGGATACGCCAACGATTACTTTATTAAGCACCTAAAACGCTTGAAATCGCATCTCGTGATTCCACCAGTATTCTTTATTGTCCAAGGTAACGAAGGTCCCCTCGCGGAATCGTGCAAGAAAAAAATATCCGAGTTTGCGAAAGCCATTGCCAAAGTCGAACGATAGTTCAATAGTCATCAGCCACTTCGGTGGCTTTTTTTCTACTGCTTAACAGAACATCATGATTTCGATATGATGGAGATACGATACCAAGCCCAGTGGCTTCTACTAAAGGAGAAAACTAATGATTTTGATTATCTATGATTCCGTTTTTGGGAATACCGAGAAAGTCGCTACGCTTTTGGCAGCGGAAATTGAACTGCTGGGAAAGACTTCCCTCGCCCGTGCTGTCAGTCTTGTCATCAACGCAGAAATGAAAGCCGCTGACCTTCTCGTTTTCGGTTCTCCAACTCGTGGGTTTGTGCCAACGGATGCGATGAAACTCTTCTTGACTGAAAAAGCCGGTTTACTTGCAGGTCGAAAAGTGTCCGCATTTGACACGCGCCTGGACCCGAAAGCAGGTCAAGCGAAAATCATGGGATGGTTCGTTAAAAACCCTGGATATGCTATTGATTATTTTGCGCAAGAGTTTCTCCGCGTGAATGCCAAAATGGTTGTTCCTCCGAGCGCCTTCTACGTCCGTAAAGGCAAAGGCCCGTTAAGTCAAGGAACCCCGGCACAGATATCTAGTTTCGCTGCCACGCTCATCAACGCATAATCATTTATAAATAGGACTCAAGACGTTTTGCTTTTCGGCCCTTTGAAGACCGCGTTTTTTTCTATTCAATCGACTTCAAGCATTCCACCATCGGGACGCGGTCAGTCAATGAGGACAAGAAAAGGTTGATGGCGAGTGCCGTTCCTAAAGTGATGAGGATTGACCAAACGTAAGAAATCGGACGGATAAAATAGAGGAAAGTCACGAGCGGCGTTTCGTTGGTGACTAAGACAAGAATCTCCGTCGGAAGTCCAAGGAAAAGCCCAAAGAAAACGCCAACGATTGTCAAAAACATGATTTCGATGACCAACGATTTTGCAATTTCAGTACGGGTAAAACCGAGAACACGAAGTGTCGCGATATCTCTGTATCGTTCCTTAAAATTAAGCATCGCCAAATTATACAAAACAATGATGGCGAGCAAGACGGCAAAGATTTTGATGTTTAATGTCATCAGAAGAATGCTCGACAGCATGTCATTGATGCGTTGTGCTTGTTCATCATGCGTAATGATTGCCGAGACTGCGCTGACCTGAGACAGAATAGACGCTTTGACTGTGTCTGTCGCCGCTCCTTCATCGTTATTTATCCAAGCATGCGTCGGTGTTGCCGAAAGACTCGGAAAGAGACTTCTTGCGGCAAAAATCCCATGCGTGAAAAACGAATCGTGAATCAATCCTACAGTCTCAACATAATTCATGCCAAGAACTGTGAAAGAGATTTCGTCTCCGACTTTTGCGCCGATATCCGTCGCGACTTTCCTCGAAAGGACTACCGTCATCGGATCGAGCGGCACTTGATAAAAGGCCGTATCTTCATTCATCAAATAGATTTTTCCTGAGATTGTTTTATCAAGAGATATAGTTGCGGGAAACAGCGAGAATTCCTCAACGGTTTTAACTCCATCCACTGCTTCAAGCTCCGTTTTTAACGAAGGCGAATCGGCGTAGAAACGCACGATCATGTCAGAATCATAGATTTCGGTCATGTCGACTTCAATACCATGGTTGAGGGTATCGTCAATGCCAAAACCGCAAACAAGCAAGGAAGTACAACCCATGACACCAACAATCACCATCAATGATTTTGCATAATTGACACGAATATTACGTAGCGCCATTTTGACGCTCATGTTGTTATTTTTTTGCTTGATCATTTTTTCGAAGAAAACTTCTTTTTGGGCTTTGGGTGTCGCTGGGCGCATGCTACCGGCTGGTGTTAATTGGACTTCTTTACGAACCACGAAATAGCACACCAAGGACGCAAGAACTAATAGGAACACGGCACAGCCTATTGCCGCCCAAAGCGGGAAAGTATAAACCATGGCGGGCAACGAATAAAGTAAGGCATATTTTCGGCTCATGATTGCGGGGATTAGAAAGGGACCGGCGATAAATCCCATGACGATTCCAAAAAGGCAAAGCACGATGGCGAGGGACATATAATGGAAAACGATTTCTCTTTTGCGTAAGCCGATGGCTTTCATTGTCCCGATTTGCGTCCGTTCTTTCAAGATGATTTGCGATAGAGTCGTGAGGATGACTAAGACAGCGACAAGGAAGAAAAGGGTTGGAAAAACGAGGGTCAGTTCTCGGGCTTGGAAAATATCGTTTTGGACCACGCTGTTCGAGGGTAAATTGGCAATATCCAGACACATGATCAGCCGTTCGCTGGCGTATGTGTTGAAATAAGCCAAAATATCTTTGACGACAGTTTCGATGGGGTAACCGTCTTCAACCTTGATAAGGTACTGGTTCTTCAGCGTAATTCCATGTTCAAAAAGGTCGATGATATTTGAAGCCTCAGGTTCCGAATATTTGGCATTCACCATGACTTCAAAGGCAGCGTAAAATACAATTTTCGTCACTAAAAAATAACAGTCGCTATACGAACCGTTTTGGATATTTTCGGGATGAGTCATGAGACCCGTCACCGTAAAGGAAAAGTTGGCGTTGGAGAAAAGGCTAATCGCGGGGACGATGAATGCAGTATCAACGACATCTCCCACTGCGATATGAAAGGTTTTCGCAAAATTCGTATCGAGCATGAATCCAAATTCGCCTTCATCAATTGATGCTTCTTTATTCATGATGGGATTGCCGTCAGTAATGAGCGCGTTGGCGCTCTTGCCATTCACGTTCGCGGCCAAGACCATTCTCGATTCAAAAGCGGACACACCGTCGAGAACTCTGAGTGAAGCCTCATCGGATGGTTTATACTCGGTCACAGTGGTCCAAATATCAGCCATGTTGCCATCTCGATAAAGTGTGTCGACTTGATTGGCAAATACCTGGGCATTCGCCGAAAAGCCGACGTAAAGGGTTATCGCCAGACCGGCGATAAAAATGATCGCGAGGAATTGTTTCCAACTATAGCGTACTTCACGCCGCATGTTGGCGCTTAAGACAATATTGGTTTTTACCATTGAATCATTGCCACATCTTGTGGTTGTTCATTCACTTTGTTTTCAATAACCCGCCCATCGGCAATACGGATGAGGCGATCGGCTATTTCTTTGAGAATCTCATTATGCGTAACAATAATGACTGTTTTTTTCTGCTCACGGCAAATATCGTGAAGCAGTTTGAGGATGACTTGTCCTGTTTTGATGTCGAGCGCCCCCGTAGGTTCATCACACAACAAGAGTAACGGGTTCTTGACAATCGCCCGTGCGATTGCAACACGTTGCTGTTCGCCACCCGAAAGCTGTGAAGGAAAATAGGCGGCGCGCTCTTTTAATCCCACGTGATTCAAAGCGACCGCGGATTGGTCATTGTTTTTGACAACGCTCTCAGCCAAACGAACATTTTCAAGTGCTGTTAAATTGGGGATTAAATTGTAAAACTGGAAAACAAAACCAATCGAGTTTCGCCGGAAGGAACAAAGGTCTTTTTCTTTTAAACTCGTAACGATCGTACGATTAATTACATAGTTCCCACTAGTAGCATAATCCATGCCACCTAAAATATTCAAAAGCGTCGTTTTTCCTGCACCACTTGGTCCTAGAATGACGACGAATTCGCCCTGTTCAATCGAAAAGCTGACCCGGTCAAGGGCAATAATCTCGGCCGCTTGGCCACCGCCATATTTTTTGCTTAAATCCGTAACGATGATTTGCGGCATGATTAGGTCCTCTTCAAACACTATTTATAAATAGTATAGTACATTACGAACGCGCAAAAACAAAAACCGATTGTCCAAAGCGGAAAATCGGTTGATAGCGTAGTACCTAGACAGATTAGCTGTGAAAATTCGTGCTCCGACGACGATCGCGGCGTTGTTTCGCAGCATCAATAGAAAGCACGACAAGGAGCGCACGGAGTGCATCATTTGGATCGGCAACATTGATTTGGTAAGTGTCGCCAAGATGTAATATTTCTTTAGAGATGGTCGCAACGACTTTCTCCCCTGAAAGGATATGATAGTCTAATTGAAAGAAATTGCCTTTGACTGTCCAATTCGAGAATGTCATCTTGAACTTTGGGGTAAACAAGGTAATCCGTTTAACTATCTTACCAATGTAAGTATCCCCTTCATAAATCTTGAACTGAGGACGAATCGTAAAAAGACGTTCGCGGACTTTAGCAATGGGATTGCCATTGATATCGTGGACAATGAGCTTTTGTCCGAAAGCAAATTTGCCCTTGACGTGATAGAGTTCTGCACCCGTTTCATCGTAAATATCGAAGTTTCCAAACAATGAAAAAACGCGTTGCTTAAATAGAAGTTTCATGATTCTTCTCCTTAATCGCCTTTCATGGGCTTTGAACATATTTTAGCATAAAGATATAAAAGTGATTAAAAGCGCACGGAATATTAATCGGCTTTGGGATAATCGGGGTGGTGATAGCGACCGCGAGTCGAGGTTTTATCATTCATCTGAATCGCTTTAACTGGGCAATAGTGGATGCATTTCAGGCATTTCGTACAATCGCCCCTCCATACAGGACGCCCGTCCACCATCGTAATCGTCCGCATTGGACAATTCTTTTCGCAGATGCCACATCCGATACAATCAGCGGTAACGAAAAACGCTGCGCTGGTCTTTAGGCCAAGAGGCGCCAGTTTACCAATGAGTGAAGAAAAAATACGAGGTGGGTTTTTCTTGGTCCGTTTAAAACCATGATCCTCATTTTGAATATGAAGAGCAATCGTTGGTATCAAAGTTTCCGCTTCGGACAGCACTTGTTTCTGTTTTTCCGGCGATTCAATATCGTACATTGGAATATAGTTGTCAGGCATCACGATGGCGTATGTGGCATTGAGTGTAATCCCCTTCTTCTTTAATAACGATTTAAGATCGTGATCACAGCTCCCATCATTTGCTCCGCAAGTAAAAACGCCAAAGACATATTGGCCTTGGTATCCTTTAATATTCATTTTTGGGATAAACACATTCATGATGAAAGGTAAGTTCCATGCGTGAACAGGGCAAACGAAACCAAGCCGTTCTCCAGGGGCCAATTCATAATCGAATCGTTGGTCACGATTGGCTTGCCCGATCGAAATGACCTTGTCATTAAGGATTTTTGCTAACGAATCAGCAACGTGATGGGAATTGTTTGTCCCAGAAAAATAGAAAATCATAGCATCACCCCACAAGTGTTATTATACGTGAAGAATAGTAAATTTTGCCCAGTTTGAAAAAAAATCGGGTTTATTCGTTTTCCATCTATCTGTGTCGCTGCCAATACAAATCGTGTCAATTCTCCTTTCTTGTTTAAAAGATCTTTACGATATCATCTATTAAAGGGTGAACAAATTTAGGCGTGATGAACCTGGGAGGTATCGCTTTTATTAAACTTCTTGACTTCAACTGAGGCTGGGTTTACATTAAGTCCAAATAAACTTGAGAGGTATAATCTCGCGAACGCAAACGAACAAGGAGGGATTTTTATGTCCCATGGTTCACCGCGAGGTTTTTCTTACTTACTTCTTCTAGGAATGATTATATTGCCAAACGGGTGTAAGTTTTCACCGTCTTCAAGTTCGAGCAATTTAGTTACTTATAACGATGCAATGAGCGTGAGTTATAAGGGAACAGAATACACAAGTTTTCTTGGTTTTCTCACTGCCTTCATGAATCAGCAATATGCATATGATTGGTATGATGCAACGAATAAACCCGGCACATTTACCGGCTTTTCCGCGAAAGAAGATATCATTTTGAATGGGAATTCAATCTTCGATCAACACACATTCATCTCATCGATCGAAGATCCTTATAACCCCAGTCTCACTGTTCCGTTTTATGAACGATATCAAAGCCTATATCCTCTTTACACCAGTGGCGATTTTTATTATTTCAAAGTTGGCGGAAAAGAAGAAATCATTTCAATCAATAACCTAGACTTTTACAAATTGTGGGCTTTCGAGTTTTATTCGAACGCTGATGGATCGGGCAATTTGAAATCAAGTTACGCCGGCGAAAACGTGTGGTATAACTCTTTAATCGAAAACATTGCGACAAGCATTGCTAACCCAACGATCATCAATCCCGAAAATGCTCCGCTGCTAAGTAATTTCCATTTAATATCGCAAAATGGTGATTCTTTTACGGCGTCGCTCGACATTAAATCCTGGCGCCTTGGCTATTTTGAGTATAATTTTACGGCCGCTCTGTTAGCCGATCAAAACGACTTTACTTCTACGACAACTATTACTTTCGCGTATGACTCAACTCAAGATAAGGTAACCATTACTTTTACTCCGGGAACTCAATTCTATCTTCCGTTTCTAGACCAATATCTACCTTCAGCCGCTGATGTTGTCGGTATAACCCTTGAATATCAAATGGGGACCCCGTCTGTGAGCAATTTTGATAATGTCAGAACAATCACTTCTGATCAAATGACGCCACTACTTCACGATGCTTGGATTGAATGGGGCGGACTTGGAACCTTTTTTAGGTAAATGCCCAAAGAAAAAATGCTCTTTCAACTCCGGCCTATCGGAAGAAAAAGCATTTTGTAGATGAGTTTAGATATAGAAATTTACTGAAATCTAAGTACAAACCGATTATTAGCTGGTTGCGTACCGACCTGGAAACTCAATCCGCGCTAATAAGGTATAGCGAGAGATGAAGTCGGTTTTAGCGCTTGTATAAGAATCGCGGTCATGCTCAAATTTTTCTTTTAGCGAGATTTTGAGTTCTCCATAGGCTTGGGCGACCTCGGCGTGGGCCTGGAGATAATCCCTAAAATATAATTCATTCCAGTCACCCAAATAACGAATATGGAGATGGTAACCCTGTCCTCGAAATCCTTTAACCGTATAACCTCTTTTAAAAAGCATATGAGGTGGAGGATTGTCAGGCTGTTCCGAGTAAAGGTAACCAAGCGAAGTTAATGCGTTTTTAAGTGATTCGATAGGGCATCTGCTAGTGATTTCTAATAAAATATCGATTGTTGGTTTAGCGATAAGGCCCTCGACGGACGTACTCCCAAAATGATTGATTCGCGCGATGCACTGAGCGCCGACGGCTTTGATAATCCGTTTGCGCTGTACCTCGTAACGTTTCGCCCATATTTCTTTATGAGGTGACAAAATGATTGGGAATAGTTCCCATAACCTTTGATTTGACAATTTGTTTAAATCGATGGATTTTTTGTTCATTGGGATTCTTTCTAGGATTGGAATATTTCGAGATATTTTGGAATGCGGAAAACATAGTCATCATGAATTTCCGTACCACTGTCAACAATCCAAATGCTGACAGTGATATTTGATCTCGTTTCGATGAGCGCTTTATCGATGTTGATCGTATCGTAAGTACCCGCAAGCATAAACTGCCCTTCGTCAGAACTGATTTGGGCGAAAAGTGTTTTGCTGGGTTCAAGATAGGTGAAAAAATACAAATCTTCACCTTTCATACCAACATAAAATTTCAAGGTCATTTCATCGGGATAGTCTTTATTAAAAATAGACCAGTCCAAATAGGAATCCGTATTAGTTTCGAGGTAGGTGAGCATCTCAGAAGGAATGACTTCCTGTTGATCTGCTGGAGGAAGTGACCAGATAAATAGACTATTCTCACCAAGTTGCCAAAAGGTAAAAGCCGATATTAATATGGTTGCCGCGACAATATATGTGTTAAGGACGATGGTCCAGGGTCGACGGATTTGCGCTGTTCTTTCGGCGCTTTCCTTCGAAAAGACCAAACGTTGCGATAATTCAAAAGGAACGCCATTTGCGGGCATTTTCCGATCATACATAGCAAGAAAGGCTTTAACTTTGCTTCTCATTAATAGCAACTCCCTTCCGTATTTTTTTGATGCCGCGATCATATTTGTTGTTGACCGCACTCACAGTTTTGCTTCGTAGCGTCGCGATTTCTTTAAACGATAAACCGTGGTACAAATGAAGTACGATGATATCAAATTCTTCTTCGTCGACAAATCCGGAATACTCTTCCATGATTGGTTTGTAATGATTGACGTCAATCAGAACGTCTTGATATTTTTCGATATCGAGACTCGTGTTAATTTCGACAACTTGCTTTTTCTTAAAATCGATCGCGGTATTCTTAGCAATTGACAACAACCAGTATTTAAAGCTTTGACCCCGTTCAAATTGATCGATTTTGGTAAAAATCTTAAAAAAAGTTTCCTGCGTCTGGTCTTCGGCATCATCCTCATTACCGAGAATGCCTAATATGATATGGTAAACCAGTCGATTATATTGATTGTAAACTTCTGTAAAAGCTTCTTCATCGCGTGCTTTTAGTAACGCGACAATTCGTTTTTCATTCACACGGGATGGCCCCTCTCACAGAGTATTCTTTCAATATTATACCCCGAGAGATTTGGGCTTTGTATAAAACTTTTGATAAATGCTAAGTATTTTCTTATGGATTCTGCTTCAGTTTTTTGGCTTAATTGAAGTTAAAAAACCAGGGAGCAACGATATACTCGTGAGGAACGTTTATAATCGGGCAGGAATCCATCGTGCAAATAAATTCATCGTAATGTTCGTACACACCATAGAATAAGCCGAGTCGATATTGGTAACTTCCTGCATTATAAATTTCAATGCAGAATACCGGATTTTCCTGAC
>Ga0209430_1001702_pt1 | contig 15643 bp, 16 predicted proteins | sample BarGraIncub1133A_FD_184504 | JGI IMG/M metagenome (GOLD analysis project Ga0209430, IMG submission 184504) | Arctic peat soil microbial communities from Barrow, Alaska - Barrow Graham LP Incubations 11-33A (SPAdes) (version 2) | ecosystem: Environmental > Terrestrial > Soil > Wetlands > Peat... | reverse complement strand
CTTAGAAATAATGTAAAAATTAAGATAAATATTCCAGCTGGAATAGACGATGGTCAAACCATCTCTTTAAGGGGAGAAGGGGATCCTGGTGTTAAAGGTGGACCAAGTGGTGATTTATTCTTAAGTATTAGAGTAAAGCCACATCCATTATTCAAGAGACAAGGAACTGATGTTGTATGTGATGTTCCAATAACTTTTGCACAGGCTACTCTTGGTGCAGAGATTGAAGTACCTACATTAGATGGAAAAGTAAAATATACTGTTCCTGAGGGAACTCAAACTGCAGCTGTATTTAGACTAAGAGGAAAAGGAATACCATTTTTAAGAGGCAATGGACGCGGAGATCAATACGTAAAAGTAAATATAGAGGTTCCAAAGAAATTAAATGACAGACAAAAGGCTTTGTTAAGAGAGTTTGCAGAACTTAGTGGGGATGCCCATGAACAAAGAAAAGGTTTTTTTGATAAAATGAAGGATGCTTTTAAGTAAAATTTTGGAGGACTGCTATGAAATGGTATGAAATGCGGATAAACACAACGGATGAGGCAAGTGATGCTGTTTCTGAGATGCTTACATCAATGGGTGCTGGTGGCGTTGCTATAAAGGATCCGTTTGAAATACGAAAGGAATTATTAAAGCCTAATTCGTTGGATTATGCCGATGATGAGTTTCTTGCATCACTAGGTGATGACGTTATCATTTCTGCATACTTCCACGATGGTTTAGATATTAATGACCTCCTAAAGAAGATAAATGATGGACTTAAAAATATTTCCCAGTTTCTTGATGTAGGTAAGGGTTTTGAAGGCTATAATGAAGTAGATGATGAAGATTGGGCTACTTCCTGGAAAAAGTATTATAAGCCATTTAAACTTACTGATAGAATTGTAATTAAACCTACATGGGAAGAGTATAATGCGCTTACAAGTGATGTAATTGTTGAAATGGACCCGGGCATGGCATTCGGAACGGGAACCCATGAGACTACTCAAATGTGTTCAATATTATTAGATAAATACATAAGAGATGAATACGAAGTTCTCGATGTTGGCTGCGGTACAGGAATATTATCAATAATAGCAGCTAAACTTGGAGCAAAAAAGGTTAGTGCTATTGATATTGATGAGGTAGCAATAAAGGTTGCTAATGAAAATATTGAGATAAATAAAGAAAACTCAAAAATTAATGCTTTCAGAGGTGTTTTATCAGACTTAAAGAAAGATGAAAACAAGTTTGATATTATTGTTGCGAATATTATTGCAAATGTAATTATTGACTTGTCATCATTTATACCTTATTATGTAAAAAAGAACTCTTTATTTATTACATCAGGTATTATTAAAGAGAGAAAACAAGATGTTTTAGACGCATGTACAAAAAATGGAATGTCTTGTATAGAAACCCTTGAGATGGGTGAATGGGTGGCAATGGTGTTCAAATGTCCAGATACTTTGTAAATAATACACAAATAATTGAAAATAGAATTACTATTATTGGTGAGGATTATCAACATCTCAAAAAGGTATTACGAGCCGTAAAAGGTGACTTTATTACAGTATGCTGTGATGGCTTTGACTATATAGCAGAAATAAATGAGATATTTAGTGATTATCTTAGTTCTATCATTATAGATAAAAAGGAAAACTTAACTGAGCCTGTTTTGAAGGTGACCTTGTATCAAGGGCTTCCGAAGGCTGATAAAATGGAGCTAATTGTTCAGAAGTGTATTGAACTGGGGGTTAATGAAATTGTCCCGGTTATAACTGAAAGATGTATATCAAAAATAAACACTATCAAAGATGCACAAAATAAGGTTTCTAGATGGCAAAAGATTGCGTTAGAGGCTGCAAAGCAATGCAATAGGGGGATTGTTCCTAAAGTAGGCATGCCTATTAAATTTAGTGAGGCTGTTGATTTGGCTTCAAAAATGGGTTTGTCAGTAATCCCTTATGAGAAAGAGTGTGAGACAGGTTTAAAGGATATTGTATCAAAATGCTCATGTATTACTACAGCTTCTATTTTTATTGGTCCTGAGGGTGGATTTACGCAGCAGGAAATACAACAGGCAGAGTATCAAGGTATAAAAAAAATAACTCTTGGTCCTAGGATTCTTCGAACAGAAACGGCTGGGATTGTTGCTTTATCACTAATGATGTACGAATTAGGAGATATATCTAATGGAAGAACTAAAGTTTGTGGTTGTTGATGATGCTGTGTTTATGAGAACTTTGATAAGAAGAATGATAGAAGAGAATACAAGTTATGTTGTTGTTGGCGAAGGTGCAAATGGATATGAAGCCATTGAGAGAACAAAGAAATTTCAACCGGATATTGTTACTCTTGATATAACCATGCCCGAGATGGATGGCATTATGGCAATAAAAGAAATTTTATCAGCATGTCCAAAAGCTAAAATTATTATGGTTTCGGCTATGGGGCAACAATCAATGGTTATTGATGCTATTAAGATGGGGGCAAGGGATTTTATAGTGAAACCCTTTGATAAAACTAGAGTGCAACAAGCGATTGAAAATGTTTTAAAAATGGCTTAACCGTATACTAATTTAATAATAATATTTAATATGAATGGGGGAGATTGTTTCCCCCATTTTGAGTATAATTCGTTCGTAATTTTTATTTTTAGATAAAATTTGTGGGTAATATATTAAAATCATTAGTAATTTGAAGAAAATAGATATAAATATATGAAAAGTAGTAAATAATTCTATAAATGAAACAAAATTGTGTTATAATACTAGTCGTGATTGATAGTTTTTATAAAGCTCGTATAATGGAGGGCATAATGGTTAGGAGCATGACTGGCTTCGGCAGAGGAACCTACAGTGATGATGGTAAGGAATTTACTGTAGAAATTAAAAGTGTAAATCATAGATATATAGATTTTTACATCAAATTGCCTAGACAGATAGGATTTCTTGAGGAAAGAGTAAGAGAAGTAGTTTCTAAAAGTCTATTTAGAGGGAAAGTTGATATATTCATTTCATTTGAAGATCGTTCAGATGATTCTAGAAGTGTTACACTTGACGAGGCTTTAGCTAGTGCTTACATACAGGCTGTTGAAAAGTTGAAAGACAAGTATAACTTAAAGGATGATTTAAGTGTATCTTTAGTATCCAAATTTCCAGACGTATTACGAATTGAAAAGAATGAAGATGATGAAGAACAGCTTTGGGATGTATTGAATAAAGCATTAGAAGTTGCTATTTCTTCTTTGGTTCAAATGCGTGAAAAAGAAGGAAATGAATTAAGGACTAGCTTACTTCAAAAAGCAGACTATATTGAAGAGATTATTTCTCAAATTTCTATTAGAAGCCCTAAAGTGGTTATAGAATATAAACAAAAGCTTGAAAATAGAATTAAAGAGATTTTGAATCAACAAACTATTGATGAAAATAGAATTGCTATGGAAGTGGCAATCTTTGCAGATAGATGTGGCATTGATGAAGAGTTGGTTAGATTGGGTAGTCATTTAATTCAGCTTAGAGACATATTAAGTATAAAAAAGCAGCCTGTTGGCAGAAAACTTGACTTCTTAGTTCAGGAAATAAATAGGGAAATTAATACTATTGGCTCAAAGTCAAATGATATTATAATAACAAAAAACGTTTTAGAGCTTAAGAGTGAAACTGAAAAAATTAGAGAGCAAATTCAAAACATTGAATAAGACTAATGAAGTTAATAATAGGAGGAAATATATGAAGCTAATAAACATTGGATTTGGAAACATTGTTTCAGCAAATAGGTTAATAGCAATAGTTAGTCCAGAATCTGCGCCTATAAAGAGAATTATCCAAGAGGCAAGGGATAAAGGTATGTTGATTGATGCAACATATGGCAGAAGGACGAGAGCTGTTATTATTACAGATAGTGATCATATTATTTTATCAGCAGTTCAACCTGAGACTGTAGCACATAGACTCAATGCAAAGGATGTCGATGTAAACGAAGCTGACGAAGATTCAGTTGATTAGTAGGAGGAAACTATGCAGCAAAAAGGCCTATTAGTCGTAGTTTCAGGTCCATCCGGAACTGGTAAGGGTACGGTATGCCAAAAACTATTATCGCAAAGAGATAATGTGAGGTATTCTGTTTCTGCAACTACAAGAAAACCACGTGAGGGCGAAGTAGAAGGTCAGAATTACTTTTTTGTTTCTGAAAGAAATTTTCTGGATATGCTTGAGAAGGATGCTCTTATTGAATGGGACAAATATTGTGATAATTATTATGGAACTCCTAAGGATTATGTTGAATCCTGTCTTGAGGAAGGATTAGATATTATTTTAGAGATAACAGTTGAGGGTGCGCTTGATATAAAGCTGAAGTATCCTGAATGTGTTCTTGTTTTTATTCTTCCGCCTTCCATTGAGGAATTAAGAAGAAGAATTGAAAGAAGAGCAACCGAATGTTACGATATTATAGAAAAAAGATTAGAGCAAGCTTCAAATGAATTGAAACACGTTTCTAAGTACGATTATTTGATTCTTAATGACAGTGTTGACAATGCTGTTTTAAATATAGAAAAAGTATTGGATGCAGAGCGATTAAAGCCATCAAGAAATATCGCGTTATTAAATAGTTTAATAAAGTAAACAGGAGGTAGTTACATGATTTATCCTTCAATAATTGATTTAATGAAAAAGGTTGATAGTAGATATACTCTAGTTGTTGAGACCGCTAAGAGGGCAAGACAATTAGTAGATGGAGCACAGAGGCTTTCAAAGGTTAATTCTGAAAAAGAAGTTACAATTGCTATACACGAGATTATAGAAAATAAAGTAACATATGTAAGAGACATGAGTGTAATTTAATAGGGGGAGTTATAAGTGGCAGCTGAAAAAACAATGGAAAAAATAGTTTCTTTATCTAAGAACAGAGGCTTTGTATATCCTGGTTCGGATATTTATGGTGGGTTAGCTAATTCTTGGGACTACGGTCCTCTTGGCGTTGAACTCAAAAACAATGTTAAAAAGGCATGGTGGCGCAAGTTTATACAAGAAAGTCCCTGTAATGTGGGAGTTGATTGCGCAATACTTATGAACCCACAGGTTTGGGTTGCATCAGGGCATGTTGGGGGATTTAGTGACCCACTGATTGATTGCAAGGATTGTAAAACTCGTCACAGGGCTGATAAGCTTATTGAAGACTGGAACATTGTTAATAATATTTCATTTAAAGTGGATGGACTAAGCAATGAAGATCTGATGCAATATATAAAGGACAATGCTGTAAAGTGTCCTAATTGTGGCTCTGCGAATTTTACGGATATCAGAAAATTTAATTTGATGTTCAAAACATTTCAAGGTGTTACTGAGGATTCAAAGGCAGAGATATTTTTAAGGCCTGAAACAGCTCAAGGGATATTTGTAAATTTTAAGAATGTTCAACGCTCAACTAGGAAAAAAATCCCATTTGGTATTGGACAGATTGGTAAATCATTCCGAAATGAGATTACACCTGGTAATTTTACCTTTAGAACTCGTGAATTCGAGCAGATGGAGTTGGAATTTTTCTGTGAGCCTGGGACGGATTTAAAGTGGTTTACCTATTGGAAGGATTTTTGCCATAATTGGCTTCTAAGCCTTAATCTTACATCTGAGTCCTTAAAACTTCGTGATCACGATGCGAAAGAACTTTCCTTCTATAGTAATGCAACTACAGACATTGAGTATCTGTTCCCATTTGGTTGGGGTGAACTTTGGGGAATTGCTTCTAGAACAGACTATGACTTAAAGCAGCATATGATACATTCAAAAGATGACTTATCATATTTTGATCCTGCTACAAATGTTAAGTATGTTCCATATTGTATAGAGCCTTCTCTTGGAGCTGATAGAGTGACACTGGCATTCCTATGTGATGCTTATAACGAAGAAGAAGTTGTAGATGGAGATTCTAGGATAGTTTTGAAATTTCATCCTGCTTTGGCGCCTATAAAGATCGCAGTACTTCCTCTTTCAAAGAAATTGGGGGAAGCGGCTACTAAGGTATATGAGATGCTTACTAAGAACTACGTATGTGAATATGATGAAACAGCAAGTATAGGTAAAAGATATAGAAGACAGGATGAAATTGGAACACCATATTGTATAACTTTTGACTTTGAGTCACTTGAGGATAATAGTGTAACTATTCGAGATAGGGATACTATGCTTCAGATTAGAGTTAAGATAGAAGACCTAATTTCATACTTTGATGGTAAATTTGAATTCTAGTTTTGTGTTGCAGGCATTGTTTAATGCCTGCATTACTTGCATAATTGGCTGCTTTGAAAGTAAGGGATTATTCCTTATTTATATATCAATTTTACATTTGTACAGGAGGATGTTAAATGTCAAAATACGTTTATCTTTTTAGTGAAGGAAATGCATCTATGAAAAATCTTCTCGGAGGTAAGGGAGCGAACTTAGCTGAAATGACTGGCTTAGGACTTCCAGTTCCAAGAGGATTCACTGTAACAACTGAAGCATGTACAAGATACTATAACGATGGGAAAGTTATTGCAGAAGAGATTGAAAATGAAATCTATACAATGATGTCAAAAACAGAAGAAGCTGTTGGAAAAACCTTTGGTGATCCAACGAATCCTTTCCTAGTCTCTGTTAGATCAGGCGCAAGAGCTTCAATGCCTGGAATGATGGATACAATTCTAAATCTTGGCTTGAATGATATGGTTGTCGAGGGTCTTGCAAAACTTACTAACAATGAAAGATTTGCCTATGACAGCTATAGAAGATTCATTCAGATGTTTTCAGATGTAGTAATGGATGTTGAAAAACCTAAGTTCGAAAAAATCCTTGATGCAGTGAAAAAAGAGAATGACGCAGCATTTGACACCGATTTATCGGCAGACAACTTAAAAGAAATAGTTAAGAGATATAAGGTGCTGTTTAAGAATGAAAAAGGCTTTGAGTTTCCACAAGATCCTAAAATACAGCTTATGGAAGCAGTAAAAGCAGTATTTCGTTCATGGGACAACCCTCGGGCAATAGTGTATAGAAGATTAAATGATATTCCAGGAGATTGGGGCACAGCAGTAAACGTTCAAGAAATGGTCTACGGTAACATGGGCAATGATTCAGGAACTGGTGTTGCATTTACAAGAGATCCATCAACAGGCGAAAAGAAACTGTATGGTGAGTTTTTGATGAATGCTCAGGGAGAGGATGTTGTTGCTGGAATCAGAACACCGCTGCCTATGGAGCATATGAAAGAAGTAAATGCAGATGCCTACAATCTATTCGTTGAGATAGCTAACAAGCTAGAAAATCACTTCAGAGATATGCAAGACATGGAATTTACCATTGAAAAAGGAAAGCTGTTTATGCTTCAAACTAGAAATGGTAAAAGAACAATTGCTGCTGCTTTAAAAATTGCTGTTGACTTAGTAGAAGAAAAAATGATAACTAAGGAAGAAGCAATAATGAAGGTTGATCCTAAGCAGTTAGATGCAGTTTTACATCAAAACTTTGAACCGAAGGCTTTAAAAGCAGCAAAACCAATTGCTAAAGGTCTTCCGGCTTCACCTGGAGCTGCAACGGGTAAGATTTACTTCGAGGCAGGGGAAGCTGTAAATGCAACAAAGAACGGTGAAGAGCAGGTTATACTTGTTCGAATGGAAACTTCACCTGAGGATATCGAGGGTATGCACGTATCACAGGGTATATTAACTGGCCGTGGAGGAATGACTTCTCATGCAGCGGTTGTTGCTCGTGGCATGGGTACCTGCTGTGTAGCAGGCTGTAGCGAAATTAAAATAAATGATGAAGAAAAATATTTCATTGATAAGAATGGGAAGAAGTATGTTGAAGGTGATTGGATTTCTTTGGATGGCTCAGCCGGTAATGTATATGGTGAAAAGCTTCCAACTGTTGACCCTGAAATGACAGCAGATTTTGAAACTCTTATGCAGTGGGCTGACGAAGCTAGAACCTTAAAGGTAAGGGCAAATGCAGATACACCTGAAGATGCTGCGCATGCGATGAAGTTTGGTGCAGAAGGTATTGGACTCTGCCGTACCGAGCATATGTTCTTTGAAGCTGATAGGATTGCTGTAATGAGAGAAATGATTGTTGCAAGGACGCAGGAGCAGAGAAGAAAAGCTCTCGACAAGCTGTTACCAATGCAAAGAAGTGATTTCGAGGGCTTGTTTACAATAATGAAGGGATATCCGGTAACTATTAGGTTCCTCGATCCACCACTTCATGAGTTCCTTCCACAAGCGGATGAGGATATTGAGTCTCTTGCAAAAGAGATGGGCATGTCGTTTAACGATTTAAAGGGCATAGTCACAGACCTGCATGAGTTTAATCCAATGATGGGACATAGAGGTTGCCGTTTGGCAGTTTCATATCCTGAAATAGCTGAAATGCAGACAAGAGCTGTTATTGAAGCGGCAATAAATGTTAATAAAAATGGAATGTCAGTTGTTCCTGAAATAATGATTCCTTTGGTTGGAGAGATTAAGGAATTGAAGTTTGTAAAAAATATTGTAGTAAAGACAGCTACTGAAGTAATTGAAAAAGCTGGTGTTAAGCTTGATTATAAAGTTGGAACTATGATAGAAATTCCTAGAGCTGCTATTACTGCTGATGAGATTGCAAAGGAAGCTGAGTTCTTCTCCTTTGGTACAAATGACCTTACTCAGATGACTTTTGGGTTCAGCCGTGATGATGCTGGAAATTTCCTAGAACATTATTATGCAAATAAGATTTATGAGTCTGACCCATTTGCTAAGCTTGATCAAAATGGAGTTGGAAAGCTTATCGAGATGGCAGTTAAGCTTGGAAAACAGACAAGACCTGATATCAAGCTAGGTATATGTGGAGAGCATGGCGGTGATCCATCTTCTGTTGAGTTCTGTCATAGAGCTGGGCTCAATTATGTATCTTGCTCACCTTTCCGTGTACCAATCGCTAGACTTGCTGCTGCTCAGGCTGCAATAAGAAAAGAATGAGATTTAGGTCAGAAGTAATTCTTACTTAAATTAGTTATAGCTGAGGCTGTCTTGAAATTCTGTTTGAAAAAACATTATTTCGAGACAGCCTCTTTTTATGTAGTATGAGTGATAAATCTTCTGTATCTAAGGACTTTTTTATGAGAGCCTAAATCCTGTTATCCAATTTGTTTTTCCTAAGCATTTGAGCCATATGGATCTGGATCATATTTTAAGAGTATTGCTGTCAGGTGTTCTGAATGTTCCTTTTCATCGTCAATTATGGTTTGTAGAGTAGTACGTATATCTTTTTTTGGAAATTCGGACAGTTCCTCTTCATAAAGAATAACTGCTTCCATTTCCCCCTTTACATCATCACGTAGATTGTTTAGAATAAGTTGTTTATCATAGCTAGGTTTATACACCTGCAGGGGCAATTTGTAACCCAACTTATCAGGATTATGAATCAAGTAAAACTTGGATTGAATTGGGTCGTATTTCCTAAGTAAATTAATCGCTAAGCTGTAATGCCTTTTCTCATCTAACATAATATTATGCCACACCTCATTGATATCTGCCATATTGGAATTGGCAATATGGTTTTGATATCCATTAATGGCGATTACCTCGGCAATAATTATCTGTCTGAGCATATTCGTAAACTTGATGGCCATGCCCTGAGGTTGACCATATGGATTGGTATAACTCATAAATAACCCTCACTTCTAAAAAAGTTAACACAAGACGCTACTATATTCTATGTCCTTTAAATAAGAGTGTGCATGTACAAATGAAATAGTATTACCTGTGACCAGCTTTTATTGGTAACACTTACAAGTAGATAAGTTGACATAATGTTGATAATATACTCTTGGATAAAAAATAATATTATACAAGGGGTATAACATATGAACAGGAAATACACACGAAAGTTATCATTATTAATGGCTGCAGTTTTAATAACTAGCAGTTTATTTCTAAGCACCACGGCAGTTAATGTTGCTTCTGTAAATGATTTGGGCAAAAGTTCGACATATGCAAGAGAAGCAATTCAGTGGTTGGCAAACAATAATGTCATCAGCGGAGACAAGCAGGGAAACTTTAACCCAGTTAAAACAATTTCAAGACCTGAGCTTGTTACACTACTTGTAAAAGCACTAGAGATTGATACATCCAATTTGCCTACAAAAGCCACTTTTACTGATGTTCCTACAAACCATTGGGCATATAAGTATGTTGAAGCGGCGAATAGAGCAGGGGTAGTTAGCGGAACCGGAAATGGAAAATTCGGAGTTAATAATCAAAGTACAAGAGAGCAGATAACAGCGATGCTAATGAACTATTTGTTAGTTTCAAAAGAAGCTGTTCTAGCTGATCTTGGGCTTGGTGAGTTAGAAAAATTTAAGGATGAAAGTAAAATGTCAGATTGGGCAAAGCCGTCCATCCAATTTGCAGTTTACAACAAACTTATGAGTGGCATCAGTTCTGATATGTTTTCTCCCAACGGTTCAGCAACAAAGGAACAAATAGCAGTTATACTCTACAACAAAATGCTGATGCACTTAAGAAACCTATTGTGACCTTTAATGGAGATATACTGAAGCTTACTACAGCTCCTGAGATTGAGAACGGTGAAATACTAGTACCTCTAGAAGTATTCAAGAAAATAGACGCAGTGGTAACTACAGATGATCAAATGACTAAAGTTATAATAAAAAGTTCAACGTTGGCTGGTCGTAACATTTATATTAATACAGGAAGTCAGGCAGCCTATACCAACTATACTGGCAGTGGGGATCCTTTTAATGATCCAGCAGCACAGGATAATCTTATAACTCTAAATAATGCACCAAAAAAAGTTGGAAATGAAGTTTTAGTTTCTGTGAAAGCTATAGTAGATGCTATCGGAATAAAGGTGGAATGGAACACAAAAACAAACGTAGTGTCAATACAAGACAGCACAGCTGTAAAAAATCCTATGTTGTACAATGCTTGGAAGAATACTCTTCAGTATAAGGGCGAGTATAGCTCCAGCATGGTTATATCCATGATAGAAAATACGAGCAACGAAGAGTTTAATATATCCTATACGATGAAGGGTGCTGTAAATGGTCTAAATGCTACAGCAAAGTCAAACTTATTAGTAAAAATAACTGGAATTCCAGATGAAGAGTATGAATATGATACTGTAAATATTGGTAATAAAATCTATTCTAAAGATGTAGATACGGGCGAGTGGACCATACTTGATCAAATAGAGGCTGATGATCAAGGAATCATGTATTATGATGTTGCTGCTGACAGAGCAGAAACGCAGAAACTTCTTGATGCTTATGATAAATTGAATATATTTCCTGCAGGAAAAGCTATTCTTAATGGGGAAGAAGTTACAAAATATAAAATTAAGCTAAGTATAGATGATTTAGAATTAATAATACCAGCAGAGCTGCTTGAAAATGGTTTAGGGCTTGGTGACATTTATAACAAAGGCTTGGATTTTAAGACTGAAATTTTTATTAACAGTCAGGGGCAGCTTGTAAAACAATCTGTTAAAATGACGGGTGGAATTGAAGAAGCTGGAGTAATTGTGGATGTCAAAATAAATGTAGATGTTGAATTTTCAAATATAGATAAGGATATTGAAATTGTTAGCCCAATTTAGAAACCTTTAAATAATTATAAAAAACATACTTCTATATTAAGGACAAAAATACTTTCGGTCTGTTTGAATGAAAAAATGGAGAATCTAATTAGATTCTCCATTTTAAGTTTATTAGCTTACCTTTGCTGATTTATTTGGTGGTTTTCTCAAAGCTTTATTTATTGTGGTAAAGTGGGCCTTGAAATCTCTGTCAATGTGTCTGCAACTTCAGTGTTGTATTTAGCATCAATAGCTATGTCTCCTAGGGCTACTATTCCTACAAGAGTATTGTTTTCAACAACAGGAATTCTCCGTATCTGGCTGCAGGCCATCTGCTTGGAAACTTCATTCATTTCCATTTCAGGCGTCACAGTCGTTACACTTGATGTCATAACATCTTTAACAGCTGTTATCTGCGGATTTTTGCCGGCAGCAATAGTTCTTACTACAATATCCCTATCCGTTACTATTCCAATGACACCACTCTGATCACAGACGGGGATAGACCCCACGTTATGCACTTGCATAAGATGTGCCGTTTCTGAAACAGTTGTTGCTGGATATACAAAAGCAACATCCTTGGTCATAATATCTTTTACCTTCATTTTTATCATCCTCTCTATAATGGAATTCAAGATTTATGATTCCCAAGTAAGACATAAAGACACATGGCAAAATCAGAAAAATTAGTGAACAAATGGAAAAATTACAAACTCCTAAGTGCATCAATAGGATTTAATCTACTTGCCTTTCTTGCAGGCATATATCCGAATACAATACCAACTGCTGCAGAGAAGCCGACTGCAAGTGATATGGTTGATAAGGATATTGAGAAACTTATACCAATGAGAACTGCAGCAACATATGCAATTATACTGCCAAGTATTAATCCTACAAGTCCACCAAATATTGAAAGAAATATAGCCTCAATAATAAATTGAAGCTGAATTCTACTTGGTGTTGCTCCTAAAGCTTTACGCAATCCAATTTCAGTTGTTCTCTCAGTTATAGATACTAGCATCATATTCATAATACCTATACCTCCAACAACAAGTGATATTGCGGCAATTCCAGCAAGTAGTAAGGACATCATTGACATCATAGTTTGGAAGGAATTTATCATATCACCCATATTAAATATGGTGTAAGCATTATCCTTGTAGTTAAATGCTGGATTTAACACACCTTTAATTCCTGTTACAGTATCGTCGGCCAATTTTGTATCAACCAAAAATACATCAAGGCTTGATATACTTTTAACACCTAAGCTTCGAAGTGCTGTTGTGTAAGGAATTATAACAGTATCATTATTTGATCCCATACTAAAGCCAGTAGACGCTGCAAGTGTCCCAATTATAGTATAGGTTGTGCCATTTATAATTAGCTCTTTTCCAACAGGATCAACGCCAAAATAAAGCTCATTTACAATATTGCTACCTATAATAGCAACCTGATTTTTACTTTCTAAGTCGAGAATATTTATAGTTCTTCCAGACTTAAGTAAACTCAAATTAGCATTAAAGTAAACTTCATTTTTACCCTGAACGGTTATGTCTTCAATTACCTTGCTATTGCCTATTATTCCAGATACTCCTGAAATAGTAGGAGATATACCACTTATATTATCAACTTTTGAAATGTTTTTCATATCATCTTGGCTAAGACCTTGTTTGAGCGGTGTGCCTCTAGCATTAATTGTAATTTTATTGGCACCAAGCTCATTTATTTGATTGCTTATACTGTTTGTAGCACCCTGAACGATAGTGATCAATGCGATAATAGATGCTACACCAATAACAATACCAAGCATTGTTAAAAATGAACGGAGCTTATTATTGATAATATTTTCCCAAGACATTTTTATACTCTCAAATAGCATCCTATAGTACCTCCTGTTCATTTAGATACCCATCTAAAATATTTACAACTCTTTTCGCGTGACGAGCAATATTAATATCATGGGTAATCATAATAATTGTTCTTCCATCCCTATTTAGCTCTTCAAAAAGCTCCATCACCTGAGCACCAGTTTTCTGATCTAAGGCGCCTGTGGGCTCGTCTGCAAGCAAGATCGTCGGTTGTGTAACCAGTGCACGAGCAATAGCAACACGCTGTTGTTGTCCGCCTGAGAGCTGATTTGGAAGATTTCGCATTTTATCTGATAATCCAATACGTTCGAGTATTTCCTTTGCACGTTTTTTGCGCTGTGAAGATGGCAGCCCAGAATAAATCAATGGAAGCTCAACATTTTGGAGGGCTGTCATTCGCGGCAGGAGTTGAAAGCTCTGAAATACAAAACCTATTTCTCGGTTTCGTACTTTTGCTAGATCAAACTCATCAAGTTCATCAATATCATTACCAGATAGAAAATACTTTCCTGAGGTCGGCACATCAAGACAGCCGATTATATTCATAATTGTAGACTTTCCGGAGCCTGAGGGACCGAGTATTGATAAAAATTCTCCAGAATGAATACTCAGATTTACGTTATGCAGAACCTCTAATTCTTCCTCACCCATATAGTAGCTTTTACAGATATTCTGCATATTTAGAATTTCAGCCATTGTCTCCGCCTCCAGAACTGTTCGAGTTATTGCGACCTCCCGAAAATCCCATACCTCCTGTGGCTGGAGCTTTAGCTTTTGTATAAAGAATTGCTTCTCCCTTTATAACACCACTTTTAACTTCAACAGTAGTACCATCATTTATACCTGTAGTTATTTCAGTTTTAACGGCAGCGCCGTTTTCACCTTTTTTAAGAACATAAGCTTTGTTATTATTGTCAAACGCAATAGCCTCCATAGGTAAAGTAATAACGCCTGTAGCTTTACTGCTTATAATCTTTACCTCTGCTGACAAACCGATTTTAAGGCTGCTATCTTTTTCAAGGTCAATGGTTGCGGTGAAATATGTCACTCCATTGACAATCTGCCCTTCTTTAGACATACTGCTGATTTTGCCTTTTATCTCTTTGTTTATCGCACCTATTTTAACAGTTGCTTCCTTTCCTTTCTCTAATGCTGTAATGTCGTATTCGTCGACCTTGACATTAACTTCTAAATTATTATAATCGACAATTTCTAATAATTTAGTACCAGCCATGACCTGCGCATTTTCTTCAACATTTACATTAACAACTTCTCCACTGATTTTTGCTAGAATTTCATCTCCAGCTGTTGTTTTGATTAGAACAGCACTTTCTTTGACCATTTCACCATCTTTGACATTGATTCCAGAAATCTGCATAACCTTTTCAGAGATTATAGTTTGGCGATTTTTAGTTTCAACATTACCCGAAAAGGAGTAATAAGTTGTGATATCTCCATTTTCAGCATCTACACTTTCATAGTTTGTGGGTTTAGGTCGCATAAGTAAGGTTGCAGCAATTCCTACTACTGCAATCGTTATAATAGTAATAGCTATCCATTTTAGTGCCTTTGATTTTCTTTTTCGTCTCATTATGGGTAACCTCCAATTTAGTGCGCTATAATTTAATACTCAAGCTATAGAAATTTAAAAACGAGCTGAATAATGATTTTAGTATGCTATAAAAATGAATTAAATATGTCAGTAAAACTTATATAATTGGCATATCTTAAAGGAAAAGTAGAAATGTTAAAAAAAGCAGTGGTCTATGAAATACGGTACCTTGGTATGGAAGGAGGGCTACGGGGTACGTGTAGTAATGGAACAGAAAGTCGTAACTATTATCTAATTATTTACAAGACCTGACTTAATTTTATGCCTGGTCTTTTTTAGAATTCTAGGAAGCATTAGTTTTAATAGTGTGACTTGCATTGAGCTATTTCGATCTTTCCATTTTCAATTCGATATACAAGACGATTCACTTCGTCTATTCTTGGGGTACTGGAATCAAAACGCGGATTTTATACTCTAAGGACTGAAATTCTATCAAATCCGCAATTTTGTACACTTTAAGCTCAGTACCCCGAAAACTGGCTAGATTTTGTCAAATACTAAACTCAAATCAATTACAAGCTCTGGAAAAACCGTTACTTGAAGTTTATTTTCATCAGTATATGTTTCAG
>Ga0209430_1001701_pt1 | contig 15651 bp, 15 predicted proteins | sample BarGraIncub1133A_FD_184504 | JGI IMG/M metagenome (GOLD analysis project Ga0209430, IMG submission 184504) | Arctic peat soil microbial communities from Barrow, Alaska - Barrow Graham LP Incubations 11-33A (SPAdes) (version 2) | ecosystem: Environmental > Terrestrial > Soil > Wetlands > Peat... | reverse complement strand
GGGACGTAGAGGTCGGAAGTTCGAGTCTTCTCATCCCGACAAAAGGAAACGGCTTGGTCATTTGATTGACCAAGCCGTTTCGCTTTAAAAATACTTTTTACTTGTAGAGTTCAACAAGCTTTGCCTTCAATTCTTCCCCCCTTAGATTCTTGGCAACGATAATGCCTTTGGGGTCCACCAGAACGGTATGTGGTATACCTGAGAAAGCAAAAACAGTCACCGCCTCACATTTCCATCCAGCCAAGTCGGACATGTGATGCCAAGGAATCTGATACTTTTCGATGGCACCCTTCCAAGCAGTTGCATCTTCATCCAGAGAGACTCCTACAATGTCAAAACCCTTCGGATGGTACAGTTTGTAACACTCAAGCACATTGGGTAGTTCCTTCATGCAAGGGCTACACCAGGACGCCCAGAAATCGATCAAAACATAATTGCCTTTTCCGATGAATTGGGATAAGGAAATCTGAGCGCCATCAGGTGATTTCATCTTCAGATCCGGGCAGATACTGCCTATTTGTACTTTCATGGATTCAGCCAATTTCTCTATCGCTGCCTTAACAGTGGCATCTTTCATGAATTCAGGGCCAGCTTTGGAAAAAATTGTTTGCAAATCTTCATCTTCCAAAGAGGATAAGACTGCTTTGAAAAGATGTAGACCAAGCGGATTGCCAATATTGTCCACTACCGTTTTAATGGATAAATCACGAAATGTTTTCAAGTAAGTGACGTAAGCGGCATTGAAAGATTTCTTGGCAGTCTCATCCGAAGGATTGGCTTTTACGAATTCATTCAGTTTAACCAAATCCGCGGTAATGAGTGTATACTTCTCTTCAAAAGCTTGATAAGCGTTGTTGATATCAGAGCCGGTAATCTGAATATTATCTTTCAAAACCTTGCAATCGAGCTTGCCACCCATATAGAAGTCCTTGTATAGTGGTTTTGCATCGTCCTTTTGGATCATTACAACGTACCATCCTGCTGAATCTACTTTACCATTCAGATTGAAAGCATTCTTTTCAATAAGCACAGAATCCAGGGCAACAAGTCCAGTGATTTCGGAAATACCGTAAAGTTGGACCTTATGACCGTTCCATTTTTCATCATCTGTAGTGCCCTTCAAGCTGTAGACGGTGGGACTAGCAAAAACGTTCAGAAAACATGTCAGAAAAAGGAAAGTGATCAGATTTTTCATGATTATTCAGTATTTAATATTTAAATATTTTGGGTGGAAAAACGAGCAAAAATACTAAGCGGAAGTTTTTTCCCGGATTTTTCAGGAACAACTAGCTCTCCGTATTCGATATCCCGAACTTGTGGGAAATAGGAATCCAGTAAATTTCTAGCTATAACTGCAGAAAAGCCCATGGAGTAAAGGTTTAGAATAAGAAAACCTTGATTGGGATCCAAGAGTTGACTGCAAGCTTCCATTAAAGGTGCAATGCTTTCTTCCAACACCCACTTTTCACCGTCAGGTCCTCGACCATAAGCTGGCGGATCCAGGATGATTCCTTGATAAACCTTATTGCGTTTCACCTCCCGTTGAACAAATTTCAGAGCATCTTCCAACATCCAACGAACACCTTCCAGCCCGGAGGCTTCCATATTTTCACGCGACCAGGTCAGCACTTGACGAACGGAGTCTACGTGGGTAACTTCGGCTCCAGCTGCACAAGCTGCCAACGAAGCCCCACCTGTATAGGCAAAGAGATTCAGAACTTTAGGTTTCTCCATAGACATGGACAAGGAATGTACTTGATCATAGATGTAGTCCCAATTGGATGCTTGTTCCGGGAAAATGCCAACATGTTTGAAAGAAGTCATTCCAAGCCGGAATTTCAAGCGCATGTCTTTATAAGCGTAGTTCATGAACCATTGGCCGGGCATGGAAGGTTTTTGCAACCATTCTCCACGTTCAGAATCTCCAGCATCTTTTCCTTTGGCGCGCTTAAACCAAGCTTGGGGTTGTTTGTCCCATTCAACATCCGTCAAGCTCTTGTTCCAGATTGCCTGAGGTTCAGGTCGGCGGAGAATGTAGTTACCAAATCGTTCGAGTTTTTCAAAACCACCGGAATCGATGAGTTCGTATTCGGTCCAGCCGGTTGGTTCTAGTTCTAGCATCTATGGGAATATTGGAGGTAAGCGCAATGAGACAAACATACTGTTTTTTTTGGGCACCTCAAAATCTTTTTGCACTTTTGAGCCCTCATAAACCCCCATTCCATGGAACAGATCACCAGTTTGCAGAATCCTAGAGTTAAACAAATCGTGCAACTTTCTAAAGTACGCGAACGTCGGGAGCAAGGGCTTGTGATCGTGGAGGGTGCTCGGGAAATCGGATTGGCATTGGATGCCGGCCATGAGCCAGAAGTGGTTTATGTTTGTCCGGAAATTTATGCAAAAAGTGGATATCCCGACCTGCTGAACCGCATAACCATACAAAAACAAATTGCCTTTACATCAGCAATCTTTGAGAAAGTAGCTTACCGAGAAGGGTCGGATGGGTTGATTGCGTTGATCAAGCCCAAAGAACATCGACTCGACCAGCTTCAACTACAGGAGAACCCATTCATCATAGTATTGGAATCAGTCGAGAAACCCGGTAATCTGGGAGCTGTCCTTCGTACAGCCGATGCAGCCAAAGTGGATGCTGTTGTCATTTGCGATCCTTTGACCGACCTATACAATCCGAATGCCATACGTTCAAGTGTAGGGTGTTTGTTCACTGTTCCGATAGCTGTTTGCTCTTCCGAGGAATGTCTTGAATGGATGAAAGCTCATCAAATCAAGTCATTCGCAGCTGAACTGAAAGCTTCTGAATGGTATCAGAATTGCGACTTCAAAGGCCCATCTGCCATCATCATGGGTACTGAAGCCGATGGGCTCACCGATTTCTGGCTAATCAATGCCGATAAGCGGATTAAGATTCCAATGCGTGGTGTGATAGATTCGCTGAACGTGTCTGTCTCAGCTGCTGTTTTGACCTTTGAGGCCATGAGACAACGGGGCTTTTAGCCCAATCGTACATGCTCTGCCCGAACAGGGTGTTTGATAAAGATCGAAGCACTTTCCTCGAACTTTTGAGCGGATTCCGTTGTCAGATAACGGGTAGTGCCACCTTTGCTACAACATGCCGCCAGCTCCTGATGCCTTTCAAGGTACGATAGAAGGCTCTGAGTCACGTATTCCCCCTGTGAGACAACATGCACACCTTTGGGAACGAATCGTTGAATGGTCGGCAGCAATAAAGGGTAATGCGTGCACCCAAGAATCAAAGCATCGATTAGAGGGTCACTTTCAAACAAATGATTTAGATTCTTGCGAACAAAAAATTCTGCTCCCTCGGATTCGTATTCGCCATTCTCGACCAAAGGAACCCACATAGGGCAGGATTCCCCTGTTAGAACGATATCTGGGAAAAATTTTGTGATTTCAATGGGGTATGATCCAGATTGAATGGTTCCCGGTGTTCCCACCAATCCAACATGTCTGGTTTGGGTCATGGAGCCAATTACTTCGACTGTGGGTCGTAAAATTCCGAGAACTCTGCGATCGGGATCCCAAGTAGGTAAATCCACTTGCTGAATGGTTCGCAATGCTTTTGCTGAAGCTGTATTACAAGCCAAGATGACCAATTGACAGCCTTGATCGAACAAAAACTTCACTGCCTGACGGGTGAATTCGTAAACCATGTCGAAAGAACGGTTCCCATAAGGTGCACGGGCATTGTCTCCCAGATACAAGTAGTCATATTCGGGAAGCTTTTTCCGAAACTCATCGAGTATGGTTAAACCTCCGTATCCGGAATCAAAAACGCCAATGGGACCTGATGGGTTATACATGGTTTTACGTTGGACTGAAAACAAAGAAAGGATGATTCAGCACCATCCTTTCTTTAAAAACTAGTTGACTTATTTCAAATTAAGCTTGGCACGTATCTGATTGGTAACATCCACGCATTTATCAACAGACCAATACATTAAGCCTGCATTGGCTGAAATGTCGAAGATGTAAATGAACCCCTGATCCTGACCTACAACTTTCACTGCGTTAGCCAACTTTGTATTGATGGGAATCATGAGATCTTGATACGTTTTTTTCACTTCGTTTTGTGAATCTTGATAGAAAGCTTGCAAACGTTGTTCCAAATCTTGAATTTCAGTCATACGACGAACTTTGATTGCTTCAGGAAGGGTATCTTTAGCAGCTACAAAATCAGAACCTTTTTTCTGATATTCTTCTTGCATTCGCGACAGTTCAGATTCATAATTTTTCGAAATATCTTCAATTTTCTTAGTGGCAGCAACCGTTTCGGGCATGCTTTGGAAGATTTCGGTGCGATTGAAGTAGCCAAACTTAAGATCCTGCGCAAATGCGGTCAAGGGTAAAAACAAGGCTATGGCAATGAAGAGTTTTTTAGTCATTTTTTCGATATTTATTATTAATTTTCTTTGTTTTGGGCGCAAATGTACATATTAATATCCTAATTTTTGCAATACTTCATCGCTGATATCCATTTTTGGTGAGGCGAAAATGATGTTGTCCCCGGAGGCACGATCGAGAACGAGCGTATACCCCTTTTCTTCGGATAAGGCCTTGATAGCGTTGTAAATTTCGTCCTGAATCGGAGTCAGCAGACTTTGACGTTTCTTGTACAACTCACCTTCAGAACCGAAATATGTTTTCTTGAGTTCAGCAGCTGCTTTTTCTTTAGCAAGGATTTCTGCTTCACGTTTTGCTTTCAAATCATCTGAAAGGTATACCATCTCTGACTGGTATTTGGTGTAAAGATCTTTGGCATCTTTAGTAAGTACATCCACTTCAGCCTGCCATTTCTTGGAAACCTGAGTCAACTGATCGTTTGCCATTTCGTAAGCCGGAATCTTCTTCAGGATATACTCCATATCGACCAAAACAACTTTTTGAGCAAAGCCAGTCATACTGGTCATCAAAAGTGCAACTAAAACAAACAATACTTTTTTCATATTCCTATAAATTGAATGTCAATAGATCAAAAGTACGACAAAATAATTAACTGTTTAGTTATGTTAACAATTTTTTTGGATCGTTTTTACAGATTTTAAAACTCTTGGCCGATGATGAAGTGGAACTGACTTCCACTGGGTGTGGACGAACCTGGAACTTTATCAAACCCGTAAGCCCAGTCGATACCCATCAGCCCAACCATTGGGAGGAAAATACGGACACCTGCACCAGCAGAACGTTTCAGATCAAATGGACTCCACATTTTCGGTTTGTTCCAACCATTCCCGGCTTCAACAAATGCAAGGCCATAAATGGTGGTGGAAGTTTCCATCATCAGTGGATAACGAAGTTCCAAGCCAAGACGTTGGTAGATGTAGTTGGTTCCCAAGGCGCCATTTTCATAACCGCGCAAAGCCATGGTTTCGTACGTATAGGTACTGCTGTAACCAGTAGTTCCGTCACCACCGAGGTAAAACATGCCAAACGGTGAAAGCTTGTAGTCATTGAAGGAACCCAGATACCCCAAGTCGAATCGGGTCATAAGAACCAACTTATGATTGGCTGAAAGTGGAGTATAAGTCTTGCTCTTTAATTTGATCTTGTAGTATTCAATCCATTTGTACAATTTCTCAAACTCTTTTTTCTCAACCATTTGTTTATAATCGGCCGTGGTATATTTGCCAAACAAGGAATAAGGCAACGTAGTTTGCGCCGAAAAGGTGAAATCGGAACCAGCACTCGGATACAAGGGATTAGCAATCGATTTTCTGGACAGTGTCAGCGATAGGCTTAAGTCGTTACTCCTACCGTTACTGATTACGAAGTAGTTCCAGTTTTGCAGGCTGTAGTGCTGATATGCCAATTCACCATAAAGCTGGAAATAGTCATCAGGCCAGGTCAAGCGGCCGCCAAGGCCCATGGAAAGGCCCCACATCTTGAGGTATTTATCAGGGTCAAGTTCGTACATATAGGAGCTGTTGCCACTACCATAATTGTCACTGCCACCATAACTGCTGCCACCATAACCACCGTAATAATTATAGTTATTGTACATGTTGCTATAATTGCTGTAATACCTGGAACTTACATCGCTCTGATGGGAGTAATACCCGGAAAAGGAGAACGAATTCGGGCGTTTGCCACCCAACCAAGGTTCCAGGAAAGAGAAGCTATATGAACTGTAATAATTACCGTTGGAACGTCCGGTAATGGAGAAGGTTTCACCGTCTCCTTGTGGAAGGACTTTATAGGTGCCCAGATTGAGCAAGTTCCGGATAGAGAAGTTGGTAAACTTCAAGCTAACAGAACCGACAATACCGGTGGAACCCCAACCAGCAGAAAATTCGATTTGGTCATTATTTTTGGGGGTTAAATTAAAATTGATATCCACTGTTCCGGCGGCTTCGTCAGGAACAGGATCCAATCCCATCTTTTCAGGGTCGAAGTGGCCCATCTGTTGAATTTCACGGGCTGAACGCATCAGCGCGGATTTATTGAACAAAGCTCCCGGCTTAATACGAAGTTCTCTGCGTACTACGTTTTCATAAAGACGGTCATTCCCATTGATATTCACCCGATTGATGGTAGCAGGATTCCCTTCATGAATCCGCATTTCCAAGTCTATGGAATCACCCACCACACTAACTTCCACAGGATCAACCTGAAAGAATAAGTAACCATTATCCTGGTATAAATTGGTAACAGCATCCTCATTCTGAGAGGTCTTCAATCGTTCATCGAGACGTTTCTGGTTGTAAATATCCCCACGATTGATCTGTAGTGCACGATTAAGTGCCACAGCCGGATAAATCGTATTGCCAACCCAAGTAATGTTCCTGTAGAAATACTGCTTGCCTTCATCTATCTTGATATAAATATTTACTGACTTATCATCGAAGCGGTAAACAGTGTCTTCTAAGATGATGGCATCCCTATAGCCAAATTCGTTGTATTTCTGGATGAGTAGGGCTTTATCTTTTTCATACTCAGCCTCCACAAATTTCTTGCTGCTGAAAAAGTTTACAATGCGACCCTTCTGTTTGGTCTTCTTCATAGCCCGGGCTGCTTTTGAATCGGAGAAAGCCACATTCCCATCAAAAATAATCTGATTGACCTTGATCTTGTCCTTACGATCAATATTGATTTCTACGATTACTTTACTTTTATCGGCTGGATCTTCTTTCTGAAGAATATCGACTTCGGCGTTTCTGAAGCCTTTTTCGTCGTAATGCCGTTTGATGAGCAACTTAGCCTTGTCTGCGATATTGGGTGTAATCTGATTACCAACGGTTAAACCAATGCTTTTTTCCAAATCGTCTTTATCGGACTTCTTGATGCCGCTGTATTTGACGGCCGAGATCTGGGGACGTGGTTTCAGCTGAATTTCAAGCCAGATCTGGCTGCCCTGAATTTTGGTAGCAACAATCTTTACATCCGAGAACAAGCCATGTTTCCAATAACGTTTCAATGCCTCACTGATTTCATCACCAGGCACCTTAACGATTTGACCAACGCTCAGCCCGGACAAACCGATGAGTATATAGTCTTCATAATTTTTCATCCCAGTGACAGCAATATCTGCTATTTTATACTCCCTGGGGGAGGCATAGAATATTTCGGGGAGTTGGTCTTCAGTCGCAACTGCTTCTGCCTTCTGCAGGAAAAGGGTCATCGCGCACAAGGCACAGAAAGAAGCAAAGATTTTTCTAAACATCATATAATCTCAGGATTGTCTATTTTTGGACTTGTTCACTCGTTTGCCCATAGCGCCTTTCGCGGTTCTGAAAGCAATAAATTGCCTCCCATAATTCTTCTTTACGAAATATGGGCCAAGGAATTTCAGAGAAATAAAGTTCCGAATAGGACAGCTGCCACATGAGGAAGTTGCTGATTCGCATCTCGCCTCCAGTGCGGATGAGCAAATCCGGTTCGGGGTAATTTTTGGTTGTAAGATAACTGTTGAATAGGTCCACGTCTATATCATTCTCGGTAAACTTGCCTGTTTTCACATCGTGCGAAATGGCTTTGATGGCTTCAATGATTTCCCAACGGGAAGAATAACTAAGTGCCAAAATCAGCGTCAGGGCTTCTCCACCAGCAGTTTCACGAATGCATTTGGCTGCACGATCCTGCAGTTTTTGAGGAAGACGGTTCATTTCTCCGATAATCTGAAGGCTAACGCCAAATTTAATCAAGTCTGGAGTTTCGTGTTCAATAGACTGCATCATCAAATCCATCAGGCCAATGACTTCAGATTCCGGTCGGCTCCAATTCTCAGTAGAAAATGTATAAAGTGTCAGGTAAGAAATGCCACACTCTCTGGCGGCTTCTACTACCTGACGAACGGAGACAACACCTTCCATGTGGCCATAGGCTCGTTCCCGACCAATGCTTTTAGCCCAACGCCCGTTCCCATCCATAATGATGGCTACGTGCTTCGGGACTTTTGTTTGGTCAATTTTCTCGAGATAGGACATATTCATTTGTAACAATCAGAACCTGTTCCATACAGGTCTAGCGTGACATATAGCATTAGGACTGAATACCAGTCCTTGTTTTTATTCCAGTTTCCGGTTCCTGCCCAATTGTTGTTGAGCTGAAAAGCCGTAGTTCCTGAGGAGTAATCAAAGTCGTCAGCGAGGGCCTTTCTAAATGACCATTCACAACCAACATTCAGACGGGGCATCACTTTTGCCTTTATTCCGACTCCAAAAGGAATATTGGCACAGAGCCTTGTTTTATCCGATTGGTATCCTGTCAATCCAAGACCGACAGAAATATATGGACAAACACTGCTGGATCCTGCTTTGTAGCCAGGCACTCCGTATTGGAAAAATCCCAGTTCAAACTGAAGTCCTGCATCAACAAACCGACGGCTGAACTGCAATTCTTCCCCGTTGAGATATGCTGTCGCATCTCCAATGGTCGAGCCTGAAATTCCACCAGATAACAAATTGGCTTTCAATGCCAGGTTTCCGTTGATGTTGTAACGACCCAGTAAACCAAAAGCGGCTTGGGCATTCATCAGTGGTCTTGTAGAGTTTGCATCACCCATGTAGGATGAACCTCCGCCCAACAAACCAAGCTCCATGCGGTATGCCTGCCCTTTCATGCCCGCTGGCAAGAAAAGTAATAGAGCAATCAGAATTCTAAAAAAAGGTCGTTTCATGCGTACATTAACTTTATCAGGAATAAACGCCAAAAAACAACTTTAAGTATTTTTCAAGCCTGCTTTTCAATTAGCGACGGGTAAATACCATCTTGTTCAGGTAGCCTTTCCAAACGGTGGAAGAAGCGCCGTCACTACGGGTTCCGCCAAGAATCCAGATAAACTCTCTGTCTTTCTCATAAACCAAATCGGGGATATGCTGAACGAATACACCTGCCCCTGCTAAACCGCTGTCCATTTGTAAAAATGCCCAGTTGACATCAGCATTTTTCCAGGTTTTTCCATGATCCGGAGAAATGCGCAGATCGTTGTATAGAGTACCGGATTCATCTTGTCCACCGAAACTTACCAAATAACCATCATAGCAGAACAATGTAGTATTCCTTCTCTTGGGTAAGGTATTGAAAACCACACTTCCGTCATTCACCGAAATCCACTTCAAACCATCTTCAGTAGCCCAGACATTGGCTGTAAGGTTGCCCGAGGCATCTAATCCATTTGATATCGTATAGAATTGTACATTGGTAACTGTAGCGCTTTTGATAAGTGCGTATTCCGTGAAAGGGAAGCCTGCTGGGACTTTGGAGCCAACCTCCCAGGTAACTCCGTCTGCACTTTTACCAAAGCAAGTATCACCGGCAGAAGTAAGGAGCATCCCAGTTAAAGTAGATTCAATCGGGTCTGTGATGTATTTTCTGTTTATCTCGCCATACAAGGTCAAAATCGTTGTTGCATTCAAATCGGTTGTTTTCGGACTAATCACATTCCAAGATAGTCCGCCATCACTCGAACGGTAAGAAACGAAATTCTTCGACGTGATGTAGAAATTTGAACCGAACGTACTAAGGGACTGCAGGTTCATGTCACCTGACAGACCAGAAACGAGTTGCGATGTCCAGGTTTTGCAGCTATCGGCAGAACGGAATAATGTTAATCCTCCACCAGTTAGTGGGACAAAATCGAACAAGACACCGTTCTTTTCAATGAGTTTATTGGCAGAAGCTGTACCTGGCAGAGAAGCCTCCCTTTCAAGGTGCATTGAATCCGGATTTACCTGATGAACATTGATCTTAATGGTATAAGCTTTTGTATACAACCCATCATAGGAAGTGTTCTTTATGATAACAGGGCTTGTGAAATCGATGGAATCCCCATCTTCCCACAAAGAATCATTGATGTAAATATTGCCATTGGTGGATTGGAAGGAAACTTTCGGATATAAGGAATTGACAACGCTACCATAAGGCAGCGAATCAAGGTTCTCGATGGTACCTGTCGTGGAATCTGCTGCAAATCCATGATATTGATCAATGTTGAACACAAAGTTTTCAATGTTCGGACAGGTATCGTGGACACCAAAACTGAACGAAGTTATATTGGCAGAATAGAAGGATCTTTCCTCGAAATTGTCCCAACAGGAGACAAATAAGACTGAAAAAAACAGAACAAGAATATATAAATAATTCCTTTTAATGGTCATAATACGTTTTTTACATTGAAATCCGTTTCCATAATCCGCAAAAGTACTAAGATTTTTATCTTTTGAGGGTTTGGCTCTGAAGTTTTATGAAAAATTAGAGATGTTTGTCTGGTCTTTTTTAACGGGCATGTTTATAAATACGAATACTTCGGAATGTTGAACCTGCATTATATTTATTAATGATGCTTTTTTTTGAATGTATATTTTCAATTTTTGGCGCGGGAACTCCTGCCCCAATGCTTTCAACAGAGGTTTCCACCTGAATTTCATCCCAAAGATCTGCCTGCAGAAAAGACTCATGCAAAAGAGCACCGCCCTCTACCAGCAGGGATTGAATTTTGAACCCTTGCAACACAAACAACATCTGATTCAGTATATTTTGGTTAAAATCAATCTTTATCCAGTTGGTTTTGCCGTACTTCCCTGATTTGACACCCGAAAAAACGATTGTTTCTGTACTGCCGTCCAGCAACTTTGCCGTTTCGGGCACCACACCCTGCCTGTCCAGAACAATCCGAAGCGGGTTTTTGCCAGACCAAGACCGTACATTCAAGCCAGGATCATCCAACAATGCTGTATTGGTACCAACCATAATGGCATCACTTTCTGAACGCAGTTTATGGGTAACCATTTGGGTGAACGAAGTCGATATTTTAAGCGTGGCCTGTTTGTCATCCAGCTTCCGGTTCCTGTCGATAAAACCATCGGCGGTCTGCGCCCATTTCAGAATAATCCAAGGACGACCTTTCGCCAAAAAATGGAAATAGGCTTTGTTCAGTTGCTTGCAAGCATCCTCCTCCACTCCTACTAAGACTTCAACCCCAGCTTCCCTGAGTTTTGAAACACCACGGCCAGCGACCAAAGGGAACGGGTCCAAAGTCCCGATGACGACACGAGGAATTCCCTCCCGGATGATCAGTTCTACGCATGGTGGCGTTTTCCCGTAATGTGAACAGGGTTCCAAGCTGACATACAGTGTAGAATGTCGGAGCAAGGAACGGTTTTTAACTGAACCGATGGCATTGGGTTCAGCATGCGGCTCGCCAGCTTTTCGATGCCAACCCTCTCCAATAATACGGCCTTCATGAACAATGACAGCACCGACCATAGGATTGGGGGAACAGGTTTGTTTCCCATTGGCGGCAAGTTGCAGGCAACGTTTCAGGTACAAACTTTCGTCGGCTTCCGGCATCACTGTTTTTTATTTTTTTTTCTGAGAAAAAACTGTAGCTTTGTAAACAAATTGTTAAACATGCAACGCTATCTTGCCTATCTTCATCAACGATTAGACCCCGTTTACCCATCCATGGAAATCGGATCGTTCTCGCGTCTATTGCTACGAAAGTTGGCAAATATGAGCAGTGTGCAGATTTACAGCGACAAAGATAGGATTTTTCCCGATGAAACCTTGGAGAAACTCATTTCAGCTATTGACAGACTTGCACGTAAAGAGCCTGTCCAATACATCCTTGGGGAAACCGAATTTGGGGGTATGACCTTTCAAGTCGGTCCAGGAGCCTTGATTCCAAGACCTGAAACAGAGGAATTGGTGGACTTGATATCGACGGACATTCGCAGTAAAACAAAGGGAGTCCGAATTCTGGATATCGGAACGGGTAGCGGGTGCATCGCCGTATTTCTTGCAAAAGCCGCCCCTGAGTCTTTTGTTTCTGCCTGGGATATTTCCCCGGAAGCGTTGGAGATTGCGAAACAAAATGCAGCCAACAATTCTGTTGAAGTGGATTTCAGACTCATCGACATCTTGGCATTTGCTCCTGAAAACGAACATAAATCTGCATTGGACATCATCGTCAGCAATCCACCCTATGTTCGGTACAGTGATGCTACCGAAATGGAGGCCAATGTATTGGAACACGAACCTCACGTCGCTCTTTTTGTAGAAAACATGGATCCTTTGCTTTTTTACCGGAAAATATCCGAGCTTGCCATTGAAATGCTGAAACCCGGCGGCGCCCTCTATTTTGAAATCAATAGTCAAATGGGAACCGAAACCTTTGAATTGGTCAAAACCTTTCCATTCAGCGACGTTCGACTTTTGCAGGACATTTCCGGAAAAGACAGAATAATCCGAGCCATCCTCTGAGATGAGTACTTACACTGAGGCCCTATCTGCAGCTGCCAGCTTTTGTTCTTCCTCAGAACATTGCTTGGCTGAAGTCATCGAGAAAATCAAGCGGTTCGAACTGCCCATAGAAGATCGGAACAAACTGATCTTACGTTTGCAAGACGAAGGGTATCTCAATGAAAATCGCTACGTCAAGGCATTCGTGAAAGATAAATTCCGGTTTGCCAAATGGGGGCGCATCAAAATTCGGTATGCCTTGCGCCAAAAAGGGATTTCCTCTTCTTTAGCTGATGAAGGCCTGGCCGAAATTCCAGAAGAAGACTACCGCGAATTGCTCATTGAACTACTTCAGCAGAAAAAGCGTTCCGTCAAAGCCAGTTCAACATACGAACTCAAGGGAAAACTCCTTAGGTTTGCCGCAGGCAGGGGCTTCGAATTGGATCTGGCTGGTGTATGTTTGCGTAAAATCGGTCTCAACGATGAGGAGTGAACACCTTCCAAAACTGATTCAGTCGTTCAAGGAAGTTGTTGCCGGCATGGCAGACATGGCTTGGCCCAATCTTTGTCTTCTTTGTGAGCGACCATTGATACAGGGAGAACAGCACATTTGCCTGAACTGCTTGTATGAATTACCTGCTCTTCATGAATCTTCCTTTCGCGAAAACAATACTGCAGACCGATTTTTGGGTAAAATCGAGTTTGAACGTGCGGCTTCCGGCTTCCGCTACAACAAGGACTCCAATATCCAAAAAGCATTGGAGCTGCTTAAATACAAGGGGGAGAAAGAAGTGGGAAGTTGTCTTTCAAGGGTTTCAGCCATTCGGCTTCACGAACAAGGTTTTTTCAAGGACATAGACCTGTTGATCCCAGTACCCCTCCACAAAAAGAAGCTGAAAAAACGTGGTTACAACCAAAGCGAATGGATTGCCAACGGTATCAAGGAAATCACCGGTATTCCCATTCATTCAGAGATTCTTGGAAGAAGTGTTCATAATGCATCCCAAACAACGAAAAATTTGTGGAGTCGCTGGGAAAACGCACAAGGACTTTTTGTGTTGAACAAGGTGGAGGGAGTAAGCGGAAAACACCTCCTCTTAGTGGATGATGTCTTGACCAGCGGTTCAACGTTGGAAGCCTGCGGACAAGCTCTGTTGCAAATACCTGACGTTCGGATTTCTATTTTCGCCTTGGCACTGGCTTAACCTAGTCAGGCAAAAAGCACCGGCATTTGGTGAATTCGCAGAATCCTTGTATTTTTAGGTTTCATTCTGAATGCCAATCTAAACAAAATACCATGAAAAGGATCAAGATTCTAGCCTTGATTATGCTGACTTGCACCTGCCTCCATGCACAGGAAGCTGTTAAAAAAGGGCTTAATTTGGGCGTCCTGCCTGCTGTTTCCTACAATTCTGACGAAGGCTTCCAATACGGCGCCATCCTGAATTTATTCAATTACGGAGATGGCACCCGCTATCCAAAGTACGACCAAACATATTACCTGGAGCTCTCCAAATTCACGAAAGGAAGCACCATCTTGCGTTTTTATTTTGACTCCGACCAATTGCTGAAAGGTATACGAACCTTCGTTGATTTGAGTTACATCACCGAAGACATGCTGGACTTTTACGGTTTCAACGGTTATCAGAGCAATTACTCATACTCCAGGGATACAGCCAATCGAGCATTTTATAAGATGTCTCAGAAACAATTACGTCTTTTAGTCGATTTGAAAGGTCCACTTCCCATCGAACATCTATACTGGGAAGCCAGCTATAATTTTGTCAACTATAAAAATGCCTCTGTAGACTATGCCCGGTTGAACGAAAACAATGATCGTCCTGATTTGACACCTGGTGAAAGCTTGTATGAAAAGTATGTTGGTTGGAATATTTTGAGTGCCAAAGAAGCGAACGGCGGTCTCGTTAATGCGTTCAAAGCTGGTCTTTTATACGACACCCGTAACGCTCTGAGCAATCCCGACAAAGGGTTTAGTACAGAAGCGCTGATTGAAATCGCTCCGGACTTGATCAACGAAAGTCCATACGCCCGTTATTCACTGATGCACAAGCAATACCAAAGTCTCATAAAAGATAAGCTGAATGTTGCCGTCAGGCTAGGTGTTCAAGGCAAAATCGGAAATAACAACATCCCTTTTTACCGACGTACGGTTTTTATGTCCCCTTTTGCCAACAGGACCAGTCCAACAGCATTGGGTGGTGCCAACAGTCTGCGTGGCATCATGCGAAACCGCGTTGTGGGCGATGCCTTTGCATTGGGCAACTTTGAACTCCGTTGGAAAGTTCTGAAATTCAGGTTTATCAATCAGAATTTCTACTTGGGTCTGAACGGATTCTTTGACACGGGCTACATTATAGATCCGATTGACATGGATTTGACCAATCTGACCGACAGTGAACGGGCGGACTATTTCAATCTGGACACCAAAGACAGTTTTCATTCATCCTTAGGAGGTGGTCTGAAAGTAGTTATGAACCAGAACTTCATCATTTCCTATGAAGTTGGCAAGCCACTGAATAAAAGTGATGGTAACGGCATGGGCACCTACATCAACCTAAATTACCTCTTTTGACGAAAAATCAAACGAAAATTACTGATTTATTTAGACCCATCTTAATGATGGATTGATTACTTTTGCAGAAAATATCAAGCTATTCCATTTCCAATCCTATCTTTACCACCAAGATGAAAAAACTAGACCGAATCGTAGCCGCCAAATTACTGAAAATCAAAGCAGTCAAGCTTCAGCCCTCCAATCCCTTTACTTGGGCTTCAGGCTGGAAATCACCCATATATTGCGACAACCGTAAGACGTTGTCCTACCCTGACCTTCGCAACTTCATCAAAATTGAACTGGCACGCATCATCCGCGAAAAATACGACAGGGTCGATGCCATTGCCGGGGTTGCGACC
>Ga0209430_1001700_pt1 | contig 15656 bp, 13 predicted proteins | sample BarGraIncub1133A_FD_184504 | JGI IMG/M metagenome (GOLD analysis project Ga0209430, IMG submission 184504) | Arctic peat soil microbial communities from Barrow, Alaska - Barrow Graham LP Incubations 11-33A (SPAdes) (version 2) | ecosystem: Environmental > Terrestrial > Soil > Wetlands > Peat... | reverse complement strand
ACATTAAAGACCTTCCAATTGAAGATCGTTTTCAAATTACAAAGCAAGTATCTTCCATTACACATGGACACATTCGTTCTGTAATTGCCTGTTTCTACTACCTTGAATTTGCTCGGCAATTGGTGGAAGGTAATGAAAAATTTGAAGTCTATAAAAATCTTAAATCATTAATTCCCGATTTTTTAGGTTCACTTTCGGTTTCAATTGAGCCTTACGAAATAAAAGTGTTCCATCGTTTACTGGAAGAAAATATTTACGAATTAAAAGAAGGCAGTATTTCAAGCAGCGGTTATGTACTGGATACTTTGGAAGCCAGCATCTGGTGCTTATTGACAACCGACAGCTACAAAGATGCAACACTAAAAGCGGTGAATTTGGGTTCAGATACCGACACAACAGGAGCAGTTACTGGCGGATTAGTAGGATTACTTTATGGATACGAAAACATATTGAAAGGTTGGATTGGTTAAATTGCCAGGCATGATGATATTGAAGAATTGGCAGACTGGCTTGAGAAATATTTTCAAAATCATTACTATCTTTAAATGAATTTTGCAACTTGTTGTTGTCATTATGAATATCCATTATCACTCACTAATGATTTTATTTTGATTCTGCATTTTCTTTTGTATATAATTAATTCATCAAAGTATAGTTGTAAAGACGGATTAGTAGGATGGGTATAATTAAACTAACTGAAAAGGGCGTTGAAATACGAAGATCATCCATTAATTAATAAAGTCATAAAATTAATTGGTATTAAATGATCTTCGTCAATACAATATGCCTGCTTTGAAACCTTTTAAACTTAACATCTACGGCAATGAAATTAATTTACCCAGAATGGAATTTTTTCTGTTCGTTGATTGGAGTAAATATTATCGATGGAAGTAGTTAATTCACAAGGATAAGTGATTATTAAGTAGTTAAGTCCTTCTTGCAAAAATCTAACGTTCAGATTTGCATAAGCTGACGTACTAATATCTGTAAGGCTTTCTTTGGACAGAAATAACTTAGGGTTAATAATACTGCTATCATTTAAACAAATCTCAATGCGTCCCATATAAGAATTAATCATTTCGTTTCTTCTTGTTGAACTTAGTTCGAAATTGAATTCCCTATTAAGCCTAATTATAATTTTGATTTTTAGAAAATCTGATACTACATCTGAATTTAGGGACACTATTGTGGATGGGGTGTTGTTTTGTTTAAGATTTTCATATTTTCCATATTCAAAAACTTCATTGTCATATGTGATATATCTGAAAGGCATATTGTTACTAAGAACCTGTACAAATAAGGTGGATACAACCAACATATAACCTAATATATATAATAATTTGAATCTAGTTGTTCCAAAAATATTTACAATTCTTTCTTTTATTGGGATAAAAAGAAATTGAAGTGTTAATATCTCAAAGATAAATTCAAATAATAGTAATACTATATTAATAAAATTCATTATCTGAAACCTAACCCATTTTTTGATACTTCGAGGTAGGAAATATGTGATCAGAAAAGTTAAAAGACTAAAAAGTGCGAAAGAGATGATTGAAAATGAATAGTTAAATAATAAAAATACGCTGAATAGACTGATTGTTTCGGAGTCAAAATAAACCGTAAGGTAAGTCGTTACGATTAAAAAGGAACTTAGCCCTAAAAACAAAAAGACAGCTACAAATGACCATGAAAAAAGTGCACTACAAATTTTGTCAAGCTTTAATGTTAAAAGTTCCTTTATATTCGATTTGTTAACTTCTTGTAAATCGTTATTGTCCACATCAGTAAAAAGATTATTGAAAATAATTTTTATCTTTTTTGTAACAATATTATTATCGACATATAGTACATCATTTTTTAGTTCTCTTTCAAGCAATTTTGGATATGAGTATTGTAGACCAATAAGTCCAAGCCAATATGCTCTAAGTATTATGTGTAATAAAAAGAAAAGTAGTAATATGTAAAACGGAGAAATAAATACATATTTAAGAATAATTGGATAATTGTAAAAAATTCCTATTTCAGAAAACCAATATGATAGTACATTTTGAACATATGACAAAGATTGAGAAATAAAAATTACAATAAAAGTCGAAATAATAATTTCAGGATTCCATGTTTGACCGAATAGGCTTTGCAATTTATATGGTGGATTTACCTTAACTGATTTCTGTTTCTCACTATTTTCCGTTAAACCAAACATATCTGAACCTAAACTTTTTCTATAATCAAGTAATTTTTTTATTCTTTGATTCAAATTATCAACCATGATGTAAACATTTAGTTAGTAGCAATTTACGTAGTTCTTCTTAACTGAGTTTTATTTTATATACCCTTTGAAAAATTATGATTTTAAATCAATGAAACCAATCTCGCTAATTTTAGAATAATCATCAACAACTCACTCTTAATCAATGACTGGAATTTAATTTTTCTATTGATATTTCATGAAATATGGTTCCTTAAAGGTTTAATCCTAAGGTTTTAAATTACCAGTTGTTTAAAAGTCCCGAACCTCCATCATTTCAATTAAGCTAGCGTCTTTTACCATTTCAAATAGATGTTCGTATGACGCAGTAGTGGGGTAAACTTTTGCCATAAATGTTCACTCTCTTCTGTATGTAAATTGTTTATTATTATTTTTGACATAAGGGAGGCCAATATGCATAGGAAATTCAACAAAGAAGAAATAAATGTTTTCATTGAAGCAGATTTTGAAATATGATTAAGCAAAACTACGGATTAGTTTTATGATTATCAATTTAAAACTCGGTAATTAATTCAGAAATTATTTCTATTATTCAATTTCACTGAACCATCATTTTTGTGGAAGACCATCAGGTTCAATTTTACCTTCAAACCAGATCCTTTTAGTTTTAGATTTATATTAGTGAATGATACCCTTCTGTTAACCTTACGGGAAAGACGTCAGCTAATAGTTTCTACCCGATAGGATTCAACATAGATATCATTCACACCAAGCATATTTACTATTTCTGAAACAGGATCGGAATTGATTTTTCGAATGGGAATGGGACGAGTAATCTCAATACATCCGACAACAAATGGCTGGATGACTTAATCCACAATATTTCGTTCGAATTTAATAGGATTATAGGCATCTGTTTAGCCCCAATGCTTTGCAGTAAACTATTGGCGACAGTGGTAATAATTGTAATTGAAGTAATGAACTCCTTTATACCCGAATTTTCAAATCGTGATTCTTTGGTGATTAAATCAGGATTTGTCATTGACAATTTTTTTGGACTCGATAGATTACATCTTGTACTCCGTATTTACTTCTAAATGCGTTATTGGGGTCATATTGAGGGTCATATTTGTCTCTATTATACTCTATGAAGCCCATTCCACGATATAAATTTGAAAGCATCCCATCGAAATGATCCAAGTAGCATCCACCATTTTTTATGGCTGATTGAACTAGTATTTGACCAATCCCACCTACTTCCGAATTATTATAAACAGCAACAATTTCTTTAAATCCCTTATTGTTGAATTTCTTAAGTGCGTATCCAATGTCATAACCTTTAAGTTTAAAAAGTTTCATCATGCTTAATTCTTGCGGGCTATAATCAGTAAGCATTGCGCCATGCTTTGATTTTTTTAAGGATTCATAAAACCTACGGCTATCAGGCTTTTCCCATTCATTGTTTTTAATTAAGGATATTACCTCATTTCTTTTTAGTGAATCCTCTTCATCAATGATTTGATGAAAAAGAGATAATGATCTTGAGTGCTGAGATTCTTTTAATTTAAAATTTCTCTTACTTACAAGTGCGGTTATTTCATTTTCAATTAATTTTGTTATTGATGTCATTGCATGTATTTTTATATAAATACTTTGACATGTTACTATTGATTTTATTTTGTTCCACCAAACGGATTTGCATTGATGGATCAATCACACATTGAATATTACCATTTCTGATTTGGACAGACATTCTTTAACTCAAATTGAAATGTTGATTTCAATGATCACCTTTCATTGTTTATGTAGAGGGCACAAGGCTCTGCTTACATTTTAATGAGAAAATTGGTCAACTTCTTAAAGAATCGCTATATACATGACCCATTGGTACAGCGTGTGAGAGCCTCTCACTACAAGCGTTCACTGGAAGGGCGGGCTACTCAATTGATGTGTCATGCTTTTTTGAATATTTACCTAATCGAACATGAAAATTTGATGCCTAATTCATGCACAAATTCAAAATCATTAATCCATCGTACTCCCATATTGTCACAGACGTTCGGTATTTTTATTCGAGTAGAATTTAATGCTGTTACTTTTTCTTCTTTAGTAACAACTGTTGCATTTTCGTTCATCGCATGGGAAATTACCCAAGGGTCAGCTAATGAACGTGATTTGGTATTGTCAACAAGGTTTTTATGAATAGTATTTTGAGCGTATATTTTTTGAAGACAATGAGTTACGGGTTCAGTTATTTTGTGAATTGGAATTTTACTTTGCTTTAACCATTTCGATAAATCATCTTCTGTGCGAATAATCTCTTCATAGACCATTTCAGGGATAAAAATAAGACCTTGGTTACCTAAATTAATTAGAACGTTCCAGTAGTCTGGACAAATATTTGGAGAGTAATATTTCTGCCATGCCTGAATTAACACATTGGCATCTAAACAATATTTATTTACCATTGTGTTTATGTAAGTAATTGAGCTTCTAATTTTTGAAATTTATTGATCTGAACATTAAGAAGATTACTTGCCTGTGTTGGCTCAATATAACCACCTCGAAATGCATCTAATACTGTTTGTGTAAATAATCTACTGTTCCTATTTAGTTGTAATAGAAAATAGTTTGGTCCTCCAGGTTTCTCTTTTGCTTTTTGTTTGGCCTTTTTTTCAGCTTCTCTTTTTAGATATTCAGAGAAATCAATATCCGCTTGTTTTTTTAGTTTTTGATAAACAGTGATAGAGATCAAATTAAGATTCAAAGCTCTTACTAGCAACGCAAATGAACTTACACCGAGTAATTTTGCTGCTTTAAAAACCTCCTTTGAGTTTCGGTAAACACTCGTATTAAAATCCAAAATAATTTCTTTTGGCATTAGTGCATTTGCCGCAACTTTATTGCAAAAGAGTTCAATAGGATGAAATTTGCCTTTATTACTTTCATTTAGCTCAATACTATTTGAAATTCCAGTTTGTGCAATCCAAATATGAGCAATTTCATGAACAAGAGTGAAAAGCTGTGGCGCATTCCAATCTTCTGAATTAACAAATACAAATGGTGCAAAAGGGTCCGCAATTGCAAAACCTTGTAATTCTTCAGAGTCAAGCTTTAATCTTGAATGAATGAAACTTGTTCTTGAAACAAAGATTCCATTGGTTTCTGCGGCTTTTATCCATTCTTTGATGGGATTTTCTGTTTTGTAATTTGTTGGATGAATTCCTAATGTGTCTAGAATGTCGTCAGCAACAACTTTCGAGGAGTCGTGTATCGAAAATCGGCCTACGAAAGGTAATTTTTCTACTTTGTTCTCAGCATAGACATCACTTATCCAAGCCTGTTTTTGTTGTATTTCTCGAATTATAAAAATTGATGATGTTGTTAACTCCTTTGCCCCTTTTACTCTATAATCTTGAAGAGCCTGAAAGTCTCTTGGAATGTCAGGTAGAAAGAATAAAGCGAATGGTCGTTTGTATGCTTTTGCTAATTTCTGGGCTTGTTTTATGGTAGGTTCGCTTAAACCTTCTTCCCATTCTCTCATCTTGTCAACTGACACTGAAACTTTGGCAGCAGCAATTTCCTCGGTCATTCTTGCCGATTCTCTTGCCCATTTTAGAACATTTGGTGTTATGTATGCTTTATCTGCCATATCAATGTCAAAGGTACAAATATAAAGTCTTTTTTGTCAATGTTTTTTTTATAAGCATGACATCCAATCGAATCAAGCCAAGGGAATTTCACCCCAGCGTTCTCATGGAACCGTGCTTGAATCTCTCAATTCACATGGCTACTCCCATACCATCACAAATGTAAGTAACATTATGGAGTAATCAATCGCCAATGATCAAAGATAATGGGTATCTCCTTACATCTAGTCCGTAACAACTTTAATGCCGCTTATTTTAAAAGACCTTTCTCCCATATTACCCTCTTCAGTAATCTGTTGTTGAGCTGTACCCTTATACTTTAGGAGCGAGTGTGTAAAATTTACAATCAAAATCATGCCCTTTCGTGGAGTAGTGAAGTATGGATAAATGGGCAGTTTCGTAGAGTCCGATTCTTGTAACAACTATCATCTTAGAACACCTGCACAAAAGAGGGTATGAGGCTATGCTTACATATTACGAAACAATTGTTCCACATCTTAATGAACCCCTTTACATGAGAACACCACTTACAGTAGTGTCAGAGCCTCTACCCAACAGTTCATCTAGCGGGGCGGTCTCGATTAGCAGCTGGCTTGTTTAGGTGAACTCGATTAATATTGAATGGATTTTATTACAGAATGTATTTAGCCCATTGGTGTTTCATTGAATACTATACCTTGTTCGGGTATAATATCTTTAAAGACTTGGGTTCTTAAAATATATTCATTTAAATAACCAGACAAGCTTGTAAGATCTTGATAAATACTTAATTTATTTATACCAAGAAACTCAAGGGATTTTAGTATATCCCTTTTACAATGCTTATTAATAACTATTTTGAAGAGCTCTTTTTTTAACATATTCTCAATCGGCATATCTGGAGTTCCATTAATTGTAAAAACTCCTCTCTGACTTACAATCCTGGCACTTATGCCATTAGGAAAATAAATATTGAATCCTTTAAATTGGTATGGATCGTCTCCTAAAGGGGTAAAAGTATTTTTTATACTAAAATAATATATCGAAGAATCAAATAAATCTTCACTAGAAACAGCGAAATATGCCGCAATTAATGGGCTTTTCGTCCAGTCTAAAAGTCTTGTAGCTAAACCATGATGTTGTGCAAGTGCAAGCCAATCCCAATCATTAACTGGTTCTTTTGAAATATAATGTTTAGCATATCTTTTCCAAGACTCAAAAACCTCTTTTTCTGAATAACTAGGAGTAAATGAATTTTTATATTCACGTCTTCCAGTCTTTGGTACAAGCTCCCAGGAAGAATTTGCTTGTCCTCGAAAAATATAAGACTTTGATTCTTTTAAGGTTTCAAACACTGTAATCAATTCTATAAAAGAATTTACCAAAATTTCTGTCATAATGCAATACTAATGGTTTTTATGGAACTGGATGATTTTAAGCTTGCTGCTAACAATTCTATTGACGCAAGCAGTTGCATGTATTTATGTCTTGGATGTAATTAGCAGGAGAAATAAACATCCCAACTGGCAATTATATTATGATTCATAGGCGTCTTTCATCTTTCAATGTTCATTTAGGTTGATTAAAATATATGTTTATTAATACCAAAGGAAACAATAAAAAACACAATTGGAATCATTTTATCGAAGAATATCCAGTTTGACAAACAAACATTTTTACTGATCAAAAACTTAAGAGGAAATGTGTTTGTAAATCTTGGTGATTTTGATGTTTGCATATCGTGATAGTATTTCAAGAAAAAGCAAATCAGAACCAACAGACGTATGCATTGAGGTTTACAATTAAACCAAAATCTATCCGATTTAGTCTTCTCTTTACACTGATATCCAATTATAACCCTACTCACAGGAACGACTGCGATCAATTGTTTTTCTCAAATAGATTTCTATTGGTAAATTACTGGTGATGCGCTAATTTTCTCTAAAATTGTGTAAGTAACTATATTTTAGAATATTACAAGCGTTCTTTGATTCTTTGATTTGAATTGACTTATAGTTTTGCGCATTAAAAGTGCAAGATTATGAATTCAGAAAAAAATGTTTTCGCTCAGTTATTACAGTGTGTCCGCAAATATTAGATTGGAAATACCAGTAATTGAGCTGATTACTGAATTGGAAGTCAATCAAAATTTCAAAGAACAATATGATTTATTTAATGATCAATTTTAACGCATCAGTAGTATTGGTAAATCAAGGATTACACCTATTTGAAACTTAGGTCGGATTGTGGTGACAATATTTATATGTTATAGATTATATTTTTGAAAATTTACTTTCATTGGTAAGTCGAGATATAATTTCAGTGAATCCAAAACCCATACTACCCTCTATTGCATAAGTATAACAGTAAATAAGAATATCTTCGATGTTGTCATTATTCAGATCCGCTCTTAAAAGTTCAATCATAATTAAGCCTTGTCCTGAATACTCAATACGAAAACCATTTTCAAACTGTTCTATAATGCAGATATTCCCATCTTCAATCAAATCCTTAAATGTGAGATTGGGTAAAGAATCTATTAACTCAGAAGTATCGGGACTAAAACTAGGAAATAGTTTTAAGGGTAAGAGTTCAAAATTATTAATCGAAACTTTCGAATCTGTAATATAACTAAAACTTGGAATAGTTGCTTGTTTAAGCGCCTGAATAAGACCACAAGTACGTTCAAAAAAAGCACATGTTTTTATACTGTAATTTGTATATGGATAATACTCTTTATCAATGTAATAAAAATAATCCTTGCAATTTTTAACATTTACTTTTATCTTTGAATCCTTAGGATCAGTTAATATTACACCTTCGTTATCTAGTGAGCCTGTTTTTACTGGGAGATAGACTAACTCATCAAAATCATTTTGATTAATCCAGTTCCTATATACTCGATCAACAAATTCCAGTTCTGAAATTAAACCAAATTTCACTTTATTCTCTTGGTTGTAATTCGCTATTAAATTTTTGACATCTGAAAAATCAACTTTATTTTCCGCAAGTGCAAAAACGATTGTAGTGATTAATATATCTGATTCAAGTTTGGCTTTTATTGCATTTTCAATCGCTTGAATTTTTTTCATTCTTCGTTCAACGAGTCCTAAATAATAAAGAGTAGTGACCAAAGTGAACACTTCTCCACTCTTTCGATTATTGCATCTAGAATGAGTTGGAACCCAATTGAAGTATGAATTTATTATAAATGAATCCGCCAATTTACTTTCTTGAATATATTGATTTAAATTATCTATATCAGAAAGAAGATTTTCAGGTACAATATGGTCAATTTGTAATTCCCTAAAATATACTAGTTCTCCACAGTAAAAGCATTTTTTATCATATGCTTCATAAAGACTTTGACGTTCAACTAAACTAAATTTGTACTTGCCCATGTTAATAAACGAAATTAGTAATATTTAAAATCCAATTGGTATAGAAATATGTAAAGCTTTCAATAAACGAAACTCTGAAGCATTATTCATTCGGGGAATCTATCGTCTCAATGGGATAAGCATATTGCAATTATAAGCTTTATTCATGGTATCAATAGCTTAACATCTTGATTATTTTTTTAGTGCATTCAGTTTATGAACAAAAAGACAGTTGTTGTTGCCGATTTCACTTACTTTAAAAACTTCATTAAACCACTAAAATTATGCGTGTCTGGGACAGGATTATCATTTAATAGCACAGTTCAGAACATGAACATTTTTTGATTTTGAAAATTTTGCATCAATGTTGTCATTATCTATGCATCACCAATTACCAAAAGTGTGAAGTTGTAATTCTCGATTGCCTTTTTGCAAGTTTAAAAACTATGTTCTGTCTTTGCTTTATTCCAGTTTTTACGTAAAATAGGTTTGGAAAAAGATGTCTCCCCATTTGAAAGTTCACCAGAATAGTGACAAAATTTTTCTGGGTATTCATCATTACTAAACTTTACCCAATTTTGAAAAGCACCGTCACTTAATGGTTGTTTCGGATTAAAAGGGATTGGTTTCCCTGTCCTAATGCAGTAACCACTGTTGCATATTTGTGAAGGTGAAACCCGAGGTTGTTCAACTCTTATCTTTTCGTAATTGTCCTTACGTTTAGTTGATTCAAACTTTGATTTATTCCTGAAAAATTCAGTAAGATCATCAACAACTACTATTGATCCTTCGTAAGTTTTTTTCAGCCCCATCATCTTACTTTCGTATTGTGGAGTTTTGAGGAAGACTAATTCAGCTTGTGCAATTACTCGAATAAAGTATTCCCATGCTTGTGCATCAAAACTATCCTCTCCTGCCGATTTAGTCTTAACTCCAGCTTCAATGTTATTGTCTTGAGAGTAACTGTAAAGGTTCATTGAAGAAAGTATACTAGTACTCTCATTCGCATAGTACTTAGCATGAAGATTTTTTTCATAAAGAATCTCTATGTTTGGAAATTGTTTAAAAAAGTTGAAATCTTCTTGCTTCATACTTCTGGAAATATCATCTTCATTCTTCCCGAATACAATTGTAATTTGTAGTTTTGGTTTATCGATCTTTGTCAACAAAGCTGAAGTATATCGCTCATGTAATTTGATATAAGGAGAAATAAGAATTAAATGCTCTTCTGCTCGTTCGAAGATTTCTTCAATTTCAGCGTTCAGCTTATGACCTGTTAAAAATTTTGCCATTGTCAGTCAATTTTGAGTATTGTTTAATTAACACCGCTGCAAATGCCTCAGCGATTTATATAATGTTGCAGCCTACAAAAGTATCAGGATGATTACCAAATTCGTAAGCATGATACCCTCGGTTAAGGTGAATATGCAGTTTACTTGATTATTGGAGTTGATATATTTTTTTCATTTTCATAAATTGCTTCAATTTTATAGTTGACTTTAGCCAAACAACTATGATTTCCAATTCTTCTGGTATCTTGCCAGCCTTCGCATGTTAAGGTTCCTGTAATTGAATCCTTATTATCTCGCACAAAAGAATAGAGGACATTCGATATATCGAAATAACCTTTGGTGCAACTTTGATTTATACAATTAATAGTGAAAATAACTCGATCCGTTGGATTTAATTCTCGTGAGTATGGAGAATGCGAATATTCATCATTGCCTTCAAAATCAATGTCAATGATTAGCTTTTTTACTCGTGGATTCAATTCCTTTACAAGCGGTTTACCTTGATGGATAAACGCCAATATTTCGTATTTATTTCTTTTCTTCATTATCATCTATTTCATTTGAATGGGGCAGAGGATATTCTGTAACAGTAACGATCTTGTCCAGTTAAGTAGTGGAACTCAAGATCTCTTAGGTTAATCACAAAATTCTATTGAATTGCCTTAAGAAAATAAAACTGTTTTTAACATGTTACATTGCCTTGATTTCTTTTTTCTTCGGTTGATAGTCCAGCAGGTTCTTCGTAATTTCCTTTAACTCCAAGGAATGAACCCTTAGGATGATAGTTCCGATCAGTTCCTAAAAAGCTGCCTTCAATATGGTACTTTCTATCTGAGCCTAAGAACGAACCTTCAAAATGATAAAGTCTATCTGAACCAAGGAAGCAACCTTTGGGATGGTATAGTTTATCGCTGCCAAGAAAACTTCCTTCTGGATGATATTGTTTGTCGATGCCTAAAAAACTCCCTTTGGGATGGTATTGTTTGTCGATGCCAAGAAAACTTCCTTCACCATGATACTTTTTATCTACTCCAAGCCTCGATTTACTTGGATGGTATTGTCTGTCGACACCAAGTATATATCCCTTAGGATGATATTGATTATCTACTCCTAAGAATGAATCTTTAGGATGGTACATTCTATCAACTCCAAGAAAACTACCTTCCTCGTGATAGTTCCCATCAACACCTAAGAATTTTGGCATAAGAATATAGTTTTAAAATTTTCAGATTATAAATTGTTAAAATGAACAATAATCCAAATGTAATCACTTTAATGATTACAAAATCACATAAGTCAAATGAGTTATCAACATTAATATGGTTAAAGTAAAAATGTTGGCTTTAGCAGACATCTTCATATGTAGATATCAGCAGTAATCAAAATATTAAACATCAAGTATTGTAAAAATTTGTAGTGGGTGTATTTTTATGAGTAGGTTTATGCTGGCTTTGTCTACTGTATTGAAAATACGATCTTCGTTCTGAGTAAGTTCGGAGTCTAAATCGCTATAAAACACAAAAAATAGGCAAAAGTGCCGATAGTTTGTCCGTAATGCAACCTATATTATACACTGTGAATTTTCAATGGTAACAAAAAAAGGCTGCCATTGCTGACAACCTTTAATCCCTTCTTGCAACCGTGTAAAGTTCAATATCAGTTCAAAACAAATGTTAATACACTGATAATGAGCCATTAAATGTCGGGGTGACAGGATGTGAACCGATTTCCTAATTCAATAACTAAGCATGATGGTTGCCATTTTCTACGCATCGCCATTTTCCAAAAGTGAGCAGTTGTGGATGCTATTTTTACTTTATTTAAATTCTGATCTGGTTAAATTAGATTTGGACGATGTTTAAATATATTTAAATTTTGTGGTATCCCTACAGACTACCCATCATATCAGATTTTTCATCAGTTAAAATGGCGATATAATATTCAATTGCAGACAAGCTGTGTTTAGTCATTTTTGCAATCTGTTCAAGGGAATACTTACCAGATGTAAATAATATCGTAACCGCAGCTTTACGTGCCAACCTTGAAGTAAAAAGGTTGTACAGTTTTTTAGTTGTCACATCTTGAGTTTTTTCATTTACTCTAGTGCCAAATTGAACGATCTCACGATGTAAATCAAGCTTTACCGCTAACTCCTTAAGAGCCAAATTATATTCATTATCATCACGAAATTTCAACTTGTTGATATTAAAATCGATTTTTTGTAAGATTGGTAACAGTTCTGAATGCAATGGCGAATCTATCATCTTCCCAGTCTTCTTAGTTGTAATGTAGCAATAGTATCTATCATTTATAAGTTTAAAAGAGTCCTCCTTTATTGCATTTAATTCGGAAATGCGTAATCCGCCTAGAAGGGTTTGAATGGTAAAAAGGGTTGCCGCATTTCTTAATTTTGCAGGGAGCGTTGGGCGATTGACAGCATTTCTAATTTTATTTAATTCGTCCGCATTAATACTGAATACATTATCTTTAGGATTATTAACGAATTTAACATGAGCATTTTTTCTATTGCCCTTTATCATTTTAAAATCGAATGCCGATTCATCAATTTTATAGTCAAGGTCTTTAAGTGCCTTAAGATATATGCGAACTTCTTTCGTCATATTATCTATAGTTTTTAGTGCATAGTATTCTTTCTCTCCATCTTTTGTGATCCTTTTCGGTTGTTCAATCATGAACCTTGTGAAGCTATCAAAAGCTTTCTTGTCGAATTTAGCAATGGGATAATCCTTTATTCCAAGAGATTTGCACCACTTCTCAAAATTAGGTATTATGGTATGCTTTCTACAGTTTTCAAAGTCGTGAATATTCAATCCCTCCATAAAACCTGTTGCCGTAAATAATCCGATACTAACCTGAAATTTCTTATCGTCTAAATCTTCCTGCTGGCTTTCTTCTGCGCTTTGGTTCAAATACTTAAAAAACATCTGTGCATCTTCCGCATCTGTCACCTCTGTAAAGAATGAAAAAACATGAGACCATTTACGATATAGAAAATCTTCGATGGTTGGTTTATTTATTTGAATTTGACTATACTGAAGAAATTGCATTACGTACCTTATTCTGAATTTTAGCTTGTTTAAACGTGCATTGACAAGGTTAGCATCACTTCTGCCAACACAAATACCTTTCGTCATCTGCTGAGGCTTTAAGTGCATCAAACTATGATCACTATTTTTGGCACTGATTCTTATTGGTGTTGTAGTGAAATTTCGAATTTCAAATAGTACTTGACAATCGTTAGAGATTTTTGTACTATCTTTGCCGTACACTCGTAAGCGAGCACTAATCATTTCGGTTCTTGTTCTCATTTTTATATCGAGTTTATAAAAAGGTACATTGCTGTTTAAGTTGTGTAACTTCTTGATAAAGATAGTACATTTTTCGTTACACATGTACCTTTCAAGAAAATATGTACCTTTTTATTAAAAAAACGTAAAGCCGTAATAGTGTTGGTTTAATGGGATTTAGCATTGTGCAGAACATCATATTTAGTTGATTAGAAGGGCTGTTAGCTCAGTTGGTTTAGAGCATTACCTTGACAGGGTAGGGGTCACTGGTTCGAATCCAGTACAGCCCACAAAACTGGATTTCAAATCGAATTAAAAGGCAGTAAATCAATGATTTACTGCCTTTTTTATTTTTTCTTCAACCAAAGAAAATCAATCAATATCAATAAAAATGTGAGGGATCCGGTGAGTTGAATAATTTTTTAAATTCACTCACCAGAAACGCTGTAATATTTTGTATATCTGATTTTTGATTAAAATAAAGTTTGCTTTTTTAATCATAAAATATGGGCTTTTTTGGATGATTTTGGAACACTTCGGTGAGTAAAATCATGGAAAAAACGCGAAATATGCCGATTTAGGCTAAAATGATTTAAATCAACAAAATGGAAACTGCGCAATCATTTGGAATCCAGTTCATAGCAAGAGAGAATCAAGATAAAAAGAGTGGTCTGACCATTTATGCCAGAATTACAGTGAATAGTACACGGGCAGAAATTTCACTGAAACAGCATATTCACCCTGAAAACTGGAATTCAATCAAAGGTTTAGCTAAAGGAAACAATAGTGATATGAGAGAACTGAACCAATTTCTGAACAAAGCGAGAACACGAATTTCGAATATCTACAGGGAAATGATGGTTGAAGGTGAGTTACCTACAGCTATCATGATTAAAAATAAATTTCTGGGTATTGAAGAGCAAGGAAGAACTCTTTTAACCACAATTGCTTATCACAATAAAATATCAATTGACAGTCTCTCACCAAATACCCTAAAACACTATTCAACAACCGAAAAATACGTAAAGGAATTTCTTCTTAAGCAGTTTTCAACATCGGACGTTTTTCTAACCAGGATAAATTACAAATTCATTACAGATTTTGAGTATTTTCTCCGAAATCGTCAACCAACCGACCATCAGCAAACGCTCAATAACAATGGTGTGATGAAGCATATTGAAAGAATGCGAAAAGTGGTAAAACTCGCCCGAAAGCTTTAATGGATTAACAAAAACCCGTTTGAAAATTATCAGATAAAATATAAGAAATTCGATCGTGATTTTCTTGAAGAAGATGAGTTGCAAAACCTTGAAAAAACTAAATTTAAACTGGGCAGGTTGGAGTTCACCAAAGACCTATATATATTTGGTTGCTATACCGGGCTAGCTTTTATAGATACCTTCCTTTTAAGACCTGAAGATATTCACAGAGGAATTGACGGTAACCAGTGGATCATTACAAGCAGAAAAAAAACGCATTCTCCACTAAGAATTCCGCTCCTTCCAAAAGCTCTTGAAATAGTCGAGAAGTACCGAAATAATCCACGTTCAATATTTAATGGAACAATATTTCCGGTTATCTCAAATCAGAAACTTAATAGCTACTTAAAGGAGATTGCCGATTTATGTGGGATCAGCAAAAACCTAACTTTTCATCTGGCACGTCATACCTTCGCGACATTAGTGAGCTTTTTGATTATTCCGCTCATTTTAAGCACCTTGCAATTCATGAAATCTCAATAGGTAATGGATAAGTAACGAGCTAAACACGTTGGTTTGCTTTGATTTGCTGCTCGGTCAAATAACTCTTTGACAAAGGTAGAAAAAGATTTTAGCTAT
>Ga0209430_1001699_pt1 | contig 15677 bp, 12 predicted proteins | sample BarGraIncub1133A_FD_184504 | JGI IMG/M metagenome (GOLD analysis project Ga0209430, IMG submission 184504) | Arctic peat soil microbial communities from Barrow, Alaska - Barrow Graham LP Incubations 11-33A (SPAdes) (version 2) | ecosystem: Environmental > Terrestrial > Soil > Wetlands > Peat... | reverse complement strand
AAACCTACCCCAATAAAAGGGTAGAGTAGCACTGTTGAAGATATCAAAGAACATCTTGTATCGTTCCTGTGTCTGTTCTTTAACTATACCTTCCAATTCTCCATTAGCTAGAGGTATGGAATCAAAAGCTGCGGATCCGAAAAGAAATTTGTGTTTTGTTTGCGCAACTGTAACCTCTTGGTGCTTGATTGGCGTTCCATCCTCCCTTACAAGTGTAAGTGTTTTATTAGCTTTTCGATGTTGATAATCGTTGCTTTTTATACTCATTTTTGTTCCTCCTATACTTATAACTAATAAGAACTAATCTACCCGAACGTTTTGGCGCTTAAGCTCAGCCTGGACTTTTGAAACATCTAAATGTCTAGGCTTTTCATTTTCCTTTGCAGATATAGCTGCTGCAACCCCAGCTGCTTGCCCTGTAACCATAGCAAAGTCGACCTGTCTGGTTACCCCTAAGGTTCTTCTTTTACTAGAAACACATCTTCCTGCTACAAGTAAATTTTCCACCTGCATTGGTATTACAATTCTATATGGTACTTGAAAATAATCAGGAGTATATGCAGGGCGACAACCCTCTGGCCCATCCATACATACTGGGTATACTCCTATGGAATCATTAAATTTTCTTTTATCAAAGATATCATCATAGGTTATCTGATATTCTCCTACAATTCTTCTGGTCTCCCTTATCCCTATAGCCATTGCAAAATTTCTAAGCTTTGCTTCTCCGCAACCTGGAACGTATTTTCTCATAAGATCCAAACACTCTACTATTCCTTTTCTAGACTCCATTTCTGCATGTGTAAGGCTTTTTACATTAGTACCATCTACCTTAATCCAGGCATGATTTAAAGCTGGTATTTCACTTTTTAACACCCTATTATATACGAAAGTTTTTCTCATAGAATAAGGTAATTTATCTCCATTCTCTTCAGCCTTTGGGAGACAATCATAAAAAAGCTTATGAAGAGAAGGATGACGGATCATTGGGTCGCTATCAGCATGAGCTTCAATCTTTTCAGTATCTACATCTGATAGGCCATATACCAGAGTTCCTCCAAAAAGCTCTCCAGCGGGAACATTTCCTGTAGCCTCTTCCGCCATAACCGTAGGAACCCCAGCCCTAAAGGCTATATCTGCATCTCCGCTACAATCTATTACCCTTTTGGCTAAAATAGCCATCCTTCCTGATTTACTTTCGGTTATTACTCCGATAATCGTATTTCCATTCATTAAGGGAGCTGTTCCAAGACAGTGAAGAAGTGGAATTACTTTGTTTTCCTTTATAAATTCATCTGCTACATATTTAAACATTTCTGTGTCATAAGCATAGCCTGCAGAAGGCTGAAAGAATGTTTTCTGTACCGCTCCTAGGGCGATCATTTTATTATCTAGTTCCTCAACAATACCCCCAGGCATAGTTGAATCCTTTTGCCTCCACCAAGAGGGTGGCTCCATAGAGCTTAAAGTAATTAGTCCTCCTAAGCATCCATATTTTTCAATCAATATAGTTTTTGCTCCGGTTCTTGCTGAGGCTACTGCGGCTGCTATGCCAGCAGGGCCTCCCCCAATAACAACAACATCTGCCTCATCTAATACTGGAATCTCCTTTGATGGCTCTAATATAAATTTACTTTCCATGTCCTACTTCCCTCCTATTTAACTATGTGAAGATGTATATCATCAGGATCAATACGATTTTTTATATCCTCAACTATATCAACATTTCTTTCTACCTCATCAGTAGTCCTCATACCCACTAAAGCTACATCTACTAGTTTGTTCCCGAGCTGAAACTGCAATATAGATGGAGAGTAATCAAATGTATTTTCCGGATTTGCTCTTTGTATAAAACGCTGAAGTATTCCAGAGGTCATACTTCTCATGGTAGTTATCCCTAGTCCTCTTTCCTCAGCTACATACATGCTACCAGTTTTAAAATATGGATCATATGGATGTTGGAAGATCACATTATAAGCAAGTTGGACCACAGAAAAAACATCCAGTTCAAGCAGTTTATATAAAAGGGGACCTTGATCCTCCATTGTAAAGCCTAAATGTTTTACAAGTCCTTCTTCCTGAAGTTTTACCATTTCCTCAAGCATTCCACCTTTTTTAAAAAGTTCTTCCTCCATATTACTTCCTGGTGAATGTATCTGAAGTAAATCAATTTTATCTCTTTTTAAATTTTTTAATGATCTTTCAAAGTATGCTCTTACATTTTTTCCTTTTGTAGGTGTCATTTTAGTAGCTAAAAATATACTTTCTGGGGCTACTCCATAAAGTGCCTCTCCAAAGATTCTTTCACTATCACCATCTCCATAGGCATAAGCTGTATCAAAATATGTAACTCCTAAGGAAATTGCCCTTTTTATTGCTTCAACTGTACCCTCATGCTCCTTAGTTACCTTAGGGTCATACTTTCCAAGATAATTTACGATTCCAGCAGGTGCTCCTCCAAAACCTAATCTACTAACCTTTCGACCTGTTTTTCCTAATATAACATCTTCCATTTTCCCCTCCTTAACAAACTGCATTTCTTAGCTTACCCTTAGAATATTCCCATTTATCTTTCACTTTGTGAAATTTAATTTCATACATATATTTTAACGTGAATTCCTTATGGTGTCAATTCAGAAGAGAAACAATTAAATATAAAAAGGACAAGGAATAGGTCTCCTTGCCTCTTAGTTGTGTTATTATTACATTAAAAACATTCTTATTAAATATCCTTTTTTATATTATAGCTTTGCTTAAATAACTCTATAGCCATGATTATTATTATGGAAGCGACTATAATACTTATAATCACATTAAAATTTACCTGGTAATCTACAAATTGTTCTGATAACAAGACAGGAAGAATAAGTGCTACTAAAAATATGAATAATCTACCTGACGTACTACTCATATTCTTATAAGTTCTTACATTAATTTTGCCGAATATTAGTTTATGTACTGCTACTCTCTTAATATTTTTAAATAGTGCTAAATACAAGGCCAAAGCATTCATATTTATTATATAGATAAGTGGGAACCCAGCTTTGTGTGGCATAACTATATTTGCAACGCTAAAAACAACTCCAAATATGGACAACCACTTTAAATATACTTCAATATTATAAAGCACTTTATACCTATTGCTTTTAATGCTCTCATATTCTTCAATTATTGCATCGCTAAACTCTATATAATTACCTATTACCTCCACGGCGGATTTATTCTCTTCTTGAGCTTGTAATATTATATCCATTACTTGCTGAAGAGCCTCTTCCTTCTCATAATAAGTAAGATAACTATGCCCAATATACTCAGTTATATTTTTAAATACTATTAAATTTGATGCATTAAATTTCTTTTTACTAACCCACCTAATTTTTATTAATTTTATAAGCTCTGACACTTTTCACCCCTCCAATATATTATCAATATTTGCTTTTATTCTATTTTTGGAAGAAATAAACTCCTCTAATTCATTCCATTTTCAGTATTATGCTCTAGCTTTAAAAATATACTGAGAAGGCGTACAATTTGTGTATTTTTTGAATACGACAGAGAAATAATCACTAGTATTAAAGGATAGGATCATGGCAGTTTCAGTAATATTTTTCCCGCTTTTTAATAGCTCTTTTGCTCTAACTATTTTTCTACTATTAATATAGTCTCGGGGTGTCTCCCCTATATATTTTTTAAACTTGTGTTTAAATCCTGATAGTGAAATATTGCACTCAGAGCATAATTCTTCAATTGTTATAAAGCTTAATATATGCTCATCAATGTATTTAACAACATATTGCATTGAAGCATCCCCTTTACTATCCACATTTTGTGTTAAAAATAGTTTAGAGAGAAAGCTGACAAAGAGACTTTGTGCATAGAGTCTATTATCAAGCTTAGACTCTAAAAAGCTATGAAAGCTTTTCTTTAAAAAATCTATAGCTTCACTATCCATCTTTATAACATGCACATTAATACTTTCAAGTTGTTGTCTTATTAAATCTCCATTTATCTTTGACAGTCCCAGAAAATTTTCATATATTGAGGGCTTTATCTGAAACCAAATAAATTCACATACCCCTTGAGCTGAATTACCACTCATATGTGGCTGGTTTACAAACGATATAAATACATCCCCTCCTGACAGTTCAAAAATCTTTTCTTCCACATAATAGAATTCACTCCCTTTAATTATAACAACAATCTCAATACAATCCTCATGAGTATGCATGTCCAAAGGCAATGTAGCCCTAGATGAAAGATTATGCCCAAAGAGTATAATTCCTGGTATATTTATATTATCTTCCTCCAAAATCTGTCTGTGTTTGCTTAAATACATTTAGTTCACCTCTAATGCTTTGAAATTGTGCAAAGCACGTATTTAAATGATTAAAATCTAATAATATTGTATCATATTTCTATTATCAAAATTTTTTATCGAGGTGATTGTAATGCAAAATACTTCTGACTTACTCCTAAAGGCGATGAGATATGATTATCCGGAAGAAATCCCTGTGAGTTTGTCCTTTCTACCTGCTACAATGAAAACTCATGGTGAGGGAATACTGGAAATATTAAAAAAACATCCAGCTTTCCTTAGTGATTCATGGCTCAACTATGATTACAATAAAAGCTTACCCTCAAGCTATAGACAGGGTAGCTTTACTGATCCTTGGGGCTGCATATGGCAAAATGAGCAGGAGGGTATGGAATCGTATGTAACGGGACATCCACTGCCAAATCGTGAAGATATTCTTACTTTGAAAGCTCCGGTAGTTGATATGGGCTTTCCACATGGGTTTATGTATTTAAGACTCCTTGATCTAAGAGGATTTGAAGAAGCTATGATGGATTTCGCAGAGGAATGTGCTGAACTTCAAATACTAATCGACAAGGTTTGTGACTATAATGTAAGACAGATGGAGCTATGCTGCAAGAACAATAATTCTCCTATGATTTGGGTTGGCGATGACCTAGGCATGCAAAAAGGCGTGGCGATTGGTGCGACTAAGTGGAGGAAATATTTAAAACCTGCCTTCAAGCATATATATGACGTATGCCACCAAAATGGAAAGTATGTTTATATGCACACAGATGGTGACATCATCGAAATCATGCAGGACCTTGTTGAGGTTGGAGTTAATATAATAAATCCTCAATATAGAGCTAATGGAATTGACAGGCTTGTTACCACTTGCAAGGGTAAAATTCCAATAAATATCGACCTTGACAGACAACTTTTCCCTTTTGCCACACCAAAAGATTTACATGATCATGTTCGAGAGACTGTTGAAAAATTATATCTGCCACAAGGTGGCCTTGGAATAAATATTGAAATAGGTATGGATGTTCCCCTTAGAAACATTGAAGCAATTGTTGATGAAATAGACAAAATGAGACTTTATAAAGGATGAAACTTATTATAAGCCTTATAGTAATTTGAGATACTGTTAAAGCCACTTTCAGCTGCAATTTCTGTAATGGACTTATTAGTTCCTGTCATTTCTATTGAATGATTTAATCTAAGCTTAATAACATATTCCTTAAACGATAAGCCTACAGCCTTTTTGAAAAAGGTAGAAAAGTAATTACTGTTCATAAAAGTAATGTCCGCTACTTCCTTTAATCTTATATCCTTAAGATAGTTACTTTTAATATATTGAAGTGCAGCTCCAAGCCTAAGGAGCTGCTCTCTTTTTATTGAAATATCCTCAATCGCTTTGTTAGAATCCTGAAAGTATCTGATGAGGTTGGTGATAACATTAAGAAGTTTTGCTTTAATCATAAGCTTATATCCTGTCTCTTTATTTTTATATTCTTTTTCTATCTGTAGCAGAAGATTAAATATCTCTATAGTTCTAGGCAGTTTTCCCGGAAGTTTATTACTAAAATTTGTTCCCCTCTCTGTAAAGGACTTTAAATACTGATAATCAAAGAGGTTTACTTCTCCTGCCCAAATCAGTGAAGGATCAAAAACTAAAACGGGCTGTATCATGGGCTCTGGAGGAAGGGCCTCCCAACCATGAGGCTCTAAATTGTTAAATACTATAACATCTCCCGGTTCCATGGTATACTCTCTGCCATCTACCAGATATCGTCCTCTTCCGCTTCTTACATAAGAGATTTCTACACAATCATGCCAGTGATAAGACATTTCTCCTTGATTGGGAGCAATTGTAGCATCCATCCATTTCAATGGAAAATCCCTATCCAATTCTATAATAGTTTTTTTAAAATCCATATAACCACCTATACCTCAATAAGAATATAGTCATTAATTAATCTGCTAATTAGATTATAATATAAACCTGTGTAAATATGAAATAAACATATGTAATAAGAGGAGGAAATTATAATCTACAACCTTTATAATAGAGTTATTAATTAGAATTAGGAAATATAACATTTATGGAGGGTAACATGCTTTATAAAGAGGATTGGGATAAAACTAAAAAGAAATATGAGGAATACTGGAACAGAGAAAATCATGATAGACCTTTAATCTCTATTCTTAGTCCAAAACAAAATATTAAAAAGGCAGATTTTAAGATGCCAGAGAACCTTAAAGACAGATGGATGGATACTGAGTATGTTATAAAAAAGGGGAGATTAAACTTCGAAAATACTTTCTTTGGTGGGGAAGCTTACCCCATACTCTGGCCTAATTTAGGACCAGATATTTTTGGAAGCATTTATGGTGCTAACATTGAATTTGGTGAAAACACTAGCTGGGCACACCCTGTAATATCAGATTGGGGTAAATTTGGTAAACTTACCTTTAATGAATCTAGTACTTGGTATAAAAACTGCATCCAGATGACTAAAGATATGGTTGAAGATTCTAAAGGTGATTACATCGTTGGAATAACTGATATACATCCTGGCGGAGACGGCCTAGTATCTTTAAGAGGACCTGAAAATTTATGTTATGATGTTATGGATGAACCTGAGATGGTTAAAGAAGGGGTTATGGAGTTACTCAATGGTTTCAAGAAAGTAATGGATGAACTCTACCTTATGACCCAAAAGTATCAAAAGGGCACAACTAATTGGCTAGGAGTTTGGCATCCTGGCATGTGGTATGTTCCCTCTTGTGATTTTTCTTGTATGATTTCTCAGGAAATGTTCAAGGACTTTATATTGCCAGAATTATTAGAAGAGATTAATTTTCTTGATGCCTCTATTTATCACTTAGATGGACCAGGAGCACTTAAACATCTTGATACTTTACTAAGTATAGAAAAACTAAATGGAATACAATGGGTATATGGTGCTGGGCAACCAACCGCATCCCACTGGATACCTGTATTAAAAAAGATACAGGCTGCAGGCAAATTAATTCATGTGCAAATTGTTCCAGAAGATTTAGATGTGCTGCTTCAAGAGTTAAATCCTGAAGGAGTAATGTATTCCACCGACTGTTCTTCTGAAGAGGAAGCTAGAGCTTTACTCAAAAAAGTTGAAAACTATAAAAAAAGATAAGACATAAAAAGCCTTATGAAACATAAATTTTTCATAAGGCTTTTTTACTTTCCACAAATACTTTTCTTCTAAACTCTCCTGGTGTTAATCCCATATGTTTTTCAAAAAATCTATAGTAGAATTTAATATCACAAAATCCCACTTCTAGTGCAATCTGACTTATGGTTAAAGCTGGATCGCTTAGAAGCTTACAGCTTTGCTCAAGTCGATAATTATTTGTATATTCTGTAATGCTAGTATTAACAATTTCCCTGAAGATTCTACTAAGATAAGCAGCTGATATCAAAACCTCAGGTGTGATTACTGCTAAGGAGATCTTTTCCTTATAATGGAGTTCTATATAATCTAGAGTCTTTTTTACAATCATCTTTTTTTTTGTATTTGCATAGGATTCTTTTTCCTTATAGCCCTGTGATACTCTTGACAATTTAGAAAGAATAATAAATAAATAGTTTTTCAATATGTCTAAGTATCCTGCTTTTTTATTTTGAAATTCTTCCAGCATTGACGCAAACATGGAATTCATCTCATATCCAAAGGTTCCTATAAATCTACTTCCTGAACTAAACACATTAAAATCAAAATTAATATATTCAGGGATGAAGATACAATTAATCCACTCTAGTGTAGACTTTTCTTCGGAAAGTGGGTAAATAGAATGTACTTCATCCCTCCTTATTAATAGAAGATCTCCAGCAGAGATAAAATAGGACTTACTATTTATATTATGAATTCCCTTACCTGAAAAAATATAAACAAGTTCTATAAATTCATGGCTGTGGGAAAACAAGGCATCATTTTTGGAGCTTTGATTTAATTTGATTTGTTCTTGGGGTTCAATTATTTCATATTTTTTATACAGATAATTCATTTTTACCTCACTTAGTATTCAATATACCAGAACAATATCATTATATACCATGTTAAATATAAGTTAAACAAGTACAATTTAAAATATAGTAATGAAATTATTAGGGAAGGTGTTATTGTGGACAAAGTCATTTTAAATGAGAAAGATTATTATTCAAAGGTCTATGGAGGATGGATGGGTAAGAATATCGGTGGTACCTTGGGAGGACCTGTTGAAGGGGTAAAAGAGCTTTTAGATTTAACCTTTTACCCAGTGCTTACAGATTCACCTATGCCAAATGACGATCTTGATCTTCAACTTGTTTGGCTTCATGGCTTAGAGCAATATGGAGCAAGACTTACCTCAAAGGAACTAGGCCAGGAATGGCTTGAACATGTTTTTTTCCCTTATGATGAATATGGATATGCTCTTACAAATCTTAGAAAAGGCCTTGTTGCCCCAATATCTGGTTGGTTTAATAATCCCTTTACGAGCTGCATGGGCTCTCCCATCAGGTCTGAAATATGGGCAATGTCTGCACCAGGCGCTCCAGGTGTAGCAGCATATTATGCGTATCAAGATGCAATTGTAGACCATGCGGGTGGAGAAGGGGTATACGGGGAAGTATTCTTTGCTTCCATAGAGAGCGCAGCTTTTTTCGAAAGTGATATCAATAGGCTCTTAGATATAGGCTTAAAATTTATACCCGAAACTTGTCGCTGCTCAAAAGCTGTAAGGGATTTAAGAAAATGGCATAAAGAAGGTTTGAACTGGCTAAAGGCACGCGAGCTGGTACTTAAGCATCATGGCAGGGAGAACTTTACGGATGCTCCTCAAAATATAGCTTTTACCATTCTTGGTTGGCTATATGGAGAAAACTTTGGTGATGCCATCTTAAAAGCTGTTAATTGCGGATATGATACAGATTGTACCGGAGCTACACTTGGTGCTATTCTAGGTATTATAGGCGGAAAAGAAAGCATACCAAAAGAATGGTCAAAGCCTGTGGGAGATAAAATCAAAGTAAGTGCTCCTGTTAAAGGATTTAGTGCCCCTAAGGATCTTGAAGAATTAGCTGGAAGAACTTTAAAAGTAGGCAGAGAAGTTATGGCTCTTTGGAATGTTCCCATTGAGTTAAGTAGTGACAAATACACCTTAGTTCCTAAAGGTTCTTTTAATGAAAAAGGTCAAATTAAAGGAGACTATGACCCCAGCTGGATATGGAATTACAGTTTTAATACAGATAACTTTCTTCTACCCTTTGGTACGGCTCAAAAGCTTGGAATTGAGGTAATCATTGATTATGGCTGTGAAGGTCCAACAATTGGCGCAAAACAAATTAAAGAAATAAGCTTTAACCTTAAAAATTATTCGACAGAAGATTTGGAAGGAGAGCTTGAACTTGAAATTCCTAATGGTTGGACATGTTCTGAAAATATAAAGTTTGAAATAGCTGCAGGAATGGATTTGGAATGGAAGGTAGTATTACAAGCTAATGAAGTTAATAAATCCTACTATAGCTTAGAACTTCATATTAACAGAGAGCATGATAATAGTTTGTGGAATACAACTTCGCTACCCTTTACTTTAGTAACTTCTTCCCACTGGACTATCACAAGTCCTGACCTGGAGGAAACACAAATAATCTGTCCTGGAAATAGAATTGCCTTTGAAAAAGCCTTTATGCCTTTAAAGAATGGAACTTATATTGCAAAAACAAAGCTAGTTAATCCTACACGAAGAAAGGTATTGTTAATTGGAGGTACTGCAGCACCAATAAAAGTAAGCTTGGATGGTAAGATTATTTTTGAGGACATGAATAGAACTGATTTTATGCCTGCATATCATAGAGCCCCTGATTCAAAGAAGGCAATCATTGATTTAACTGCAGGAGAGCATTTGTTGGAGGTAGAAGTAATTAAAGCTACAGATAATTTAGATGTATTCATATTAACTGTAGCTACAAATGAAACTACAAAACCTGGGTCTAATTATTATCTAATAGATACAATGATGCTATAAATATAAGTTATAAAAAATAGGGCCTCCAAAATATTTATCTAATGTTTTGGAGGCTAAATGTTATACTCAAATAATTCTATCTTATTAAGTTCCCTAACAGCTTGTAATAGCTATTAATCATTATACCAAATCACAATTGATCTTCTGAGTTATACTAATTTTATGCATTCTAATGACATTCCAAGATAGTTTAGGTAGCTGTGCATACAGATTGTTGCTTTCAATTACTGAGTTCCCATTATTATGTGGTTTTATATTATTGGGATTTTCGAGTGAATTTGTCCCCTTAACATCTTTATTCTCAAGAACAATATGTTCAACAATTCTATAATCCTTAAAATCTCTAATATCACATTCAAGCTTCATCGAATCAATCTGACTTTTATTGACTGCGAAAATAGTCAAAGTTTCTTTTTCTTCATTCATGACAGCAATGGATTCAAGAAAAGGTACATCTTTAAAGTCTTTACTGTCATATGTTGGAGAACTAATAACTGGACTCAACACTTGACCTCTACCAAACATCGATGTATGCATATAAGGATAGAAGATTGTTTGGCACCAAACTTCCCCTCCATTTTGAGTCATTATTGGAGCAATAACATTGACTAATTGAGCTAGACAAGCCATTTTAACTCTATCAGCATGTCTAAGTAAAGTAATTAAAAGACATCCCACCAATAAAGCATCCTCAAAAGTATAAATATCCTCATTGAATGCTGGCGCTTTTTGCCAATGTTCTAATTTACTATTTTCTTCAAAAGAATGGAACCAAACATTCCATTCATCAAATGATAAATTCATTACTTTGTTACTTCTTTTTTTAGCTTTTACAAAATCACAAGTTGATACTACTGATCTTATAAATGAATCCATATCAAGTGATTTAGCAAGAAAATTTCCTAAGTCCCCTTCAATATTATCATAATATCTGTGTAGTGAAATATACTCAACATGTTCATAAGTATGTTCAAGTACAGTTTCCTCCCATTGTGGAAAAGTAGGCATATTACTGTTTGAACTACCACATGCTACTAATTCGATAGATGGATCTACCCATTTCATTGCTTTTGCAGTTTCACAAGCTATACGACCATATTCCTCAGCAGTTTTATGCCCAATTTGCCATGGTCCATCCATTTCATTACCCAGACACCAAGTTTTAATATTATGTGGTTCTGCGTAGCCATGTGATTTTCTTAAATCACTCCAAAATGTACCTCCACTGTGATTGCAATATTCTACAATATTTCGTGCTGCATCTACTCCTCTAGTACCAAGGTTAATAGCCATCATTGCTTCAGAATTAATACATTTTAACCATTCCATAAATTCATTTAATCCAAAATGGTTTGATTCAACAGCAAACCAAGCTAGATCTAACTTGCTTGGTCTTTCATTTATAGGACCAACACTATCTTCCCAATTAAATCCCGAAACAAAATTTCCACCAGGATACCTTACAATGGGTACATTTATCTCATTTATAAGCTTAATTACATCCATCCTGAATCCATTTTCATCTGCTTCAGGATGACCTGGTTCATATATACCTCCGTATACCGCCCTACCAATATGTTCTATAAAAGAGCCGAAAATTCTTTTATCCACTTCTCCAATTTTAAATTCTTTTGCTATGGTCATTTTGGCTTCCATTTTATTCACAATTTTACCCCTTTTCATCAGATTTGCTTTGAATAATATTGATTTATTTCTAAAGTGAAAACTCAATTCTATTAATTATATGGTCTTGATATACTTTGTCAAGTTCAATAAAATATCCACTCCATCCCCAAACACGAACTATTAGATTTTGATACCCTGCTGGATTCTTCTGTGCTTCAAGTAGAGTTTCTTTATTTAGGGTATTAATCTGTAATTGATGACCACCATAATCAATAAATGACTTAATGAGTGCTGCTACCTTTTCAGTGCTCTCACTTGTTCTGAATACTGAGTCATGCATCTCCATAGTCAGGGGTCCACCGTTTATGACTTTCTTTAAATTTGGTTTGATAAACGATTTAATAACCGATACTGGTCCTTTGACCCTTATATTGGGGCTAGGTGAGTAATTGGCTGACAGTGCTTCACCTTCCCTTCTTCCATCAGCAGTTGCACCAAGTTCCTGACCATGCCATACATAATACATAGCAGACCCTGTTCCAGCTCTATAACATCCACCTCTCTCATTAACCTTATCTTTAAGTGTCTCTGCAAATATATCTAATAATTCACATAATATACTGTCTACAAAATCTTCATTATTTCCTAACTTTGGCGCATCGTATTTTAGAATAGAGCGTAGTTTATCATATCCAACAAAATTGTTTTTTAATGCATCGATTAATTCATTTGCACTTATTGTTTTATCCTTGAATACGTATTTTTTTACTGCTGCTAACGAATCTACTGCATTTGAAAGCCCAGTTCCATGTATCCCATAATTATTATATTTTAAACCTTTAGAAACATCTCTACCAGTTCTTATGCATCCATCCATAAGTATAGACTGAAATGGAGCCGGTTCTATATATATGTTATTTAATATAGTAGTTAAATTGTCTATCTCACAGAATATTTCTTTTCTAACCTGAACCATGAAATCCGAAAAGTCATTACATTGCATCAATTTAGTCTCTATACATTTCTCAATTACTTTTGCAAAACTAAGAGCTGAAATATTTGGTATATCCATACCCAATCCTGGAATAATAAATTCCCAGCAAGCAGCCACTACGTAATTATTAGCATCCTTTAAATCATAGCCTTTATCTACAAGTCCAGGGATTACAACGTCATCATTCGAATACTGGGGAAAACCTAATCCTTGTTTTGTAAGTTCTGTTCCGAGTTTGTAAATCTCTAGAGGCGTTTTACTATTTACCCTCAGATTAATTTTTGGGTCTATGAGTTTTAATTCCAGACTTGCTTTTAAACACATTTCAGAAAGTTTATTATATCCTTCATTTCCACTTTCATCAATTCCTCCAAGAACTAAGCTCTGTCCATTATCACCTTGTTGCATTCCTGGATATAAATCACTATCCCTATTGAAGGATAGAAAAAATTCTTCTAATAATTCAAAGGCGGAATTCTCATCTAATCTCCCGTTTTGCAAATCTGATTTTAAGTAGGGGTACATGTATTGATCAAACCTTCCTATTGTATTATGGTAATTACCCTCACACCAAAGTGTAAAATGTAAAATCCTAAAGAACTGTAAGGCTTCATGAAATGTTTTTGCACCATACCTAGGAACATTACTAAGTATTTTGGCAACCTCATAGTTTCCAACTCTTCTAGCTTCTTCTGCATACTGATCTGCAAACATTTCCACCGATTCAATCAACTTTATAACACTTTCTAAAAATCCTATGCTTTCAATATCACCTTTTGTTTTATAATCTTTAATAGAATTTATTGCAAATTTCTTTTGTTCTTCTAACCCAGTTGAAAGCGTAGTCTGATAATCTGATGATATATTACATACCTTTCCCTTTTCATGAATGAAGTGATTTTTTTTAATGATCACCCATTCATCATCTGTATAAATATCAGGAAAATTTATAATAGTTCTCATATATGTTATTTTTTCTTCTTTAAGTACAATTGGTTTTTCTAATTGAAGAAACAGTTGAAGTCTTTTAGATACCCTCTCTGTATATGACATATCTTTAATCCTAATTTTATCTTCTACTTTCTTTAATACATCTTTATCTATTTCTCTTCTATAAATATGATGCTTTTTTTCTAATATTAACTTTTTTAAAGATGTAATTCTCTCATTCATAACAGCATACTCCTTATACCAAACTTCTCAAATATCTCTACATTAATTTCTGGTTTTTTGTCTACATCAAATTGTACTTCATATTTTCTCCCTACCATTGGATATTTCGCTCCAGCCGTTTTATGATATGGAAGAAGTTCAACCCTTTCCAAGTTTTTTGCATTTACCAAAAGACTAGCTGTCTTTTCTATATTTTCCTTATAATCATTTACTCCTGGAATTAATGGAATTCTTACAATAAATCTCTTTCCCGAATTACATAAATAGTCTAAGTTTCTTAGTATGAGTTCATTATCCACACCTGTATATTTCTTATGGATCTTTGGATCTGTGTGCTTAATATCAATTATTACAAGATCTAAAATATTTACTATTCTTTTAAAGACATCTAGATGTGCATAACCTGATGTTTCTATTGCCTTATGAACGCCCCCAAGTAAAATCAAGGTTTCATATAAAAATTCAGGTTGTGAAAGTGCTTCACCACCGGAAAATGTAATTCCACCCCCATTCTTATTTAGGAAATCCTTATCTTTAAGTAATCTTGAAGCTAATTCCAATGGTTCAATCTCAGTTCCACATATCTTCCTCAATCTTAATGGGCATACTATGATGCATCGGCCACAACTAATGCAGCATTGAGGATTATTGCAAACTTCATCACATTTCCTACACTTAATACAAGAAGCAGTGCTAACCATTAATTCTTTTTTAAATGATATCCCTTCTGGATTATGACACCACATACATTTTAACGGACAACCTTTTAAAAAGACCGTAGTTCTTATTCCAGGACCATCCTGCACAGCAAACTCCACTACATCAAAAATTAAGCCCTTAGTCATTGATAAGCACCCCGTTTAACTAGTTAACGTATAACCTTAAATCAAGTATGTTTTTTTCTTAATTCATTATTTTTCTAAATAATCTGTGAATGTTAGCAAGCAAATAAAATGATTACATTAACGTTAATGTAATTTTAACATCATATAAAATTCATGTCAATATGTATCTTTAAAAAATTTGCAGATATAATTCAACACTATTAACAAAATTACTCTAATATTTGTTTTTTAGAGTTTCTACAGTGAAATCAATGATATACTTGAAACTATACAATATTTTAGATATAAATTATCTATACATATTGACTCTACAGTATACCTTAGGAGGCTTATATGACCGAGGATAGCTTACAATATGGTTCTACAGAAATTACATTAAAAGTTATCGCAAATAAAACTGGGTACTCAATTAATACAATTTCTCGTGCACTGAAAAACAAAGATGATATTTCTATAGCAACAAGAAAATCCATTCAGGAAGTGGCAAAGGATATGGGTTACATTGTAAATAATATTGCGGGAGCCCTTAGATCCGGAACAACTAAAACAATAGCTATAATTCTAGGTGATATCTCCAACCCACACTTCGGTATTCTCGTAAAGGATATGCAAATTACAGCCAGGAAGTATGGCTATGACACTATAATTGTAAATACTGATGAGAATAGCGATTTAGAAGAACAAGCCA
>Ga0209430_1001698_pt1 | contig 15686 bp, 8 predicted proteins | sample BarGraIncub1133A_FD_184504 | JGI IMG/M metagenome (GOLD analysis project Ga0209430, IMG submission 184504) | Arctic peat soil microbial communities from Barrow, Alaska - Barrow Graham LP Incubations 11-33A (SPAdes) (version 2) | ecosystem: Environmental > Terrestrial > Soil > Wetlands > Peat... | reverse complement strand
AGCTGAAAACGCTGTGAAGTACTTATCTTGTATTCTACTATTACATATTTATAGTCATCCCAGTTGCGGGGAAGGTCCGGGTTTATTGATTTCAGTGCAAACTTCTGTCCGGAGACTTCTTTTGTTCCATCAAACCGCCATTTCTGAATTGTTGCGGCAAAGGTGTATTGGACAGATAAGAGGATTGTCAATACCATCAATAGACTTCTTAATTGTTTTTTCATATCGCACTAGAGTTATGAATTACTTTTTCCAGATATACCTATAATTAAATCTTCGGTTGGGGGCTGTGTCGCCATTGGTACATAGCGAAATAGGATCAACCAGATCAGAAGCATTGTCACTCCACTTAAAGTCAAAGATACATGCATCTTTTGTCAAAGCCAATAGGTTGCGGGGAACTGCCAGCTCTATCTTATTCCCGGAACATCGATAGTTTAGAGGAGCTACTTCAACCCATGGATTGCCTGTTTTTACTGCATCATAGCGCATCAAGGTGGTGCTTACTTCACTTTTCACACTCTTATTGATCAAATAATCATATCCATACCAGCCGGTTTGCGGATTATTATCTGCATCAATCAGCAGCAGCATCCAGTTGGCATCCGCATAAGATGTGATTGCTTCTGCGGTTTCCGCATAAAAGTAAAGATTCTTTTTATCTACCGCAACTTTACAGGTAACAATATCATTTCTGCCGGAAGTGTTCGTATAATGCAGACCGCCATAGCCATTGTGGTCGCGGTAAATGACATCTCCCCTGGTATCACGATACTCAGTTTGCACCTTGTCCCACTCTTCAAAGGAACCATCAAGTTTGATTTTTGTAACCCCTTTTTGTTCGGCAATCGGTCGAATACCTTTGTAACGGCGGATGTTTTGCGCCATCTGCATATAATAGTTATCGGTATAGCCGCCTTTCATCGGATGAATACCCCTATTGAACTCAGAATTATATTGGTCTACAAAGAAGAAAGAATTATCACGTCCGAGCCAGGGAGTCGTTTTACTACCATCCGGCTGATATTTACCGGCCGTCCACTCATTCCAATCGTTGATGTACAAAAACTCTGGATTGGCTTCAAGAGCTTCGTTCCATCGTTCCTGAAAATAGATACCATACCCTTCCGGATGTTCCACAGTCTTGCCCAACCAAGGAACATAGGCTGGTTCCGGCAGATCGTATTCATTCAGTTTCGGTTCTCCATCCTTTCGTGACCAGGACTTGCCGACACCCATATTCTCAGAAGTCATCGTAACAGGATGTTGCGCCGTAGTAACGGCTGCCTCCTCCCGCTTCCCATTATGTGTAGAAAGCAACTCTTCCGGTTTCATTGCTTTTACTTTCGGATCGGCCATGCTGTAGCCAAAACTCCAGTTATCTTCCGTACCTACATAGCGTTTGCCGGCCCACTCGTAATATCCCCACCACATGGTGCGGAGGGTGAAAAAGGTTTTCACCTCCCGGGTATAGTCTTTATAATTTTCTTCTGTATAATCAAGATCACCGTAGTGTGGATGATTTGGATCCGTTTTAGCCAATGGGGCATAATGCGGATTCGGGTTTTTCACACCTCCACCATTCGCATCAAAAGAAGGATTGCCATTGTAAAGCAAAAGTGGCTTTCCATCCCAGTGAAACCATAGGTCTTTGTATTTTTCTTCTTTAAATATCCGGTCATACAGATCCTGGACCACGGTAATGACTGGACCATTGAATGCCCAAAAACAGAATTGAGGCACTTTATTACCTTCGGCTTTCATCTTTTGCATGGTACTGAAAAGGACTTCCCATTCATCCCAATACCTGACTGCATTGGTCACATCCATCACCAGGACATCTACGCCGGCATCGGCAAGCATGGACATATCCTTACGAATCACATACTCATCCTGACTGAGAAAATAGCCCATCTCAGGCTCTCCCCAATGATAGGAGCTTTCGGTCCAAAGTGGATTTTTGGCATCCATTCGTGCTTTGGGGTCCTTTTGCAATACTTTTGTCACATCAGCCGAATAAGGACTTTTGAAATTTGTATAATGGTCTTGTGTATGCCAGGTGATGTAAAAGATACCAACAATGCGCCGTTGATCATTTTTCACTGCTCCAACCTCTGAATTGTCGGGCATAGAACGACCAAGTGCGTCATTGGCAACCCAGGTATCCGGAAAGATATCCCGGTATTCATTTGCCAAAGAAAGAGAATCTTGCTTTGTACTTACCGATGATTCTGTTTGCGTCAAGTGATTCTGAAGTTCTTTGGACTGGCACGTGGTACTATGTATTCCGAACACAACGGCAATAGCCGCTGCCAGATTCAGAAAAGTGGGTGTTTTCATACGTTAGATGTATTTAGTCAATTATTAATACTTATCCAGCTGCGTCTTAAGATATCCTTTCTCTATCCATATCTCTTCTATCTTTTTGAATCTCTCTCTGAAATCAGCATAGTTCTTCGTTTCGTACGGTGTCCATCCACACTCTGCAAGAGCAGCAATTCGGGGAAAAGTCTGATAATAGAGTCTGTCTGTGTTAGGCGTAAATTCACCCCACATCTGACACCCAAAACCATAAATTTTAGATTGATCTTTTGAGGAGACTCCTTCGGGAATAGGATTAAACGAATATGCTTTCTCGAAAGAGATCCCATCATACGAATAATCCAGATAAGTGAACTGACGGTTGGAATTGACAACATCATAGCCTTTTATAATGGCTTTATTCACCAGACTAATCTCCCCATCCCAAAACTGAACAATGGTGCCCGGTGCCAGCTTTTCTGACTGACTTGCTTGTACATTTGCTTCTCCGCGGATATTATCACCGGTAATCTCATTCCATCCAATCATTCGGCAGCCCTTGGATGCCAGATATGTAGACAGACGGTTATTGGCATAAAGCTGCAGATCTGAATAGGTCGGGATATTCTTTTCTTTCATGAAACTCGTAACCTCCTCTGAATTTTGCCAATGAGAGTAATTAGCCTCATCTCCACCTATATGAATAATCTTTGAAGGGAATAATTGATTGACTTCATCAAGCACATTATGAATGAAAGCCTCCACTTTCGGATCTGTCACATTGTAAAGATCTCCCCATACGGCCTTATTATCTTTACGGCTTGAGGAACCCAACCACGGATATGCAGCGATGGAAGCCGAAGCATGACCGGGAACTTCTATCTCTGGAATTATTTTAATGCCACGGTCACCGGCATATTTTACAACCTCACGGATCTCATCCTGCGTATAATACATCTTACGATTGGGATATGTACTGTCCCATTGTTGCGGAGTGAGATTCGGTGTTGTATAATCCCGTTTCGATCCCACAGATGTCAGTTCGGGATATTTCTTTATCTCGATTCTCCATCCCGGATCATCCACCAAATGCCAGTGGAATGTGTTCATCTTCAAACGTGCCATCTCGTCCAGCAATCCTTTCACGACCTGCATTCCTTGAAAATGGCGGCTTTCATCCAACATAAAAGCACGCCAGGGGAATTGGGGACTATCTGAGACAGCACATCCTGAAATAATTATCTTGCCATTGTTCTTTACCGTCAATTGCCGCAACGTCTGGATACCATAAAGAAGACCTTCTTTCGAATTGGCCGTGATGGTCACTTTATCGGCAGCAACCGATGGGAGGACGGTTAACTTATAGGCTTCATTGGTTCCGGGAAACTTCTTTTCTAACTTTACGACAAGTGTAGCCTTCTTTTCATTCTTAACATACTCCGGAGTTAGTCCGGATTCTTCGAATATAGAAGTGATATATCCGACGTTCAAGGAGGCTTTTTTATCGAGATAGACCTTTATACGTCCATCTTTCAATACAAGGAAGGAGTGCAGAGGTTGAATACTTTTGGGCTGAGGAAGAACTGAAATGTTAGTTTCTTGAGCGTGCAAATTACTTGAAAATAAGAATGTTAAACAAATGATTAAAGTAAAGCACTTTTTGAAGGATACATTTCTTTTCATGTTGAATGAATTATATGATTTTTAATGGTAATGGTGCAAAGTTATGCTTTATGCAATTGGGAGTACTATGAATTTTGATCGAATTACTGTCAATTCTGACAATTGAAAAGCATCTTCATCATTGGTAAAATTAAAAAAGTATTGTATGTTTGTACATTGATACTTAATTAACCTATTTGAGATGAACACCATCGAGGATCACATTATCCATGAAATAACGCCTTTGTCTGATAAGGACTGCTTTTATATTGCCGAGCGTTACAAGAAAGAGTTCACTTATCCCATTCATTGCCATCAGGAGTTTGAACTAAATTTCGTGGAAAATGGGTCCGGCGTAAAACGTATTGTCGGTGATTCAGTGGAGGTTATCGGAGACTATGACCTGGTACTGATTACAGGGAAAGACCTGGAGCATACCTGGGAACAGCACGAATGTCGCTCAAAAGAGATTCGTGAAATAACGATACAGTTCTCTTCCGATCTGTTTTTCAAAAGTATCATCCATAAGAATCAGTTCGATAGTATACGCAAGATGTTGGAGCAGGCACAAAAAGGACTCTGTTTTCCGATGTCTGCCATCCTCAAGGTCTATCCTCTGATCGACAAACTCGCTTCAGAGAGTGAGGGCTTTTATTCCGTGATAAAGTTCCTTACCATACTCTATGAGCTTTCACTTTATAACGATGCCCGTACCCTGGCCAGTACGTCATTTGCAAAGACGGACATTCATTCCGACAGCCGGCGGGTGCAAAAAGTGCAGGATTATATCAATGAACATTACCGGGAAGAAATACGGCTCTCGAAACTTGCGGATCTTGCAGGGATGACTTCTGTGTCATTCAGTCGTTTCTTCAAACTCCGCACAGGCAAGAATCTATCCGAATATATCATAGACATTCGTTTGGGCTATGCCACACGCCTGCTTGTTGACTCCACTCAGACCGTAGCAGAAATCTGTTATGATTGCGGCTTTAATAACATTTCCAACTTCAACCGACTCTTTAAAAAGAAGAAAGGATGTGCTCCGAAAGAGTTCCGCGATAATTACAGGAAAACGAAGAAGATTATTTGATTTCCAGCAATCTTTTTACAGGGAGGTTAAGATAGTGTCATCAATGGATAAATAAAGTGTAGAATGTGGATCAGGGAGTGTCTACATTTGCACTCATAAAATATTGACATTCGATAGTACTATTAACATCATACAGTATGAAACATCTTCTATCCGTTTTCTTCTTCCTATCTTTCTTTCTAGGAAGTTCTATGGCACAAAAGTCCTCTCCTTATATCCATGTGGATAATGGCCATTTTGTGCGTAATGGATCGCCTTACTATTATATCGGAACAAATTTCTGGTATGGTGCAATTCTGGGATCAGAGGGTGAAGGTGGAAACCGGGCGCGACTGATCAAAGAACTGGACTATTTACAGTCTCTGGGAATCGACAATCTGCGTGTCTTGGTTGGCGCCGATGGAGAGAATGGTGTAAAGTCGAGAGTGGAGCCTACCTTGCAAAAGTCTCCCGGGATATATAATGATACCATTCTTGCCGGACTGGATTATTTGATGCAAGAGCTGGGCAAACGCAAAATGGTTGCTGTCCTTTATTTAAACAACTCATGGGAATGGTCTGGTGGATATTCCCTGTATCTTCAGTGGGCCGGTTATGGTAAAGCAGCTGTTCCTTCCATTGACGGATGGAATGCATACATGGCTTATGTAAAACAATATCAGCAGTCCGACTCGGCAAAGGCTCTGTTTCGGAATCATGTGAACTATATCATTACCCGCACAAACCGCTATACAGGAAAGAAGTATGTGGATGATCCTGCAATCATGTCGTGGCAGGTTGGCAATGAACCACGTGCTTTCTCTAATGAAAACAAAGCACCTTTTGCACGCTGGATTGCCGATGTGGCTGCTCAAATCAAGAGTCTGGACAAGAACCACATGGTATCTACCGGTAGTGAAGGGTTACATGGCTGCGAAGAAGATCTGCAACTCTTCGAACAGATTCATGCTGTGAAAGATGTTGATTATATAAATATTCATGTATGGCCTTACAATTGGGGATGGGTTGGAAAAAATAACATCGTAGAAAAGCTGGCGCTTGCCAAGGAGAACACGAAAGCATACGTGGAACAACATATGGCTATTGCACGTAAATATCAGAAACCACTCGTGATGGAAGAGTTCGGTTTTCCAAGAGATGGTTTCCAGTTTGGCAAAGAGAGTACGACGGTTTCCCGTGACTCCTATTATCAATATGCATTTGAACTGATTATTGCCGATAAGAAAGCGAACGGCTTGTTTGCAGGATGTAACTTTTGGGGGTGGGGTGGGTTCGCCAATCCGTCAACAGAACATGCCTTTTGGCAAAAAGGAGACGATTACAGCGGTGATCCGGCTCAGGAAGAGCAAGGCTTAAACTCTGTCTTTGCAACTGACAAGACGGTACAAGTAATAAAAGAATCTATACTGAAACTTAATGGGGTCGGAACCTCTGTCGCCAACAAGGCGACAGGAGCTGTTACTCTAACCAAAGAGACACAACAATTGCTGAAGAACTTGCGGAAAATGCATACCACGGGATTTATGTTTGGTCATCAGGATGACACAGCTTATGGCATCGGATGGGATGGAGACAAAAACCGCTCCGATGTGAAGAGTGTATGTGGCGATTATCCAGCTGTGTGTGGCTGGGACCTGGGACACATCGAACTGGGAGATGAGAAGAACCTGGACAACGTCCCTTTCGATCGAATACGGCAGGATATAATCGCACAATATAATCGTGGTGGGCTTAACACGGTCACCTGGCATCTGAATAACCCGCTGACCGGCGGGGATGCATGGGATGTCAAGGACAAGGGCGTGGTAACATCTATTCTTCCGGGAGGAGAGAAACATGAATTGTATCTGAGCTGGCTCGATAAGGTTGCTCTCTTCTTCAATTCACTCACGACAGCCGATGGGACAAAAGTTCCCGTGCTTTTCCGCCCATTTCATGAACATACCGGAAGCTGGTTCTGGTGGGGCCGCAATCTTTGCACGACTGAGCAGTACAAAGAGTTATGGATCATGACTCATGAGTATCTCAGCTCAAAGGGCGTTGATAATTTACTGTATGCCTATGCTCCGGGAACCGAAACAAAAGAGATCTATATCGAACGCTATCCGGGTGATGAGTATGTGGACCTGATTGGCTTCGACAACTATCCAAGTGACGGGAGCGAACGAAGCACAGAGAATTTTAAAAAGCAGATGACGTCCGTGCTGACCTATCTGACAGAACTTGGCAAAGAGCATGACAAACCGATTGCTGTTACTGAAACCGGATTGGTCACAATACCTGCTGAGCGTTGGTGGACAGAAGTGCTCTTTCCTTTGATGGATCGTTTTCCTGTGACCTATGTACTGGTATGGCGCAATGCATTCAACCGTGCAGACCATTTCTATGCACCATATCCGGGTCAGGTTTCGGCAAAAAACTTCGTAGAATTCTATAAGATGCCGAAGACGTTGTTTTGCAAAGATGTAACTAATTTGTACAAATAAGAACTTAAAGATTGACTGAATAAACCATAGGAATGTATGAATCAGTTTAAGATTAAAATCTCAAAGATATTGTCACAACATGAAGTGTTGTTGGCACGGAATAATGAACCCGAAGAAGAGGTCAATGGCCTATTTACCCGTTATAAGCAACCGGTATTAACAGCTGCTCATACTCCTCTGTTCTGGAGATATGATATGGACGAAAAGACGAATCCGTACTTCATGGAACGGATTGGGATGAATGGAGTCTTTAATGCAGGAGCTATCAAATGGAATGGGAAGTATATACTTGTGGCCCGCGTGGAGGGAACAGATCGTAAGTCTTTCTTTGCTGTGGCTGAGAGTCCGAATGGTATCGATCAGTTCCGTTTTCGGGATTATCCGATTACCATGCCCGACACGGAAGACCCCTCTACCAATATCTATGATATGCGCCTTACTGCTCACGAAGATGGATGGATCTATGGAATCTTCTGTGCGGAACGTCGCGATCCGAAAGCTCCGGTGGGTGATCTCTCATCGGCAACAGCTACTGCCGGCATTGCACGGACGAAAGATTTGATTCAATGGGAACGGCTACCTGACTTGCAGACAAAGAGCCAACAACGGAATGTGGTGCTTCATCCTGAGTTTGTGAATGGGAAGTATGCACTGTATACCCGTCCGCAGGATGGATTTATTGATGCAGGAAGTGGTGGAGGAATAGGTTGGGCACTTCTTGATGACATAACTCATGCCGTAGTGAAAGAGGAGAAGATCATTGATTATCGGTACTATCACACAATAAAAGAGGTGAAAAACGGTGAAGGGCCTCATCCGATTAAGACTTCAAAAGGGTGGCTTCATATGGCTCACGGTGTACGGGGATGCGCTGCCGGACTGCGTTATGTACTCTATCTGTATATGACTTCACTGGAAGATCCTTCTGAACTGATTGCTTCACCGGGGGGGTATTTTATGGCTCCAGAGGGGGAAGAAAGAGTTGGCGATGTGTCTAACGTTCTTTTCTGCAACGGTTGGATTGCCGAAGAAGATGGAAAAGTGTTCATTTATTACGCATCTTCCGATACGCGAATGCACGTTGCCACTTCTACTGTGGACAAACTGGTCGATTATTGTTTGAACACACCGGCAGATGGTCTTACGACCTCCGCTTCGGTGGAGACTTTAAAGAAACAGATTGCGAAGAATCTCACGATTCTGAGAAATAAGTAGTTGAATGAATCTTTGATTCTTTCATTGATGTACTGCCCCAAACATATTAATCAGATTGAATAGCATGATAAAACTGAGTGAAAAGATAGGCTACGGTTTCGGAGATATGGCCTCTTCGATGTTCTGGAAGATTTTTAGCATGTACCTTCTTTTCTTTTATACGGATGTGTATGGTTTGGATCCTGCGGCAGTAGGGACCATGTTTCTGATTACCCGTATATGGGATTCTTTCCTGGATCCTGTTATTGGGGTAATTGCCGACCGGACAGAGACGCGCTGGGGTAAGTTTCGTCCCTATCTGTTTTTTGTGGCTGTCCCGTTCGGACTAGCCGGGGTATTCACCTTCTTCACTCCTGATTTTGATCCTCAATGGAAGTTGGTTTATGCATATATAACTTACACCATGATGATGATGGTGTATTCGGCGATCAATGTGCCGTATGCATCTTTACTGGGTGTGATGACGCCTGATCCCAAAGAACGCACGACGCTCTCTTCTTACCGTATGTTTTTTGCCTATGTGGGAAGTTTCATCGCAGTGCTGCTCATTCAGCCCTTAGTGGAGTTCTTCTCAAAAACAGGAGATACAGTGAATCCTCAACAGGGTTGGTTTTACGGTGTTGCTGTAATTGCAGTAATGTGTGTCATACTCTTTTTGGGATGCTTTGGATGGACCAGAGAACGGATAAAACCAATGAAGAAGCAAGAGAAAGGTTCGTTAAGAAAAGACCTGATCGATCTGTGGCACAATCATCCCTGGTGGATATTGCTTGGTGCAAGCATTAGTACGCTGGTCTTTAACTCAATCCGTGACGGAGCGGCAATCTACTATTTCAAATATTATATTCTGGAAGATAATTCGCTTCAGATAGCTTCCATTGGGGTAACGGTGACGTGGACATCTCTCTATCTGGCGTTGGGTCAGATAGCAAATATGGTAGGTGTCGTACTTGCAGCTCCTGTGTCCAACCGCATTGGGAAGAAATATACATTCATGACAGCCATGTCCCTTGCGACGATATTAAGTATCTTCTTTTTTTGGCTCACACCCGGACAAGTGGTTCTGATTTTTGTATTCCAGACTATGATTAGTGCCTGCGCCGGAATTATTTTCCCCCTTCTGTGGTCTATGTATGCCGATATTGCTGATTACTCCGAACTGAAATGTGGTCGCCGTGCCACCGGACTGATTTTCAGTTCGTCCTCCATGTCACAAAAACTAGGATGGACGCTAGGTGGTGCAGTGACAGGCTGGCTGCTGGCATACTTCGGATTTAAGGCTAACATAATCCAATCGGACACGGCCATAACCGGTATCAAAATGATGCTAAGCTTCTTGCCTGCAATTGGTACCGTGTTCTCTATACTCTTTATCGCATTCTATCCGCTGGGTGAAGAGAAGGTGAAGAAAATAACAGAAGAACTGAAGAGCCATCGTAAAAACTCAAAGGAAGAATGAATAATAGGAAGGATTGGAAGATAGAAGTACAGCAGGTACTTCAGGAAAATATTCTGACTTATTGGCAAGAGAAAATGCTTGATGAGAAATATGGTGGATTCTTTGGACGAAGGAATGGATTAGATGAGCTAATTCCGGAAGCGGATAAAGGAGCGATACTCAACGCTCGTATATTGTGGACTTATTCGGCTGCATACCGTGTATTGAAGAAGGAGGAGTATCTTACAATGGCTACCCGTGCCAAACGATTCTTGATTGACCGCTTTTATGATCATGTCTATGGAGGTGTCTATTGGTCTCTTGATTATAAAGGAGAGCCGCTGGATACAAAGAAACAGATTTACGCGTTGGGTTTTGCCATCTACGGTCTGAGTGAGTTTTACCGTGCCACCGACGATGAAGAGGCACTGGAATATGCTATCAAGCTATTTCATTCGATTGAGAAATATAGTTTTGACCGCGAGAAAAACGGTTACCTGGAAGCTCTTACCCGTGAATGGGAAGAGATCGCAGACATGCGACTCAGCGAGAAAGATGTGAATGAGAAGAAAACAATGAATACGCATCTGCATATCCTGGAGCCTTATACAAACTTATATCGTGTATGGAAAGACGAAAGACTGAAGGAGCAAATTAAGAATCTGGTACTTATCTTTCTGGAAAAGATCATCCATAAAGAAACGAATCACCTCCAACTCTTTTTTGATGAGGATTGGCATAGCAAGGACAAATGTATCTCATACGGACACGACATAGAGGCTTCATGGCTTATTCATGAAGCTGCCCTAGAGTTAGGTGACAAAGAGTTGCTGGAGAAGGTTGAGGCGGTTGTACCCCGGATAGCTGCCGCCGCTGGTGAGGGACTTCGTCCGGATGGGGGAATGATCTACGAAAAGTATCCTGAGGAGGGTACGGAAGATGGTGCACGCCACTGGTGGGTACAAGCTGAGACAGTCATTGGATATGCGAATCTCTATCAACACTTCCAACACATAGAGGATCTTGAGCGGGCACAGAAGTGTTGGAAATATATCCAGACTCATTTACTGGATCGTGAAAATGGCGAGTGGTACTGGAGCATTAACCCTGACGGTACAGTAAACACAGTGGACGACAAAGCCGGGTTCTGGAAATGTCCATATCACAACGGACGTATGTGCCTCGAGATAATAGAACGTTTCTAACAAATACAGAGGTTTAGATGATCGTACGTTTCTTGTTTTAAAATGGTTGAAATGTATATACCAAAAGATCATATTACCAGAATGTCTTCTACAAGCCAATAGTCACAACCGTTTGTTTTGAGGCATCTGATTTTACCAGTAGGGTAAAGACTCCTTTTTGATAGGTATACTCTTTAACGGGGAGTCCATTCACAGAGACGGAAAGTGGTTGAGATGGTAACAGCGCTTTAAATTCGCCTCCATCCCGGAGCTTCACCTCAATGTTGTGCTTCTCTATTTTCGAAGCGAGGATTGTTTTCGGTGCATTATACTTGTTTACCAAACCTATCAGAGCGACTCCCTGGTGAATAGGCACAAAATTGAAGTAATTGCAACCCATACGATCCAACTTGATCTCTTTTTGTTCCTCTCTTTTGAGAGTCGTCAGTTCTTTCGAAAAAAACTCATATACGGCAAATGATTGACCTGCAAGTCCGCGAATATCAGAAGGAGATATGACACCTTCCACCTGATTGGCATCAGCCGCATTAAAGACAGCCATCAATCCTGACTTACCTGCAAAAGTAAACGCTTTCAGAGGCTTCTTATCCTGAAGCTGGAAAAGGCAGTCCTCCGTTATTGAAGCCGGTTTATCTGCTCTGATGATTTTTCCATCTGAGTCAATCAATGGCCATAAAACATCAAAATGTTGTTGCCCCGGCATGTCAGTGACATACACAGGTCCACCGCTAATCGCCCGGGCAGCAGCATGAAAGGTTGCATAGGTATTATTACTTTCAAACATATCAAAGTCAGTCCATACCATCTGCGAAAAATAGAGTGAATTATAAAGCGCCATCAGCACATGAGCCGCAGCACCACCTTTCTCCAAATTATAGCCGACACCTCCGTCGCGTTCAGGAAAATAGTCTTCGACCGTACGTGCTACCGCACTTTTTCCAAAATTATAAAAGGCTTCGTTGGTCATGTCCATACAATTTATAATGGCACCATCAAAATACTTAAAGGCCGAAGCATACAACGAGTTATGCATATTCTCAGCAATAAGCCCAATCGGATAGGTATCAACGCTCATCCTTTCAGAAACGAGCTGATTATCCACTTTTATGAAAGAGAATCCCTGATCTGACATGTAATGATGCCATTGATCGTAAAAGGCAGCAAGCGAATCAGATTCGGGCTTGATAAAGTGGTATGTGACCGTTCTTGAATTCTCCTGGCCAACACTTTCTTTCTGTTTCCAGGAAAACAATTCATTAGAGTAACGTCTGCCTAACTCAGAATCCGGGTTTATTCCATTCCAATATCCATTATAAGCGTGCCAGATGCCAACATGCTTTAATCCGTAGTCAGTCCGCAATTTGGATGTGAGTGATTTGAATCCATTGGGAAATTTCTTTGGGTTTGGCGTGAAAGCATTCAGTCTGCTGCCATCCTGATCGAACCAACCATCGTCAATAAGCAACCAACCCAACGGAAACTTCTGATTGGTAAATGTAGCAGTACCTTCAAGAAGGTGCTGCTCATCGAGGTTCTGTCCCATCTGGGAGGAGTTCCAGGTACACCAGCCGACGTATTCCAGTGGCTCGGGATAGACTTTCTTCGAACGCAAGTTCTCTGCTTTCCCCATCATCTTCAGCCCCTCACGATAAACATCCTCAAATAGTTTGTAGGGATCATCACCCAGTCCGATCAGCATCATAGGTATCTCATTTACGGATGCATCCTCTGTATAAGAAAGCGATTTACAGCCCATCTTTCCGTTTTCTTCTCCTAATGTTGTGCGATATCCGTTGCCACTAAGTGGTATGGCAGCTCCGTAAAGTCCGTCAGCATATTGCCAATAGAAGAACTGAACATCCCAATCGTGCAATTCACCGGGAGAGGATACTCTTACAGGTTTAGTCCACGAGTTCCATGGCTTATATCTCCAGATTTCAACTCCGGTTTTGTATCCGGACAATTCATCAAAGAAGAACCCTGCGAACTCTTTTCCACTGTGCTTTGTACCGGTCGGTAAAGAGAGTTTCAGACCAAATATATTTCCTCCTTTACGAGTAAAAGTCACTCTTATATCAGGTGATTGGTCATATCTAAAGGTAAATGCATCGGATTGTGGCACAACTGTTTTCAACAGATTTACTTGATTCTCTATTTGAGGCTTACCACCGACAAATCTTGTTTTGCCATTGAAGTCTATTTGAATACCTTTGTCTGTTACCTTCGTAGTGAGCACTTTCTGTGCAACAAGAGTGTGACTAAAGAGTACAAAAGAAAGCAGCATTATTCTTTTTCTATACATTACACTTTTCTATATGATTAACTGTGCTGAAAATAACCCTGGAAAGCAATCTTCGAGTCAACGATCTACCGATTTAATATAAACTTATCATTCATGTTCATTTTAGCCGAACTGACAGAAACAAAATAGACTCCGGCTGGTCTATCGGAGAGGTCAACAGACAAAAGAGCTGAAGTGCTATTATTCTGTTTGTAGATTATCTCTCCGTTACTATTGATAATCGTTAAGCTATAGTTTCCTACCTGAGGATCAACATGAATAGTAATCCACCCTGAAGCCTTGTCCGGATAAATGCTGATAAGACTGTTTTCCACTGCTTCTTTTACGGAAGTATTATCGCTTATTGAAATCACCAATGTGTCAGAGGTTTGTCCGGTACCTATGGCATTTCTGCCACTCACTACCAATTTAACATCACCAACGTATGTATCTGAAAAATTTATTGTGACAAGGGTATCACTAACAGTCTTCTTACCAGCAGTAGTAGGTATTAATGTCCAAATATAGGACGTAGCTCCATCAATACTTCTCGATAAATACGTCTGATTATCGGGATTCATAGATAATTCGGTAGCTCCTTCCGGTTTTTGCGGTTTGGAAGGTTCCAAAATAAGAATATTCCCATTGTTAAAGACCTCCTTTAAATGTTGCGCCGAATTTGAAGAGTTTACCAAATCACCCCATGACATGAAGAAAGACCAAGGAGCATCCAGAGCAAAACATTCATCAGGATCGGGTATCGGTCCGTTCTCAGTCATAGCAATTATCTTTTCCCCTTTCACCATCGTATATAAAATGTCAAAGTCATTCTTCTTCACACTATAATTATAGTTACCCGGGTAGGAGTCATGACCGACGATATCCACTTTGTCATTGCCCGGATACCACGCTGATTCGGAAGAAGACCACGTCCAGATGATATTGTTGAGTCCATGATAATTAGTCAACCGATCATATATGATATCATATAACTTCACACAAACTTTAGCTCCTTTTGCACCCCACCAGAACCAGGCACCGCTTCCATCAACCGCGCCGTTACCACTGGCTTCGTGCAAAGGGCGAAAAATGACAGGTACTTTCGCGTTCTGAAACTTTTTCAATTGAACAGCGATAGCATCTATATCACGGATAGCATCGGTATATTCTTTATTTCCCGGCACCACAGCTTTGGAAGCATCAAAAGTAGTATACTGTGTATAGAATGTATTTGTTCCCACAGTTCCATCGCTCGGTGAATGCCAATGCCATTGAAAACAGACAATTCCTTTGCCATTAGTTGACTTATACCAATTAATCGCATCTTCTGATTCCGTGCATCCTTTGTCCGAACCAAAAGCAAAACCACCATTCTCCCAATTATAAGGATATCCTTCCGTGTAATGCTGAAAATCAAATCCTCTAAGCATAGGCGACTTACCGGCGATTGCTTTCAATTCATTTGTATACCAACTCGTTTGTCCGGAAATAATTTTAGAGCCAAAGTTAGAACGCAGAAAGCCATACAGTGCTTTGGTCTCTGCAGTCGCATTCGGATTGACTGGCTCTTCTGCTACAGAATAAGTATTTTTCTGTACTGAATAAAGAGAGAACTTATCTACATCGCTCCAGCCCCAGGAACTTTGTAAAGAAATAGTATTCACTCCCTCATTCAGCAATACTTTCCCGGCATCAGCATCAGCAAATAAAGAGGAAGCCGGAAACTTTACTGAGAAAGAAGGATCGGAGTTTACCCACACATTCTGTTCTTTATAATCAGTAGACCGGTAGCGAATAACCATTTTGTAGAAAGCTTTGGCTGGAACAGTAATGGTAACTGTCACCTTATCTGCAGAGCTCCGGAAGTTCGTCACATATCCCGTACCGGAATATCCGGATACACTTCTGGAAGTAATAACACCGCCGGAAAGTACACCTTTCTCTGCTTCAACGGATGTAACAAGAGTCTGCGCCTGCATCTGCAAACAGGTTGCGCAGAATAATA
>Ga0209430_1001693_pt1 | contig 15732 bp, 16 predicted proteins | sample BarGraIncub1133A_FD_184504 | JGI IMG/M metagenome (GOLD analysis project Ga0209430, IMG submission 184504) | Arctic peat soil microbial communities from Barrow, Alaska - Barrow Graham LP Incubations 11-33A (SPAdes) (version 2) | ecosystem: Environmental > Terrestrial > Soil > Wetlands > Peat... | reverse complement strand
ATACGCGTCAATGCTATTTGCCCAGGAAACCTACTAGATTCACCACTTTGGGTCAACAGTCTTTTTAAACAATATGCAGAAAATCAAGGTATTACGCAGGAGCAAGTTCGTCAGAAATACTTGAGTCAGGTACCACTTGGAAGAAGCTGCCAGTATGATGACATTTCCAATGCGATGGTATTTCTTGCATCGGATGAAGCAAGCTATATGACTGGTCAAGCTTTAAATATTACAGGTGGTCAAGAAATGAGGTAACGTCAATGAATGATGTTTATAAAATAATAATTGATAAACTAAATGATGAGAATGTTAATGTTCGTCTGGATTCCCTTACGCAATTAATCAAGCTTGTTGAAGCAAATGATATTGCTACGCCTGTAAAAGGAACAGATGTCAACAACCATATTCATACAACCTATTCCTTTTCACCATACTCACCTACAAAAGCCATTTGGATGGCTTATCTTGCAGGACTTTCTACTGCAGGAATTATGGATCACGATTCCATTGGTGGTGCTGATGAATTTAGGAAGGCTGGTAAAATAGCTGGCATTGAAACCACCACAGGTATAGAGTGTCGTGTAGATATATCCCCTACTCCTTTAAACGGCAGGAGAACTAATAACCCTGATCAGAATACCATATCTTACGTGGCGCTACATGGTATACCTTCATCACAAATAAAAACTATTCGTGATTTTTTTGCCCCCTATACTTTGGAGAGAAATAAACGAAATAGAGCTATGGTTAGCAACTTGAATGACTACTTTAGACCTTATGACGTGTCTTTGGATTTTGAAAAGGATATTGTCCCATTGTCTATGTACCATGATGGCGGAAGCATAACAGAAAGACATTTGTTGTATGCATTATCCTTGAAATTGATTAAAACCTTTGGAAGAGGACAAAACCTTATAGCCTTTCTCACAGAAAAGCTTTCTATTGAAATTAATGATAAGATAAGGAACCTTCTTTCCGACCTAAACAATCCTTTTTATACCTATGATTTACTAGGTCTTCTCAAAAGCGACCTAGTTAGCATTTTTTATGTTAATGCAACAGAGGAATGTCCAAGCATAGATAAGATATTAGCTTTGTCACGTAAAACTGGCAGCATATTTGCATATCCGTATTTGGGTGATATTGTTAATTCTGTTACAGGAGATAAGAAGGCACAAAAATTTGAAGATGACTATATTGAACTACTCTTTGATTATTTAAAGGAAGCAGGTTTCAATGCGGTCACTTATATGCCCTCTAGAAATACAAGAGCACAACTAGAAAAGATTAAGGCTCTGTGTGAGAAATACGATCTTTTCCAAATTAGTGGTGAAGATATAAACTCTCCTAGACAATCGTTTATCTGTGAAGCTATGAGAGATGATTTCTTTAAAAACTTAAAAGATGCTACTTGGGCGTTAATTGGGCATGAAAAGCAGGCTTCCATTGATCTTACTAAAGGTATGTTTTCAGCTGAAACAGTAAAACTCTTTCCAACCCTAACTCAAAGAGTAAGCCATTATATGAAATTAGCCAAAAATACTTTATAGGGAAAAATGCTTTTGTTTGCTACTTGATAGGTAGTTTGATTAATAATATACTATTTTATAATACTGTTGAGAAAGTAAGAAGGATGGTGTACCAATGTTTGGAATCGAAAGAAGAAGCTTGATATTAAATCAATTAAATGAAAAAAAGAGTATTCTTGTACAGGATTCAGCAGTTCTTTTTGCTGTGACAGAGGAGACCATTCGTCGTGATCTAAAGGTTTTGGAACAAAAAGGACTGTTATTAAGAACACATGGTGGGGCTGTACTACCTGACGAAACCGCATCCGAGCCTTCCTTAGAAGTCAGGCAAATAATAAATATTTCTGGAAAAGATGCTATAGGAAAAGAAGCCGCTAAAAAAATCGTTAATGGAGATACCATAATTTTAGATGCAAGCACTTCTTCGCTATATGTAGCAAAGAATATTAGGGATAGAAAAGGGATTACTGTAATTACCAATGCTCAAAAAGTGATCCTTGAATTATCAGACTGCCCAGAAATCGCTTTGATCTCTACAGGTGGCATCTTAAGGCACAGAAGTATGTCCTTTGTTGGTAGAGCTGCAGAAACTACACTTGATTGCTATTATGTTAATAAGGCTTTTATTTCTTCAAAAGGATTTTCCCCAAATCAAGGCTTGAGAGATTCAAACGAATCTGAATCGGATATTCGAAAAAAGATGATTGAACGTTCTCAGCAGGTCATCTTTCTATGTGATCATACGAAATTTGATAAGGTTGGATATCTTACAACTACCAGTTTGGACTCTATTGATACAATAATAACAGATGTAGCCTTTCCCGACCAATGGCTAGAAAAAATTGCTCTTTCAGGTATTGAAGTAATCATTGCTTCATAGGAAAACACACTAGAATAAACTAAAGGGACTGTTCTCAAAATTCAAAAATGAGACGGCCCCTTTTACTTTCCGAAAAATACCAATGCTTTATATTTGTTTTTCACTTAGCCATTGTGCCAATTCATTCCTCATCTGCTCTTTTTGACTATCAACGTCAAGTGAAAGAACACATCTTGCAAGCACTTCCCCATTCAATGTCGCGCCAATAAAAACTTGAGGAAGATCCTGTATATACTCAGTGTCCATGGCATCTGAATATATTACCGCTTTATTTATAATACCGTTTTCCATTTTAAAGTTTATATCCACACCTCCCCAACCAAAACGATTGGAAAGCGTTATATCAAATTTAGGTGCTTCACCGTAACGCCAGTCCCAGGATTTATATTTCTCATGAAGAGTATTTATCTTCACCTGATCTAAGTCATCGGTGCTGATACTAGATACGCATGTCCCATATTCCTTTTGGAATTCCTGTTCGAAAGCTTCCATGAAGCTTTCAATAGTGATGTTTGGATTCAGCTCTGTTAAATTCACAACCCTCGATCTTACTGACTCAATACCCTTAGATTTGATTTTGTCCTCAGAAACCTGTAAATATGAAACCAAATTATCCATATTACTGGAAATCAAAATCGTCCCATGATGATAGGCAGAGGTCTTTCTAAAGCAAAATGCATTCCCAGAAAACTTACGTCCATCAACAGTCAAATCGTTTCGACCAGTCATCTCAGCTGGAATACCTAGCTTTTTTGCAGCAGCAAGTATAACGCCCACCTGTCTGTCAAGCTTATAACTATCTTTGCCCATAATAAATGTAAAATTAAGATTACCCAAATCATGAAATACTGCTCCACCGCCAGAAAGTCTGCGTGCCAGCCTTCCACCATCAGCTTCAAGCTTTGTGGTTCTGCATTCCTTCCATGGATTCTGATTTTTTCCTATAACTACAGTACCATCATTTTGCCAAAGGTATAAAAAGCACTCCTCTTCACCAACTATATCCAACAGATATTCTTCAACTGCAAGATTGTACCATGGATTAAAACTAGTTGCTTTTACAACATGTGTTTTATTAATCAAATTGACGTACCTCCCAAAATACTGTAGTTTCAACAAGCTAAACGAATACTATCAAACTAAATTAATTATACTATACAAACAAACACAATTCAACTTATTCAGACATATTTCAAGGTTTAAATTTGTGGTTTTCAACAAATCTCTTCCCTAATAATTCTACCCATTTCTTTAGTGCCTACTACAGTGGTTCCAGCTGATGCTATGTCCACTGTTCTGTAGCCCTTATCAAGAACACTCACTACTGCCTTTTCTATAGCAGCTGCTTCGCCCAATAAATTCAGCGAATGCCTGAGTAGCATTGCTACTGAAAGAATTGTTGCTATTGGATTCGCTTTGTCCTGTCCTGCTATATCAGGTGCCGAGCCATGTATCGGCTCATAAAGTCCAAGCTTTGTAGCTCCAAGGCTTGCTGATGGAAGCATTCCTATTGAGCCTGTAATCATAGATGCCTCATCAGACAATATGTCTCCAAATAAATTGCTTGTCAGGATTACATCAAATTGAGCTGGGTTTCTCACAAGCTGCATTGCTGCATTGTCAACATACATGTGACTTAAAACCACCTCAGGATAATGTTTTGAAACCTCTTCAACTACCTGTCTCCAAAGTCTTGAGCTCTCCAGCACATTTGCCTTGTCAACAGACATGAGCTTTCTGCCACGCTTCATTGCTGTCTCAAAGCCAACACGTGCTATTCTCTCAATCTCCATAGTGTTATACATCTCGGTATCAAAAGCCGCCTCTCCACCTTCGGTTTCAAGTCTACCTCTTTTCCCAAAATATATTCCACCTGTTAACTCTCGAATAACCATTATGTCAATTCCATTACTTATTATCTCTGATTTTAGTGGGGATGAGTCCTTTAGTGCATTGTAGATGATGGCTGGTCTAAGATTTGCGTACAAACCCAACGCCGCTCTAATGCCAAGTAGTCCAGCCTCTGGCCTCATATTTCCAGCCACTGTATCCCATTTCGGTCCGCCAACCGCACCGAGCAACACAGCATCACTGCTTTTACACGCATCTATAGTGGACTGAGGTAGTGGTATCCCCTGGTTATCTATTGCTATTCCACCGAGATCGGCCTCTGTAAGCTCAAAGCCATGACCATATTTTTGTCCGATTACTTTTAGAACCTCTAAAGCTTCTTTAACTATATCAGGTCCAATTCCATCACCAGGAAGCACTGCTATTTTGTAATTCATATTTTATCTCCATTTCTAAAGCGAACTCTTAATGAAATTGATTAATCCATCTGCCGAAATGATTTTCTGCATAAACTCTGGAAATGGTTGACCTTGATAGGTCTTACCTGATGTTAGGTTCGTTATGAATCCTTTATCAAAATCTATCTCTACCTCATCTCCATCTTTTATATCCTGTGCCGCCTCAGCGCACTCGATAATTGGAAGGCCAATGTTTATTGAGTTCCTATAAAAAATTCTAGCAAAGGTTTCTGCTATAACACAGGATATTCCTGATGCCTTAATTGCGATAGGAGCATGCTCTCTAGATGAACCACAGCCAAAATTTCTGCCTGCCACCATTACATCTCCCTTTTGAACTTTTGATATAAACTTTTCGTCCAAATCCTCCATACAATGGCTAGCTAGCTCAGCAGGATCTGATGTAGTTAAATACCTTGCAGGTATTATTACATCTGTATCAACGTTGTTTCCATATTTTATAACTTTGCCTTTTGCATTCATTTATTTGCCTCCTATTCATTGCCTTTAATAAGTTCTAGCCGACGCAGGTCGGCTTTCCTTAACTATTCACTATTCACTTTTCACTAATCACTAATCCCAGCTGGTCCGGCCCTGCAATCTTGCCTGCAATAGCTGATGCTGCTGCAATAGCTGGACTTGCCAAGTAAACTTCACTCTCCGGATGTCCCATACGACCAACAAAGTTTCTGTTTGTTGTAGAAACCGCTCTCTCGCCTTTTGCCAAGATTCCCATATGCCCTCCAAGGCATGGTCCACAGGTAGGTGTGCTGATAGCTGCCCCTGCGTCTATAAATATATCAAACAGACCTTCATTCATTGCCTGTTTCCAAATCTTCTGGGTTGCAGGAATGATAATGCAGCGTACATCAGCATGAACTTTTCTGCCCTTCAATACCTCCGCAGCAATTCTCATATCCTCAATTCGTCCATTTGTACATGAACCAATTATCACCTGATCTATTTTGATATCACCTACATTGTCTATTGTACGAGCATTTTCAGGAAGATGCGGAAAGGCAACAGTTGACTTGATAGCAGCTAAATCAATCTCAAATACTTCAGAATACTCTGCATCCTCATCTGCTTTATACACAGTGTAAGACCTAACGGAGTGCTCTTCTACATACTGCTTGGTCTTTTCATCAACCTCAAATATTCCATTCTTCGCACCTGCTTCAATAGCCATGTTTGCCATCGTAAATCTATCATCCATAGAAAGTGCATGTGCACCATCTCCAATAAATTCCATTGATTTGTATAATGCACCATCTACACCAATCATACCAATAATATGAAGAATTACGTCCTTACCGCCTACCCATTTGCGAGGCTTACCCTTAAGAATAAATTTGATTGCCTCAGGAACCTTGAACCAAGCCTCTCCAGTTGCCATTCCTGCAGCCATATCAGTACTTCCTATTCCTGTTGAAAATGCGCCCAATGCGCCATATGTGCATGTGTGTGAGTCGGCACCAATAATTACATCTCCAGGTACTACAAGCCCTTTTTCTGGAAGCAATGCATGCTCAACTCCCATTTGGCCTACTTCAAAGAAGTTCACAATTCCCATTCTCTTTGAAAACTCTCTACAAATCTTAACCTGCTCTGCAGATTTTATGTCCTTATTTGGTGTAAAGTGGTCAGGAACTATTGCTATCTTATTTATATCAAATACACTGTTTAGCCCCACCTTATCAAATTCCTTAATAGCCACAGGCGAGGTTATGTCATTTCCTAAAACCATATCCAGCTTTGCTTTAATAAGTTGTCCTGGCACCACTGAATCCAACCCTGCATGTGCTGCAAGGATTTTTTGTGTCATTGTCATTCCCATATATAACCCTCCTCTTATTCATGAATGTCTTATTTTGAATAAAATAATGTAATTTAGATTAATAAAGTTCTTTAATAGTCCTATTTATAATAATTATACAATAAACTTATTCATCGTTCTTCCTGTTATTTACCGTTATTTTAATTATTTATGAATGTTTTTTGACGAATTCCTGTACTGCATAGGAGCCATCTTGATTTGTTTCTTGAATATGTCGTTAAATCTTTGCTGGTTTGAAAAACCCACGCTATGCGCTATCTCTCCTACCTTTAAATCTGTCTCTTTAAGTAACTCGCAGGCACGTTTTATTCTGATGTCCAGAAGGTATTGCATTGGACTAAGGCCTGTATCCTCTTTAAAGGCTCTTGTAAAGTAGCTAGGGCTGAGAAATATATATTTTGCAATATCAGTTATAGACATTTCTCTCTCGTAATTGTTGAGAACATACTGAATAGCTGATTGCATGAGCTCTTTAATTTTGGGGCTCTTATTTTTTATGCTGTTTTCCCATTCTGCTTTTAATGCTCTGGATATCAGAATAAATAGCTCCATCAGCATTAGATAGTTGAGCTGTTCGCTCCCCAGCTGTTCACTTGACTTTTCCTTTAATATTCTATCTAAAAGGACAATTACATCATTTTTTTGGGTCACCTTTAGCTTTATGAAAGCACCCGATTCCTTGCCGCTCACAAAGTTTATAAAATCCGCCAGCGATATCTCAGATAGGGCATGATTGGCAGGATTCATGAATTTGAAATACAGCACAATGAAATCGCAACCTCCACTTGAAGTCACGTTCAGTTTGTGATGCTGATGGGGCTTAATTATAACAATATCATTAGGACCCACCCCAACATTTTGCTCACCAATCTCAAATGTACCTTCGCCGGATTTAATATAAACCATCTCAAAGGTTTCGTGGATGCTAAGTCCTTTTGACCACTGCGCATCGTGATAACGTTCAATGGCTTTTATACTTGTAACCGGTATGAAGCTTGTTGAACCCAGCACACCTTCCCATGCTTTTGGAATCATTGTTGTTTCCACCATGAACCCAACCCTCCGCTTATCCTCTGGATAGTTTATTGCCATAACTCCACTGTTTTCTATGGAGTTCATTTAGTATCATATTCTTTTTATAGTCCATTTTCTTGGACTTGGCTTATGCTTTGCTGACGGGCTATTATCAGAACTCCCCTTTGCTTCTGGAATGCTATCTTGGCTAATTTTTGGCACTGGCTTGCTATCTTGACTGAACTTTGGCGCTGGCTTGCTATCTTTGTTAAACTTCAGTGCTGGTTTGCTATCTTGCTTATGGTTTGCTGTCCCCGTAACTTGTGGGGTAGTTTTCTTTTTATAATCCTTTTTATAAGCCACCATAATACCGTTTTCCATTGACTTCGGAGTTATCTTTATCTTTAGTTCCTTCTCATACTGCTTGATGAACTCTATTTCTTTTTCTGTTACTATGGACACCGTCATTCCTGTATTACCATTTCTGCCGGTTCTTCCTGCTCTATGCAGGTACTCCATTGAACGCTCTGGAATATCTACATTAAGTATATGGGTTATGCCTTCTATATCAAGTCCTCTGGCTGCAAGATCCGATGCTACCAATATCTGCAGCTTCCCGGATTTGAAATCATCCATTGTCTTTTTTCTATCCATCTTTTCTTTTGATCCATGTATGCTGTCTGCGTTTATTTTATGGTACTTCAGCTTGTCAGTGGCCTCTGTAATATCACTGCTGCTGCCACAAAATGCAATAGCCTTTGGTGGGTTTATCATTCTCACAAGCTTTCTCAGTACTTCTACCTTATCGCGTTGCTCTGCAACAAAATAAATGTGCTCAATTGTAGTTGGAATCTGCATCTTTGGAGTACTCTTTATTACTAGTGGTTCCTTCATAAACAGCTTTGCTCGCTCAATTGTTCTAATAGCGATGGATGCGGAGCACATAATGATCTGCCTCTCCTTGAGTGTTGTCTTGATAACAGCCTTGGTGCTCTCAATATAACTATCATCTAGCAATCTGTCTGCTTCATCTAGAATTATAGTTTTAATAGTATGTGCTGTAATTTTCTTCTTCTGGATTAATTCAAGAATTCTGCCGGCAGTACCTACAATAATATGTGGCTTTGATTTGAGCTTTTCAATCTGCCTCATTATGTTTACATCACCTATAATAGGTGTGGAGGTTGCCTTTATATCAGAATTTTGAGACAACATTTCTATTTGTCTACCAACCTGTATAGCCAACTCATGCGTAGGCACAAGTACTAATGCCTGCATTTCTTTCTTGTCTATATCTATCTTCTCAAAAAGCGGAAGTAAGTAAGCTAGCGTCTTACCCGTTCCTGTTTCTGACTGAATTATCAAGTCCTTGTTTTTTTGTGCCTCAGGTATTACCAGTCTCTGAATATCGGTAGGCACTGTGATTTTAACCATTCTTAGTGCCTCAACCAATGACTTATTTAGTTCCATCGTTTCAAATAATTCTTCCATTTGTTCTCCTTATAAATAGGGTTCCTAGTTTCCATTACCAACATATATTTATTGTTTTGATGGGCTTACTCTTGTGTAATAGCTAACTATACGCTACCATTTTTGTTCTTTTCAATTTTGTCAGCTAATTCATATAAATAAGTCCATCTCTCCATAGAATATTCCAACTGTTCTTCCAATTGCTGTTGCTTTGTCACAAGCTCCTGCAGACGTTCAAAATTAGTTGAAGCTTGGTCTATTTCTGCTTTTATCTTCTCAATATCGCTTTCTTGCTTTGATATTTTATCATCTATCTGCTCAAATTCTTTTTGTTCCTTAAAAGTAAATTTGATTGGTCTCTCTTTTTGGCCTTGCCTATCTTCTTTATTTTGTGAATTGCCATCTTTTTTATCCTCAGCCACTTTTTTAGGGGTATCTTCCAGATCAGCTTGTCTCAAAGCATGTTCTCTATAATCAGAATAATTCCCAGCATATTTATTTATATGACCTTCACCTTCAAAGGAAAATATTTTTGTTGCAATTCTATCCAAAAAGTATCTATCATGAGATACAGCTATCACTGCTCCTGGAAACTCATCAAGATAGCTTTCCAATATTGTAAGCGTGTGAATGTCCAAATCATTTGTGGGCTCATCCAGCAAAAGTATGTTGGGCGCTGACATCAATATGCTTAGCAGATATAGTCTTCTTCTTTCACCACCGGAAAGCTTTGAAACAGGCGTCCACTGATCAGTTGGAGGAAACAAAAATCTTTCAAGCATCTGAGCTGCACTTATACTTCCATTCTTGGTTTCAATAAACTCTGCCACCTGCCGGATGTACTCTATGACGCGAAGGCTTTGATCCATTTCCACATTCTCTTGAGTGAAAAAGCCTATTTTTACTGTATCTCCGATTTGAACATTTCCTATATCAGGCTTTAGCTCACCTGTAATTAACTTAAGGAGTGTTGATTTCCCCATTCCATTTGGGCCAATAATACCTATTCTGTCATCTCTTAGCAAAATATAGCTAAAATCTTTTACAACAACATTATCGCCATAAGCTTTTCTAACGTTTTCAACTTCAATTATTTTTCTGCCCAGTCTAGCGGCACCAACTTGGATCTCTATATTGCCATCCTGTACAGACCCGTCCATATCCTGCAGTTTTTCAAATCTATCTATTCTAGCCTTTTGCTTTGTAGAACGTGCCTGAGCACCTTTTCTAATCCATTCCAATTCTGTTCTTAAAAAGCCTTGACGTTTCCTTTCAGAAGACTGCTCTAGCTCTTCGCGTTCAACCTTCATCTCTAAAAACTTACTGTAATTGGCCTGATAGCTGTAGAGCTTTCCGTGGTCCAGTTCTATAATTCTATTTGCCACTCTCTCAAGAAAATACCTATCATGAGTAACCATGAGAAGGGCGCCTTTTCGAGCATTCAGATATTTTTCCATCCAATCTACCGTGTCATTATCTATATGGTTGGTAGGCTCATCAAGTATTAACAGCTCGGTGGGATTTATAAGTGCCCCCGCCACAGCAATACGCTTTCTTTGACCTCCTGAGAGTGTTTCCACATCAGCATCAAAGTTTTCAATTCCCAGTTTTGTTAGTATTGTTTTTGCTTCACTCTCAATTGCCCATGCATTCATCGTATCCATCTCGTGCATTAAATCAAGCAATTTCTTTTCAAGCTGCGCATCGCCAGAGTTTTCACTGCTTTTTTTCAGCACAAACTCGTACTGGCGCAGTAGCTCCATTATAGGCGAATGCCCATTGAATACCTGTTGTAGCACTGTTTTTCCTGCTTCAAATACAGGATTCTGCTCTAGGTAGCCTACTCTCACAGTATTTCCTTTTATAACCCTGCCTGTTTCAGTAGATTCCAATCCTGCAATTACTTTTAAAAGCGTACTTTTCCCTGTTCCATTAATTCCAATGAGACCTATTTTGTCTCCATCACCTATCCCTAGCGATATATCATTAAATAATATTTTTTCACTATAGCTCTTGGAAATACCTTCAGCTGATAAAATGTTCAATTACAATTACTCCTTCATATGTTTATAGGAGATATTATACCATTCAAGTTGTATAAAAGCTTTAAAATTATCCGATGGCTAGCTCCGCTTATGCCTCTTGGCAAAACCACATTTCTTGCACAATTCTTCTACTGCTAATCTTCCAGTGAAACCATCATACATTCTGCGAGCCCTATCAGAGTTTAGTATCTCATATATTGGTTGTTCAAATATGTTGCCCAGTGCTATGTTGCCTTCATTATCCAAGCAGCAGGGTACTACCGTTCCGTCAACTAAAACACCGAATTGATCCCTAAGCCCATAGCAAAATACTTCCTCATCAACAATATCTCTATCTATATTTGGCCACTCAAACTTATCTGCCAATTGTATAAATAAATTATTTTGCAGCTTGATATTGTTACGCTGTTCTAGTGCTGCTTCAAGACTAAAATTTAATTGTAGCGACTGCTTCAGCATATCAATTATATCTAAATTCAGTCTATTGCTGGCCTGTATGCCTTCGCTATTTCTATTCCACAGCCTCAGCTCGCAAAATATACCCTTTCCGCTAGCCTCTTTTACAAACCTCATAACGTCAGCTATGTATTCTTCTAGATTGGCTGTCCCTTCATTTGCCTCAAAGCTATGAAGTGATATGCTGACCTTTCTCAATGCAGGAGCCTTTAACAATACATCTTTTACTCTATTTAATAATGTACCATTTGTAGTTATATTGACCTTAAGTCCATTTTTATAACATATTTCCAAAAAGCTGCCTATTTCAGGGTTTAACAGGGGTTCTCCCATTAGGTGAAAGTATATGTGATTTGCAAAAGGCTTTACTTCTTCTATAACGTGTGCAAAGTCCTCTTTGTTCATATATTTTAGCTGCCTCTTTGTTTCGGGGCAAAAATTACATTTCATATTGCAAATATTTGTTATCTCAATAAAAATCTTTTTGTATTTTTTCATTTGCAGCTCCTGTTTTGTCGTTAATGCTATTTTATACTAAAATATCTTTGCTAAGTCAGAACTATACCATATAACAAATCCCGATAAGTATAATTAAGAAAACTTATCGGGATAAAATTTTACCTATTTGTAATTGCTTATATATACTAATTATTTGGCAGCTCTTATAACTTTTATTTCAATATCGTGATTATCAACTTTTGCTGAAACGATATCAATTTTACTCTCTATAATGTCAAGGCGATTGTTAACCTCACCGCGAGTCTCAAGCAATATGTCAACTTTCAAATTAATTTCGTTTTCGAGCTTTACACTGATTTTTGAAACAGCACTATTCAATATCAAAAAGTTGCTTTCTAATTTTCCAACTCTGCTATTTAATGTTATTACATCTTCTTTTAATGTTGCTACATCAACTTTTAGTGTTGCTACATCAACTTTTAGTGTTTTTACATCTTCTTTAGTCTCTCTAATATCAGCTTTTACCTCTTTAAACTGTAACGTAAAATCAGCATACATCTTGGTCAGTAGTTCAAATGTATCATCTTTCATGCTTTCACGCCCCTCTTCTTATTTATTATATCATAGGAAATAGATATTTGTACCTCTTTTTATTATCTCAAGTTTGAAAAGACTACCTACTTTTATAGCTTCCTTTCAAGCTTGGCACCGGCAAAGCTCGAGAGACTTATTTGCCTTTGTAAGTACAGCCCCGTAATTTTAATATCTTTAATATACGCAAATAGATATGTTCCATTTTCAATCATATTTGTCTTTGGATTTCCGATAATATACACTTGGCTATTATCTTCCGTATCAGGCCAAAGCTGGTCCATAGCCTGGTTGATCCTCTCCTCAATTAGTACTGGGTTATCTAGAACACCATCTAATTTCTGCTCGGTATCCGCTTTTATAGAGTACCTTAACTTTCCATCCATTGTAGAAGTAGCACATATTAATAAATTATTCGCTATACTTAAATCATCAGGTTTATAGTTTTCATAAAACATAGTGAGAAATGTTCTATTGGCCATATCTATGTCTATCTCTACGCCCTCTAGCAGCTTTTCTCCTGTATCCTCGTCGAATGCATTCGCCACTCCTACTATGCTTTGGGTTTTGTTTATTTGTTGCGCAGCAGCAGTTACAGCATAATCCATTGCTTTGGAAATAGCATTTCGCTTGTACGTAAAGATTGAGTAATCTGCTATATTTATAAATACTACAAAAGCCAGAAGTATTGCTGCCAATCCTAAAAATATCGTGCCAAAGCCTCCCCCTCTTTCACTTTGAAAGATACGAACAGCTTTTTTTAACTTATTCTCAGTGGGATAACAAATGATATTGCCAATATTTCTTATTTCATTATCCACCTTCGGGTTGAATTTTTTCAATTCTACAGATGGCTTTAGCCTTGTAAAAAAGCTTATTGTTTTCATTATCTGAATTGCCCTCCATCCTGGACAGGGTGCTTTCATCTTTTGATTGAACATATATACTGAATACTTCACCTCTATCTAGCACATTACCCAAAACATATTCGTAAAGCCCTGTTATAGTGCCATCTGATTGCATATCTCCACATTTTAAAGAAACATCTTCATCTTCGAAATCGCTAAGTTTTCGGAGCTTATCCATTAATTCTTCCTTATCACTAACTGTCAATACACCCGTTATCATTACCTTGTGCGCAACACTATCTACAGTATTTTTAATGTATCTCTGCTTAGTATCAAACTCATAAAAGGTCATTGACTTTAAAAACAACATAGCTATGAGTGGGATAATTATGATAAAAGCATATATTTTGTTCATGTTTTTGTATCCTCCTTTTACACCTTTCTTGATTGCCTATATGTTATCCACCTCGCTATATATACAGTCATAAACAATACAGGAGGCTATTTGACATACTAATTAACTGTTACATTGTCATTAAGTTGCTTTACTGTCTCATATACCTTGTCCCCAGTATCAGCTATAAGCTCTGAAACTGGTAGTACTGTGCCAATTACTAAAGCAACACACAATGCAAACATAATAATAGCAATTATAATATTCTTCATTTCTTCCTCCAGGAGCCATTAGCTGCAGGCACCAAATTTATTTAAAACATTATCACTCTGAGCCTCACCGTATTCCGCTGCTTAATGCTGCAATATCTGTGTCTACAGTGTCAATCTGTGTTTCTACCTTAACTCCATTTTCTCTTCCATGGTTTGCAAGCGGTAGGATCACTGCAACTAGCAGTGCCATTGCTATAGCAAACATAGCTATTGATAAAATTATCTTTTTCATGTTTTGTTTTCTCCTCTCTATAGTTTACAGGTGCCCTCTCAAACAAGGTAGCACCAAAATATAGCCCCATTATGTCAATATATTTCCTCCTACCTGAGAACTTGGCCTATTCTTGTCATTGTTGATTGACCTTTCAAAATAGCATTATCACCAGTACTAGCGCCATGTTTAAATATTGGGACTACTACACCAATTACAAGAGCTAGAGCAATAGCTAGCATCATAATAGTAATTAATATCTGCTTCATATTTTTCTTCACTCCCCCTTCCTTAAAACTGTACCTTCCTGACTTCTTTGAATTTTCTATATCGATGATTATATAAATTCAAATGCCTTGTACACTACATCCAGCATAGGATTTAGCATTAATCTAGCTAGCTCGTACACTAGAGGGACTATACTCAAAAACGCAACTAAATCTATCAAATCAATAGTTTCGTCAGCTGTAATAATTATTGACTCATCCCTTTCCATCACCTCTCTCTCCAAAACCTGCAAAGCTATTTCCTTGTCTGATAAGCTATATATTTCTAGAACATTAGCCATCTTGGACAAACTTTTTATGTTCCTTGTTTTCAAATAATCAAAGCCCCTCTTTTTGTCGTACTGGAAAATGGCAGCAAACTCATGTAGGTATTTGGCATATACTTTTGAGGATTTCTCTAGTTGATGAATAATGTCTAATGTTTTTATGCCATCTACCCTTGCTAGAAGTCCAAATATGTACTCCAGCATAATTATCTCCTTTTTATAAACACACCCTCTAAGTAGCCACCTCAGTATCAGCAAAAACTCCGGTAAAAACAGTGCCAAAAGTATAATTAGGATATGATAATACTTAAATACTCTCACCTTCTGCAATTGTCCCCATGTTTTTATAAACCACTCTGTTTTTTCTTCAAGCAGCTGGTTATCTGATGAATTCAGGCATTCTGCCATTGCTTCTCCAACCAAATGATATTTATCTGTATCGCTAGTATTAGAAAGCTTGTTTCTACCCACTACAGCTATGACTTGCTTGTACAGTAAGTATCTTGACTGGTCATATGAATTTTCCTGATATAAAACAGATTTTTCTCCCGAAGACTCTACAATCAGCTTGGCTTGGTAGTTTGTATTGGTATATCTAATGGCGAGTACCAACAACGTGCATATAATAAGGCAAATAATTTTCAATAAATACATCTGCTGCAAGCTGATTCCGACCTCACTAAGCTCTAATATCCTTGATGCAAGCTTATTTGTCCAAAGCTCTTTATCCTTTGACAGAAAATCAAGTGGCTTTTGGATTATCCTTCTAGATGTGATGCTCTCCAATATGCCTAATTCGGTTTTCCCATTTTTTGATTCTCGCTTGCCAGAACCTGTAGTGACTTTCAATGGCTTAAGACTTAA
>Ga0209430_1001692_pt1 | contig 15733 bp, 14 predicted proteins | sample BarGraIncub1133A_FD_184504 | JGI IMG/M metagenome (GOLD analysis project Ga0209430, IMG submission 184504) | Arctic peat soil microbial communities from Barrow, Alaska - Barrow Graham LP Incubations 11-33A (SPAdes) (version 2) | ecosystem: Environmental > Terrestrial > Soil > Wetlands > Peat... | reverse complement strand
TGACTGCCGAAGAAATCGGCACCTATCTTGTAAAAACAATACCTGTAATATCCGCCTTCAATATTGTAAAAGGATTTCTCAATCTTGTGATTGACAATAGTTATTGGATCGCTCAACTCAACATTGCAGCCAATGATGAAAAATACGGATTTAAAACCTCCGATGAAAAGTCAGAGCTTGTGATGATTGAGTACTCTTCACCCAATACGAATAAACCGCTCCATCTTGGGCATATCCGGAATAATCTGCTCGGTTTTTCAATCAGCGAAATCATGAAAGCGAATGGCAATAAAGTAGTGAAAACCAATATTGTCAACGACCGTGGTATACATATATGCAAGTCGATGCTTGCATGGCAGAAACTGGGAAATGGCGAAACACCCGAATCATCAGGTAAAAAAGGGGATCACCTTGTAGGCGAATACTACGTGAAATTCGACCAGCTTTTTAAAGCAGAAGTAGCAGCTTTAATTGCTGAAGGACTGAGTGAAGATGAGGCAAAAGAGAAATCGCCGATCATCAACGAAGCCCGCGAAATGCTAAGGAAATGGGAAGCAAATGATCCCGAAACACGTGATCTGTGGCAACGGATGAACAATTGGGTCTATAAGGGATTTGATGAGACTTATAAAACACTTGGAGTTGATTTCGATAAGATCTACTACGAGTCAAATACTTACACTGTAGGCCGTGATGAAGTGCTGCGTGGCGTAAAAGAAGGAATCTTCGAACAGATGGATGATAATTCCGTCTGGGCTAATCTTGAGAAAGATGGACTCGATAAAAAAATCCTTCTCCGCTCCGATGGGACCTCTGTATATATGACACAGGATATTGGTACCGCCAAAATACGGTATGCTGACTTCCCGATTGATCACATGATTTATGTTGTTGGAAATGAGCAAAATTACCACTTTCAGGTATTATCACTTCTGCTCGATAAATTAGGTTACAAATGGGGTAAAGATCTTTATCACTTTTCGTATGGAATGGTCGAACTGCCACAGGGCAGAATGAAATCGCGTGAAGGGACAGTTGTTGACGCGGATGACCTCGTAGCCGACATGATTAATGTTGCCCGCAAAGTCTCCGAAGAACTCGGAAAACTCGAAGGTTACACTGAAGCGGAAAAAAAGAAGATCTATGAGATGGTAGCGCTCGGAGCGCTCAAGTACTTTATCCTTAAAGTCGATCCTAAAAAGACGATGATGTTCAATCCGGAGGAATCGATTGATTTTAATGGAAATACAGGACCATTTATCCAATACACCTATGCGCGGATTCAGAGTGTTTTACGAAAAGCGGCTGATGCCGGAATTGTGATACCTCAGCAAGTTCCCGAAATTATCCTTAATGAAAAAGAAAGTGCGCTGATTAAAATCTTAAGTGGATTCCCCGACGCAGTGAAAGAGGCTGGAGATAACCATAGCCCTGCCCTTGTAGCCAATTTTGTTTACGAACTTGTGAAGGAGTTCAACCAGTTCTATCACGATATCACGATAATGAATGAGCCAAATGAAGATATTCGGAAGTTCAGGTTGCTGTTAGCCAAAACAATTGGTCAAACAATCAAGAACGGATTTTCGTTACTTGGTATTGAAGTTCCGGAAAGGATGTAGCTTATTTGATATCTAAAATATCGCTAAATTTGTAAAAAAGAAGAGAAAATGAACACAATAGAATTAAAAAAAAGCTTTCATCTACTCATTGACAGTATTGACAATGAGAATCTTCTCATCAATTTTTACGATATTATAAAGAAAAGATCTTCTGCAAAAGATGGGCGATTATGGGAAAGACTTACAAATCAGGAACGGGAGGAACTATTATTGGCGCTCGAAGAAAGTGAAGATCCTAAGAATCTTATCAGCCATGATGAAATGAAAAAGAAACATCAAAAATGGCTTTAGAGTTATACTGGTCAAAGAGAGCTGACAAGAAATTTGATACAATTCTTGAATACCTGTTACTTGAATGGGGTGAAAGTATTACAAAATCGTTTGTTAAAGAAATTTATGATTTTCTGGATATTCTATCAGAGTTTCCTGAAATTGGAACAATAGAAAACAAAGAAAAAGGAATAAGAGGCTTTACGGTTATCGAACAAATAGACCTTTATTACAAGATAGAAGGAAGCAAAATCATTCTTATAAACTTCTTTGATAATCGACAGAATCCAAAAAAGAAAAGATTTTAATCAATCTATCACAAAACAGGGTGTCCCAACCAATGAGACACCCTATTTTATTTTTCATCGAAAGCTAATAAGAACTTAGCAATCAATCTATTTCAAAGAAGCAAAGAAGTCATTCCCTTTGTCATCGACAATGATAAAGGCCGGGAAATTTTCTACATAGATCTCACGAACAGCTTCCATGCCAAGCTCTTCGAAGTCAATAACCTTCACAGATTTAATACTGTCTTTTGCAAGAATTGCCGCAGGACCACCAATTGAGCCAAGGTAGAAACCACCGTGTTTTTTGCAGGAATCGGTCACCTGTTGCGAACGGTTACCTTTAGCAAGCATAATCATTGATCCTCCAAGATCTTGGAAAAGATCCACATAACTATCCATTCGACCAGCTGTTGTCGGTCCAAAACTACCCGATGCCATTCCTTTCGGAGTTTTTGCAGGACCAGCATAATAAACCGGATGCTTTTTGAAGTATTCAGGCATTGGCTGACCTGCATCTATCATCGCTTTAATCTGAGCATGGGCAATATCACGGGCAACGATCAACGTTCCTCTGAGGTTTAACCTTGTTTTAACGGGATATTTCGAAAGCTCTTTGCGAACTTCATCCATAGGCCGGTCAAGGTCGATATCAACAGCAGGTTGCATAAATGGAGCTGTTTTAGGAAGGAACCGTGCCGGATTGCGTTCCAATTCTTCAAGGAAGATACCATCTTCGGTGATTTTTGCTTTGATATTACGGTCTGCACTACAGCTAACACCAATTCCAACCGGACATGAAGCTGCATGACGCGGCAAACGAACCACCTTTACATCATGAACGAAATATTTTCCGCCAAATTGCGCTCCTATCCCACTTTCCTGGCAAATCTTTGTAATCTTCTTTTCCCATTCCAGATCGCGAAAAGCTTGTCCACCTTCGTTTCCTTCAGTAGGAAGGTGATCCAAATATCCGGTAGATGCCTTCTTTACTGTAGACAAATTTGCTTCTGCTGAAGTGCCGCCTATTACTATTGCCAGGTGATAAGGTGGGCAGGCAGACGTCCCTAAATCTTTGATCTTCTCTTTAATAAATTTGGAAAGGCTTTCTTCATTCAATAATGATTTGGTCTGCTGATAAAGGAAAGTTTTATTAGCTGATCCTCCACCCTTGGTTACAAACATAAATTCGTAGGTATTTCCTTCGGTGGCATAAATATCTATCTGGGCTGGAAGGTTCGAGCCTGTGTTTTTCTCATCAAACATCGTATACGGAACAACCTGAGAATAACGTAGGTTACGATCGCGGTATGTTTCGTAAATCCCTTTCGAAAGCGATTTTGCATCGTCGCTGCCGGTCCATACATTCTCGCCTTTTTTACCAAGAACAATGGCAGTACCCGTATCCTGGCAGGTCGGTAATTCACCCTCGGCCGAAACAACCTGATTCAGTAACATTGTGTAAGCGACAAAGATATCGTTGTCGCTTGCTTCGTCATCTTTCAGGATGGATGCCAGCTTTTCGAGATGTGCTTCTCTTAAATAAAATGAAACATCTGCAAAACCCTCTTTGGCGAGCAGTTCAAGTCCTTCGGGCGCTACTTTTAGAATTTTACGGCCATCAACTTCGATCGTCGAAACAAAATCTTTGGTCAATAACCGGTACTTTGTGGTGTCTTTCTTAATCGGGAAAGGTTTTTGATAAATAAATTCTGACATGATTAAAATATCTATATGATTATTAATACGATAAACAATTCATTTTGAAGATTATTCATTCTGAAACGAAAACAAAAATACATAAAAAGTTGGAGAGCAGGAGGGATACCGTGAATTTAATAGTCTGGTAATGTTGTAAGGGCTTGAGCTCGAATCAGGAGCAGTTTGCAACTGGCAGTTGGCAGCTGGCAGCTTATTGTTCAAAAAGAGAGCTTTGAACAATAAAAAGTATTCGTAGTCAACATTGCCAGTTGCAAGATGCCAATTGCCAGAAGCTAGCAGCTAAAAGCCAGCCACAATTAAATCCGCCAATGGAATCCGATCCGTTTCGGAATATTTCCCATTTTCGAAACCGGCAACAAAGTTTTTATTGATCTGATATAGCTGACTGTTAATCCGATCCATCGGGTAAGTATTTTCATCATCAAAATCGTCCAGATCAAAATCGGTGAAATTCAATTCACAACAAGACAATTCATATTCATCACCATCCAGACTTATATAAAGCAATGGCAAACCATGTGTCCGACAGATCACAGGTCTTGATGCGTAAATCGCACAACTGTGATCAACCAAATAACGGCAATCTTCATCATTTTGAGGAACAGCCAATTCGGAAATAGATTTGATATCTAATTCAGCTTTAATCGCATAAAACTCAACTGGAAATACGGAAATAGCCATACAGCACAGATCACACCCTTTCTTGCAATTAAGATGTTTTTTGTGCTGTTTCTCAAGTGATTCGCTCAACACATCAATCTCAGATCGTAACTGATAATAAGGGGCAAAAGTGGATTTATCCGACTCGTTCATATTCTGCTTAATTCTTAAGCCACAAAGGTAATGAACTTAGCATGGCAAGAAAATGGAAATTAATAGATAATAAAGCTCAATAACCGACATACTCATAAAAACAATTTTCTTAGGAATTCAATCGTATATACAAAAATGATATACCTTTGTAATATCAAATATTGAACTATGAAAACAGTATCCTTGAAAATAGATGAAGCTATCTTCGGTGAGACCGAAAGAATTCTAGCAGTGATGAAAAAACCAAGAAACAGGTACATCAATGATGCGATTGATTACTACAACAAGTTCCAGAAAAGGTCGATTCTCGAGAAAAAATTGATAAAAGAATCGGAACTTGTAAAAATGGAATCCCTCCATGTTCTTAATGAATTTGAAGAACTTGGCTATGAAGATTAAGCAATTTGAGATCTGGATTGCAGATCTTAACCCTCAGATTGGCACTGAAACCGGAAAAACAAGGCCTGTACTTACTGTGCAGACGAACCTGCTCAATAAGATACCTCACCCTACAACAATCATTTGCCCGCTAACTACTAACGTGAAAAAGGATGTCGAATTATTGAGGGTCCATTTAAAGAAAGGTGAGGCAAATATACTGGAAGATTGCGATATAATGATTGATCAACTACGGGCAATAGATAATAAAAGACTTATTAAAAAAATAGGTGATCTGCCACCTAATCTGATTGAAACTGTAAAAGAAAACATCCGGATTGTTTTGGATATTGAATAGTAAATTCATATTTCTGATCCCACAATTCCGTTTCTTCTCCCGTAATCCTTTCCGTTTCTCTCCTTTTTCCTATTTTTGTTCCCTTGTTAAATGAACCGCCAATTTGGTGCAAACATTTGACTGATAATTTGAATGATAAAATAGTAAAGGCGATGATTGAAATTCCGAGCAAATACGATCCTTCGGTAGTTGAAGATAAATGGTATAAATACTGGATGGAGCAAAACTTCTTCCATTCAGAACCCGATGAACGTGAACCTTATACCATAGTCATCCCACCACCGAATGTGACGGGTGTTTTGCACATGGGACATATGCTGAACAATTCTATTCAGGATATTTTGGTACGTCGGGCACGTATGCAAGGGAAGAATGCCTGCTGGGTACCCGGAACTGACCATGCATCAATTGCAACGGAGGCCAAAGTCGTTGATAAATTGCGTAAAGAAGGAATTTCCAAAGATAGTCTTACACGTGACGAATTTCTCGCACATGCATGGGAATGGACTGATAAACACGGCGGAATCATCCTCGAACAGCTTAAAAAGCTTGGTGCCTCGTGCGACTGGGAACGGACGTGTTTCACGATGGACAAGATCCGTTCCGAATCTGTCATCAAGGTTTTTGTCGATCTCTACAATAAAGGATATATCTATCGCGGTGTTCGCATGGTGAACTGGGATCCCGCTGCCAAAACCGCACTTTCTGACGAAGAGGTCAATCACAAGGAAGAAAAGTCAAAACTCTATTACGTCCGTTATAAAATTGAAGGAACCGAAGACGAATATGTGACTGTTGCCACCACACGTCCGGAAACTATTTTGGGTGATACGGCAGTTTGCGTTAATCCAAATGACGACCGCTTCCGCCATCTTGTCGGTAAAAAGGTTTTTGTCCCTTTGGTGAATCGCCTGGTTCCGGTTATTGCCGACGAATATGTTGATATGGAATTCGGTACTGGATGTCTTAAAATCACGCCGGCTCATGATATCAACGACTACGAAATCGGATTGCGACATCATTTAGAGGTAATTGATACGTTTAATGACGATGGAACGCTTAGCGAAAAAGCACAACTACTTGTGGGTGTAGATCGTTTTGAAGCACGGAAACAGATCATTCCGATGCTCGAAGCAGCCGGAAACCTCGTTAAAATTGAAGATTATAATAATAAAGTGGGTTATTCGGAACGTACCGATGTACCGATCGAACCAAAACTTTCGGCACAGTGGTTTCTTAAAATGAGTGAGATCACAAAACCTGCAGCCGACGCAGTCGAAAATGATGAGATTAAATTCTATCCTGCCAAATTTAAGAATCTCTACCGTCACTGGATGGAGAATATTAAAGACTGGTGCATCTCGCGTCAACTCTGGTGGGGACATCGAATACCGGTTTATTACCTGGCAGACGGCTCATTTGTTGTAGCTGACAGCGAAGAGAAAGCACTTGAACAAGCCCGTCAGAAAACAGGAAATAATCAACTTACCTTAAATGATTTGCGACAGGATGAAGATGTGCTCGACACGTGGGCCTCATCGTGGCTTTGGCCGATTTCTGTCTTCGACGGGATCAACAATCCCGACAACAAAGAGATTAATTACTATTATCCTACCAATGATCTTGTAACTGCACCCGAAATTATTTTTTTCTGGGTAGCGCGCATGATTATAGCAGGTTACGAATATCGTGGTGCACTGCCATTTAAAAACGTTTACTTCACCGGTATCGTGAGGGATCAGCAACGTCGAAAGATGTCGAAATCGCTCGGCAATTCACCCGATCCACTTGATCTGATTGCCAAATATGGGGCTGATGGTGTCAGGGTTGGCATGTTGTTCTGCTCACCCGCCGGGAATGATATCCTTTTTGATGAATCACTCACCGAACAGGGTCGTAATTTCAGTTCGAAAATCTGGAACTCATTCCGTTTGATTAAAGGCTGGGAAATAGATCAAACAATCCCACAACCAGAACATTCAAGGTTGGGTATTGAATGGTTCAAAGCTAAATTAAGCGAAGTAATCGTTACAATGGATGACCATTTTGACAAATACCGGCTTAACGATGCTTTAATGACCATTTACAATACGATTCGTGATGAGTACTCAGGGTGGTTGCTCGAAATCATTAAGCCAGCTTATCAGCAGCCGATTGATGCAAAAACTTTTCAGGAAGTCAGCGAACTCTTCGATGAAGTGCTGCGTCTGCTCCATCCGTTTATGCCATTTATTTCGGAAGAGATCTGGCAATTGCTGAAGGAACGCAAACACGGAGATTCGATCATGATTTCAGCATGGCCAAAACCAATTGCAAATCAGGAAGATATTTGCGAAAAGTTTGAGCTGATCAAAGAGGCAATTACAGGTATCCGTGCCATCCGTAAGGAAAAAGATATTGCGAACAAGGAACAACTTAAGTTATTTATCGTCCCTGGTGAGAAAGGCTTTATTCCGGAATACAACCCTATCTTACTGAAGATGGGGAACCTTTCAGAACTTGAGGTTACTGACCAGGAAGTTGACGGAGCAATGTCATTCAGGGTCAACACATCCGCTTTTTACATTCCGCTTGGTGATGTTGTGAATATTGAAGATGAGATATCAAAAATTGATGAAGAGCTCAAATATACGATCGGTTTCCTCGAATCGGTGAAGAAGAAAACAGGCAACGAACGTTTTATGAACAGCGCTCCTGCCCAGGTAGTTGAGCTGGAACGCAAGAAACAGACGGATGCCGAAGAGAAGATTAAGATGCTTCAGGAAAGGCTTATATCTTTTAAATCATCAATGAAGTAAATCTAAGCTTTAGCTGAGTGACCAAGTGACTGTCCATGTCTTGAAGAGTCGCCAGGTCACTAATAAAAAGACCTTCCGGATATCAAAATCGGAAGGTCTTTTGCATTTTAAGAATCGGGAATATTATCTTAATACTTCATTGACTTCATGGTATGGGAGGCCAAAAGCTTCAGCTACACCTTTGTAAACAACTTTTCCGTCTACTATATTCAACCCTTTTTTCAGGGATTTGTCTTCAGCACAAGCTTTCTTCCAACCTTTGGCAGCCAATTGTATTGCATACGGCAACGTTGCATTTGTCAAGGCAATTGTTGAAGTACGGGGAACGGCACCGGGCATGTTGGCAACTGTGTAATGAATTACTTCTTCAATTACATATGTAGGATGATCGTGTGTTGTTGGAACCGTAGTTTCAAAACATCCACCCTGGTCAACTGCAACATCAATCATCACAGTACCAGGCGCCATGGTCTTAAGCATGTCCTTGGTAACCAGGAAAGGTGCTTTCGTGCCTGGAATAAGCACAGCACCTACAATCACATCACTTACTTTAACCTGTGCCCTGATATTGTAATCATTAGACATCATGGTTTTTACATTGGCTGGCATAATATCGTTGAGATATCTTAAGCGACGAAGGCTTACATCCATAATTGTAACGTCGGCACCCAATCCTGCAGCCATTTTAGCCGCTTCAGTTCCGACGATACCACCTCCAAGTATTAAAACTTTTGCAGGAAGAACTCCGGGAACTCCACCTAGCAACATTCCGCGACCACCAAAGGTCTTCTCAAGGTATTTTGCACCTTCATGAATTGACATCCTACCAGCAACTTCCGACATCGGAATTAAAAGAGGTAAAGAACGGTCTTCAAGTTCTACGGTCTCGTAAGCAAGACACACCGCTTTACGACGGATCATCGCATTGGTAAGCTTTTCACCTGAAGCAAAGTGAAAGTAGGTATAAACCAATTGGCCTTCACTAATCAGGTTGTATTCTGATTCAATCGGTTCTTTCACTTTCATGATCATCTCTGCAATTGCATAGACATCCTCAATTGCAGGAAGAATCTTCGCCCCGGCTGCAACATACTCTGCATCGGCAAAACCGCTGCCATTTCCAGCAGTTGCCTGAACATATACTTCGTTGTTCCTTTTTACCAGTTCAGCGGCACCAGCGGGGGTCAGTGCAACCCGGTTCTCGTTATTTTTAATCTCTTTCGGTACACCTATAATCATAATAGCTTTTTTTATTTTGGTCAAAATTAAAAAATACTTACAGTTCAAAATATGACTAAAATCCATATATTCAATTACTTTTATCAATATATCCAAATGAAATAAAACAATCAATTTTTGATGTTATTTTCTAATATTCATCGACGTTTCTTAATGAAAAGAAAGTAAAATCATCCAAAAAGCGAATAATTATAATTGTATCTTTGCCCCTTGTCAAAAATGAATATAAAAAATGCCTAAAATTTCGAACAGGGGAGAATTATTACCGGAATCAGCAATCCGCAAATTGGTGCCATATTCCGAAAAAGCAAAAGAATTGGGAAGAAAGGTTTATCACCTGAATATAGGTCAGCCCGACATTAAAACTCCCCCGCATGCCATTGAACGGATCAGAAACTTTGATTTTGAACTGATCCCCTACGGTCATTCATTTGGAAACCATTCATATCGTAAAAAACTCGCTCAATATTACAGAGACCGCAACCTGGATGTTGATCAAGGTGAAATTCTGATCACAACCGGGGGTTCTGAAGCAATCTCCTTCGCCTTTATGGTTTGCTTTAATCCTAGTGATGAAATCATTGTACCAGAGCCATTTTACGCGAATTATCTTTCGTTCGCCATCGCAACGGATGTCGTTATTCGCCCAATCACTTCAAATATTGAAAACGGATTCAAACTCCCTTCTGTTGATGATTTTGAGCAATTAATCAATCCAAGAACGAAAGGAATTTTCATTTGCAATCCGAATAATCCGACTGGATATGTCTATACGAAGGAAGAGCTTGAGAAACTAAGCAAACTGGTTCTGAAATACGATTTGTACCTTATTTCGGATGAAGTTTACAGTGAATTCGTTTACGACGGAAAAACTCACCACTCGGTACTTGAACTCGAAGGTATTGGACAGAATGTGATCATGATCGATTCGGTTTCCAAACGTTTCAGCGCCTGTGGAATCAGGATTGGATCCCTTGTATCGAAAAACAAAATGGTTATTAAATCAATACTTAAACTGGCCATGGCGCGGCTCTGTCCCCCAATGCTGGGGCAGGTAGTAGCCGAAGCTGCAGTTGATTCGCCACCTGAATATATGGAAAAGGTTTATAATGAATATTTAAGCCGTCGAAATTACATCATTAACGCGTTAAATGATATCCCGGGAGTTTATTCTCCGATGCCCATGGGGGCTTTTTATTCGATTGTCAGGCTTCCAATTGATGACAGTGATAAATTCTGTCAATGGATGCTCGAAGAATTTGAATATCAGAATGAAACCGTGATGATGGCACCTGCTTCAGGATTTTATTCGACGAAAGGAATTGGCAAAGATGAAGTCAGAATTGCCTATGTTCTTAATATTGATGACCTGAAACATGCAGTTGAATGTATAAAAGTTGCACTTCAGGTTTATCCGGGAAGAACGAATTGATTTGACAATTGGGAAATTCGGGAATAGGTGATGTGGGACATTCTGACAATTTATTCGATGGTTGGCAAATGAAAACGGGTATCTTTTAAAAAATTTGGTACATAATTTATATCAAAAATATTATCTTTGGGATTTATGATTAAATTACGAGGGGTAAATATTTTTTAATCTAAATATACCAGCCAATGAATCCTAATCCGCCAAAGTTCAAATTCAGAAGTTCATTCTTTTTTCTTCTTTTTGTTGTGTCGCTTGCATGCAATGCTGAAACGGCATTCGGACAGACCTTGACGTATAAAAATCTATGTCTTTCGGAAGCTTTGGCAAAAGCAAAAAAATCAAATCAAATTGTATTTGTACAATTAGAAAGCGATTGTGAACCATGCAATTCAGTTGCCAATGAAGGGCTTTCGGGTGGCGATATTGTTAGGCTTTATGAAAAATTTGTCAGCATTAAAATTGGTTTTAACACAGAAGATTACAAAAAAATAATTTCTGACTTCCGAATTTTCCCCAATCTTCCATCATCCCTTTTTGTCGATTCAGATGGCAATTATCTGGCATCACTTCTAAACCATAGCACAACCAACCGAAACGAATACTTTAAACTGGCTGCCAATGCAATGGCCAATGAAAAAAATCCTCCTTTCAAAATATACACCGACAATTTATCGAAAGAAAAGTTTGATAAGGAGTTACTGAAACAGTACATCAGCAAATTAAATGAAAAGAATTTTAATATAGCTGATTTAACAGAAATATATGCCAGGAATCTTACCTTAAAGGAGTTTGAGGATACAACTGAATTAAAATTTCTGATCAAATCAGCGCCAATCGTAAATTCCAAGTTGTATAAGCTTATTCGCAACAATAATGAATTGTTCCAAAAAGCATTCGGATCAATTCCTTTTGAAGAACGGGTAAGAATTAACCGGAAAGTATTTACCCATTCAAGAGAAAAGGCATTCGTTGAAAAAGACCTAAATTACCTGTATGCGGTATCTTCTTTTTTGGCATCAACATACGACAAGGATTATAAAGCTGCCCGGAAAGCAAGCACAAATCTTCAAATGGACTTTTATAAAGCAACCAAAGATTCATCGAAATATTTTTCACTTTCACAACAATATTATAACTCTAATATCAAAGCACTTAAAATGGATTCAGTATGCAACGCAGAATTGAACCAAACCAGCAAACGCCCGGAGGGAGTGATCATTAAAGGCGGGTCGCTATATCAATATGGAAACCAATTAAACAAAATGGCCTTTTCGCTTTTTGAGCTAAGCAGCGATAAGGAGTATCTTGGCTTTGCACTTAAGCTTTCGGAGCAAACCCTAAGCTACAATTATCCGACATATATCGATACTTATGCCCGGATTTTGTACAAGCTTGGTGGAAAAAAGGACGCCATCGACTGGCAACAAAAGGCGGTAGACCTTACCGATTCGCTTCATCAGCCAAATAACGAATTAAAGGAAGTGCTTGCAAAGATGAAAAATGGAACACTTTAAAATTCACCAGATCAAAAACGCAGATGATCCGCATTTTGATGAATTCTGGAAGATATATTCAGCCAGTTTTCCGCTCAACGAAAGAAGAGAATCCGATCAACAAGCAGATGTTTTTAAAAAGCCGGAATATCAGGTTGATATCTATTTATCGGATAATCATGTTATTGGGTTTATTGCCTACTGGACAACAACGAATTTCATTTACATCGAGCATTTAGCCATTGCACCGGAAGTTCGGAGTGAAGGCTTTGGAAGTGCCATTTTAAAGCCATTTATTGAAAGGGAACCAATCCCCGTGATTCTTGAAATTGAACCAATCATCATTGATCTTACCCGCAGGCGGTTAAAATTTTATGAATCTTTAGGTTTTGTACCGAATGATCACCTTCATTATCAACCACCATATCATACATCAGATCAACCTCTTCATCTTGTGATTTTAACCTACCCAAATCAAATTGATGAAGCACCATACCGACAATTCGCTCAATTCCAGAAAAATACAGTAATGAGTTAATGAAAAGTGATTTCAGTAATTTGAAAATTAAAGCAATGTAAAAAACATTGACCATTTATCATTAGGTCATTAACCATTAGATTAGCTCTCCATAAAGGTCAAAATCTTCCGAGCCAATGATTTTCACCTGATAAAAACTGCCGATTAACAGATCCTGATCAGCAGAAATCAACACCTCTCCATCCACTTCAGGTGAATCAAATTCAGTACGTCCAATAAAATATTCACCCTCCAGGCGGTCGATCACAACCTTCATCGTCAGACCAATTTTTCCGGCATTGATTTCAGTTGCAATTTGTTGTTGAATCTCCATTAATTCGTCAGCCCTTGCTTGCTTCACTTCCTGTGGAATGGAATCTTTATATTTTTCACCAGCAAAAGTATCCTCCTCATGAGAATATGGGAAAACACCCAACCTTTCGAAGCGCATATCACGAACAAACGCTTTTAGCTCCTCAAAATCCTCTTCAGTTTCACCTGGATGCCCGACAAGCATCGTTGTGCGCAGATGAACGCCAGGAACCTCTCTTCTGACCCGTTCGATCAGGCTGATGGTTTCTGCCTTGGTTGTATTCCGACGCATCAACTTCAACATCTTATCACTGCAATGTTGCAAGGCAATATCGAGGTAACGTGCCACATTGGGTTTGTCATTCATCACCGGAAGCAAATCATATGGGAAGTTCGACGGATAGGCGTAATGAAGTTTAATCCATTCGATACCTTTTATAGCAGACAATTCAGAAACTAACTGTGCTAGTTTGCTTTCTTTGTAAAGATCAATTCCATAAAACGAAAGGTCCTGCGCAATCACAAGCAATTCTTTAACTCCTTTTTCTGCCAGGCTGCGTGCTTCGCTGACAAGATCTTCGATCGGAATGGAAATATGAGCACCGGTCATTCGGGGAATAGCACAATAAGAACAGGTCCTGTTACAACCTTCGGATATCTTCAGGTAAGCGTAATGAGAAGGAGTAGTCAGGTAGCGTTGTCGTGACAACGACATTTTATAGTCGGCTTTAAGATCTTCAACCATCTTACGGACCTGAAATTTGCCGTAGAACCCGTCAACTTCAGGAATTTCAGCAATCAGATCATCTTTATATCTTTCAGACAAACAGCCAAATACAAATATTTTATCAATCAATCCCTCTCTTTTGGCTTCAGCGTAGCCCAAAATCGTGTTCACAGATTCCTCTTTGGCATCAAGAATGAAACCACAAGTATTAATGGCAACAATGCGCGCATCCGAATCTTCGGAATCGTGCGATACTTCGTAACCATTCGCCGCCATCTGGGACAAAAAAAGTTCAGAATCGACCAGATTTTTTGAACATCCCAACGTGACTACATTGATCTTCTTTTTCATATATTTCTATATTACAAACAATTGCATAAAAAACAAAAGGATGCACAATGGCATCCTGATTTTATGCAAGTTGTGTTTACTTCAATTAAACAACGAATCGACAAATTCGTTGCGGTGAAAAATCTGTAAATCTTCGATTCCTTCGCCAACACCTATATATTTTACAGGAATTTTAAACTGATCGGAAATGCCAATCACTACTCCCCCTTTTGCGGTTCCGTCCAATTTTGTTAATGCCAGGGCAGTCACTTCGGTAGCAAGCGTGAATTGTGTAGCTTGTTCAAAAGCATTTTGTCCTGTAGAACCATCGAGAACCAGTAAAACTTCGTCGGGAGCACTGAGGTAAACCTTTTGCATCACCTTTTTAATTTTAGATAACTCATTCATCAGGTTGACCTTATTATGCAAACGACCTGCAGTGTCGATAATGACCACATCGGCACCCATCGCTTTAGCCGATTGTAAAGTGTCGAAGGCCACAGATGCAGGATCAGAACCCATGTTTTGACGAACCAGCGGAACACCTACCCGATCGGCCCAGATCTGTAATTGCTCGATCGCAGCAGCTCTGAATGTATCAGCAGCACCCAAAACGACTTTCTTACCAGCACCTTTAAACTGATGCGCCAATTTCCCGATTGTAGTAGTTTTGCCCACACCATTCACACCAACAACCATAATTACATAAGGTTGTCCGGTTTTAGGAAGGTCAAAATCCGATACATCAGTTGAGTTGCTTTCAGCCAATAGTGCAACGATTTCTTCTTTGAGTATCCGGTTTAACTCCGATGTACCCACATATTTATCTGCAGCGACTCTTTTCTCGATTCTTGTAATAATCTTCAAGGTTGTCTTCACACCAACATCAGCCGAAATCAGGATATCTTCAAGGTTATCAAGAACCTCATCATCAACAGTGGTCTTGCCAATAACAGCCCTTGAGAGTTTTTTAAATACACTCTCCTTGGTTTTTTCAAGACCCTTGTCCAGACTTTCTTTCTTTGACCTAGTGAAACTGAATATTCCCATAACAAAATGATATGAAGCAACTTAAACTAAATAGTTCAGAAACGCAAAACGCTGAAACGTTGTTTATAAAAAAAGAGCTCCCATCAATAACGACGAAAGCTCTTTTCCTACATAAGATGTAGATTATTTACTTTTGAAATAATCAGCTACTGCTTCGTTGGGAATAATTTCCTCTACGAATTTGTAGGCTCCGGTTTTTTCAGATTTAACCATTCTGATAACTTTGGAATAGGTTTTACCGGCCCCTTTTTGAAGTGATGCGACTACTTTCTTTACTGCCATAACTCAATTTATTTAATTTCCCGGTGAACGGTAATACGTTTAAGAATTGGATTGAATTTTTTCAGTTCCAGGCGTTCCGGTGTATTCTTCCGGTTCTTTTTGGTCACAT